>Ga0209991_10000571_pt1 | contig 16189 bp, 13 predicted proteins | sample ChitaG_FD_183167 | JGI IMG/M metagenome (GOLD analysis project Ga0209991, IMG submission 183167) | Deep subsurface microbial communities from South Pacific Ocean to uncover new lineages of life (NeLLi) - Chile_00310 metaG (SPAdes)... | ecosystem: Environmental > Aquatic > Marine > Oceanic >...
GCAGTACCACCATTCCTTGAGAGACTTCGTGTTACAGTCGCGCGGCTACTATTCTACCACGATCAATCCTCCATTAGGTATAGAAGAAGGGTCTCTGCAGTTTGGACTGCGCGTGGAACAACTGACCCCTCTAAGCCGGATAGCCTTTATTAATTATTCTGTTCCTTACGCTACTCATGTCAAAATCGCAGCTTATGACGTTGTAGGCAGGCTAATTAAATGCATCGTGGATGAGGAAGTAAAAGCAGGTAGATACTCCGAAGAATGGAAAGGCAAAGACGACGTTGGCAGAACACTTGCATCCGGCATTTATTTCGTTAAGATGGTTACGGATGACTATAAGAAGACTGTTAAGGTAGTCATCTTGGAGTAGCAAGAGCTTAGATTCAAGCTTAATCAAGGAGGAGACATGACCTATATGGGATTAGCGTTATTGATTTTGGGGGCAAGTCCTTACCCAGTTTGGCAGCAGGTATATGACGGCGGTAAGGTTGATATGTGCCACGGTTTGTGTTTGGATTCTAGTGGACGTGTTGTTGTTATTGGAGAAACCAACCAGGCATCGAACAACGATTGCTGGATTATCACTATGTCTAAATCTGGTGATTCTCTTTGGTCTTGGTTTTATGACGAGGGCAGTGATGAAAAGGGGTTTGCGATTACTACGACACGAGAAGGTTCTATAGCTGTTTTCACTACAATCGATTTACGCGTTAAGACGATACTTTACGATTCCAGCGGAAGTATATTATGGCAGCACGGGGGTGCTGCCCCAACCCAGATAGAGATCGCTGGCATTATTGCGACAGGAAACGATAGAATCTATACTGCTAGTTGGTACCGCTATTCGAATTACGAATATCTGAACGTGGTTTGTTATTCCTGCGGCGGCGATTTAATATTTTATACAAATACACTTACCGTTTGGTCGCGAGTCACTGATATAACTGTTGGTCCACTTGGGTATATCTATCTTGGTTCTTCCAAAGCGGGACCATGTGCCCTTTGGAGGTTTTCTTCCGAAGGAGAGATAGAATGGTTTCGAGAATACGGCAACGGTACCACAAGGGGTTTCGCTTTGGAGATAAACGATGCTGACCATTTTTTCCTATCGGGTGATTTTGTCGACGGAACCCACTTCGACTTCGACTTCCTGCTTCTTAAATGGGATACGGCAGGTAGACTTATTTGGCCAGAGCACAAAGCTTACGACCTGGGAGCAGACGAGCACTGCCGCGACATTAAGCTTGATTCGATTTCTGACTGCTACCTTGCGGGCTGGCAGGAGCGGGGCGAGGAAGAAGATGTCGCCCTGGTCAAAACCGACTCAGCAGGCAACATGCTGTGGGCATGGATTGACACTGTCGAGGGTAAGCAGGAGATCGAGGCCATAGAAGTCGACGAAGAAGGCTACATCTACCTTGCGGGTTCGCACCACAACGGCGAAAACTGGGACATACTGGTGATGAAGGTCCGCCAGCCCTTGACCATCACAGGCAGAGTGACCGACTCGGCAGGCACACCCATGGAAGCTGTCCCCGTCCTGCTTTCAGGCGACACGACGGTTGAAGTCTTAACCGACACCGGGGGTTACTACGGGATAGAGGTCTACAACGGGGGCAGCTACACGGTCTCCCCTAACCTCCACAGTTGGGTATTCGAGCCACCCTCCCATACTTATACCCCTCTAGCCCACCGCGAGTTCGAGCAGGATTTTGAAGGCAGATGGACAGGGATAGAGGAGTCTCCTCTTGATCTGGTGTTCGATCTGCAAGTTGCTGGTAACCGCATCTTATACTCGGTCCCCTACTTGACACACGTCAAGATTGGAGTATATGATGTGGCGGGCAGGCTGGTTAAATGCATAGTGAACGAGAAGGTGAAACCCGGTAAATACTCCGAGGAGTGGAAAGGCAAAGACGAGGTTGGTAGAACACTTGCATCAGGCATCTATTTCGTTAAGATGATGACGGAGGATTTTGAAAAGACTACCAAGATAGTGATCTTGGAGTAAGCAAGAGCTTAGATTCAGGTCTAACAAAGGAGGAGACATGAGCGTAGGGACATGGGGAATATTGTTTATCCTAGGAGCAAGCCCTTACCCGATGTAGCAGGAGATCTACGACGGCAAGACCCGGACACCGCGACCAAGCTCTCGGTTCTCTACATGGAGTCCGACGAGGGGCTTAGTTTCTCCGCTCCGGACACCGTAGGCCTGGGCTGCTGGCCATCGTTCTCTGAAGGAGCCTGCTTCTGGCAGAACGTCCATGACCCCGCCGTCTACCACCGCGATACCCTCCTCTATGCCTACCAGCTCAACGACACCTTCGCTACCCCGTATCCTTTCATGGTTATACCGCCTGACGCCGACTCAGGCAGGTTCGCACCCGTAGGCCTCACCAGCGTAAACGACACCGTCCACGCCATAATAAGGATGAAGCTCGCTACGCACGAACAAAAGGGCGAGGTTATAACTCGCTATTATTCATTGTTAACCCTTTATGCCAGGTTCCCTGAGGCCTTGCCGGGCAGTTGTGTGATAGATACGCTTCAGCAGACGACCAGCACAAGCGCTGCGGGTTACAACATCGGTGACTACGCCGCCTCAGTGGTCAAACGCGATTCTGTGGTCTACGGCGCATACGACGACACCGTCGCCTGCTACTTTGTCACCATCACCCCTTCAGGCAACACAACAACCACCATCGGCCAGGGCTCGCAGCCTTCTGTGAGCTGCTCAGAAGGTAACATCACCTACACCTACCTTGGCTCAGGCGACACGAGCCTGATCCGCCTCTGGCGCTACCTTGACGACACCACCTGGGTGGAGCACGACACCTTCTATCTGAACGATGACGCCGAGATCCTCTGCGGCGAAGAAGGTCTCATGTATGGAGTCCAGCGTTCCGATACCTCCCTGGCCGATCTCTACGTCTACGATCCCATAAGCGAGGAATACTACCTTACCAAGACCTACACCGGCTACTACCCCCACATCTACATTGACGATGAGGCAAGCGAGTTTGCCTGGATAACGGCCTACGGCGAGTGCGTGGATTCTTCAACCACCTACATGCACACCGAGCGTCAGGGGATGAACGTTATCCTGCCCGCGCTTTACCAGGAGGCGGACGATAAACGCTCGCCCTACACCTTATACCGCGACACCTGTCTTCACTACAGATCGGTGGACGTGGACACTGCGGCTGACAGCCTCATCTACCGCTTCCCGCACCTTAACTCCCGTGAGGACTACTCAGTGATAGTTGAGTTCTACACGGAGTGCGACAGCACCACCCAGCTCCAGCTCACGGTGGGTTCGACCGTGGACACCATCCAGATACCTGCTAACAGCTTTTCGTGGTACGAGCAGGACGTTCCTTCAGGCACCGACACCTTGAACTTGGCTATAAGGCGTCTATCTCAGTTCGGCTTCGTGCCTGTGAGCCGGGTGATAGTGCGCCGTCGCAGTTCTGAGGGTTTCTTCATGTCTGCAGGCGGTCCGCAGAGCGCAGGACCGGTGCAGATACCTTTCTGCCTGTACCAACCGTTCCCGAACCCGTTTGCTGATGCTGCCACGATCCGCTACTCTCTACCCTATGCCACGCACGTGAGCCTGAAGATTTACGACGTAAGCGGGCGTTTGGTCTCGAAGCTTGTAGACGGTAAGGTCGCGCCTGGTGTACATACATTGCAGTGGAGAGGCAAGGATGACATTAACCGCCGCTGTGCGTCCGGTGTTTACTTCGTGCGGTTCACTGCCGGGGATTACCAGGCTTCTAAAAAGATGGTTCTAATTAAGTAAGGAAGATTAAGGGGGAGTGCAGGCTCCCCGCTTGACAGGGAAGGAAGGGAGTGTATGATGGAATCACCAAAAAAGGAGGCGTAAGATGAGACGTATGTTTGCGTTCGCGTTTTTGCCGGTAGTGCTTTTTGCCCTTGAGCCTGTTAATCTCATCAAGGAGGCGGGCTTCGAAAAGGACAGCGAGGTGTGGATCGAGCATTCTAAGATATACGGGTCTGGTGATTTTGACTCTACCGTATACAACCGTCATGATCCGGATAGCGCCTATATTGGCGACTACTGCGGTTCAATAGACGGGCGGATAAGACCCGCTCAAAATCTTCCTTTCAACTATGGAATTATGGGTCAGTTCTATCAACCACTTGCTTATCCTAAGAAATTGAAGGACCTGGACAGCCTTGAGCTTTTCCACATGGTGCTATTTCGTGATGCAGGAGTCAAGGGCTCTGCCTGGGCTTATGGTACAAGACTTTACTTCACCAGGCCCTCCGATGGCATTCTTATTGACGTTGTTTATGACTGGGCAGCACCTGATCTCACACCTACCCCTGATAACCCCTCTTACAAACATTTCCCAAACACCATCGCTAATGAAGGGGTGTGGTACAGCCTTAAGCGTGATCTTAAAGCCGATCTTATTGGAGAGAAGGATTTGTCGGAGGATATCGAGCTGGACACCTTCCTGCTTTTTGGAACCAGCTGGCTCGATAGGGGCACATGGCGGGGCCAGAAGGCGTTTTTTGACGGCGTGCGGTTAACCGGCTACGCGGACTACGACGTTGGGGTGAAGGAGATACTTTCGGGCGATTCCTTGAGGGAGGGCCATCCCTACACACCCGAAGCCCGCATCAAGAACTTTGGGCGTGAGAACGCTCCGGAGTTCTACGTAATTGCTGAGGTTTGGGATGAAGAGACTCAAATATACTACGACTCCCTACCCTGGTCGCTTGACTCCGACACCGAGGATACGGTGAGCTTCGCCGAGTTCACTCCAGAACATCCCGCGCCATATATCCTCACCATCCGCACCGTGATGGAACCTGACGAGTGCGATGAAGACGACGAACTCTCCAAGCCGCTCATCTACATGGGGATCGAGGAGGAGCCTCCACTCGAAGGGATCACCTTTGATGTGCAATCCCTCTCAACCATCCGCTACTCCCTGCCCTATGCCACGCACGTGAGCTTGAAGGTTTATGACGTGGTTGGGCGACTGGTCTCCAGGCTTGTAGACGAAGAGGTTCCGCCAGGCGTGCATACCTTGCGGTGGACAGGCAAGGATGACGTCAACCGGCGCTGTGCTTCCGGTGTCTACTTCGTGCGCTTTGAAGCTACGGACTACCAGGCGTCTAAGAAGATGGTTCTGCTGAAGTAACTTGAAGAACGAAATGTAAGTCGTCGGGGTCGTAAGGCTCCGGGGACTTGACTTTCGGATAAACGAAGATAGGATGAATCAAAAGGAGGAGAATATGCATAGAAGTATGAAAGTAGCCGCTATGCTTCTTTTGCTCCCATTGGTTCTGGGGGCTTTGGAAAGAGTGAATCTTTTAAAGAACGCTGGTTTTGAGAGGGAAGATGAGGCATGGCACGCCTACACAGGTATGACAAGACCCCCGGTAGCTTATGATTCTGCTAAAGCCAACGCTCATGATCCTGAAAGGGCATTCACCGGTTCCTTCTCCGCTTCCGTGGACACGCGTACACGGCCGGGAGACGATGATCTTCCCTTAATGTTCTTTGACTCTGCTGTGGTCATTCAAGGGCTTCAAATCCCTAAGACGATGAGCGATCTCGATAGTCTAATATGGCGAATGAAGATAATCCCTCGGGAACTCAATTACAAACTCACGGCTGTGTTTGGAGTTTCTTTAAGCTTCGATCGTAGTGAATCTTTTTGGAAATGGTGTAGATACTCGTTTCATGGTCCGGCAGTAAATCCTGGTCTTGATGGAACTCATCGAAAGGTTTTAAACTTCGATGCCCCTGACGACACAAGCTGGCTTGAATATAGACGATTGCCATCAACCGACTGGCTGGGCAAAGGGATCCTTCCGACCTCTGTGCTCGACAGTATAGCTATTGTAAGTTATGGTGGCTACTACTGGCTCGGGCAGAAGGTTTACTGGGACGATGTGCAGTTGATGGGCTATGCTGACTACGACGTTGGGGTGAAGGAGATATTATCAGGTGACTCCATTCAGCCCAGTATGATATACATACCTGAAGCAAGAATAAAGAACTTTGGGCGTGAGAACGCTCCGGAGTTCTACGTAATTGCTGAGGTTTGGGAAGAGGAAACTCGCATCTACTACGACTCACTGCCGTGGTCTTTAGACTCAGATACCGAAGACATAGTAAGTTTCAAAGAACTTATCCTTGAGCCTCCTCTGGTTCCACAGTACACCCTTACCATCCGCACCGTGATGGAACCGGACGAGTGCGATGAAGACGACCAACTCTCTAAATTCCTCATCTACACAGGCATCGCTGAAGCTCCCACCACCGACCACATGACCCTTGAAGTCCGCTCCCTAACCACTCCCCTGCGTGTGGCCTACTCCCTGCCCTACGCAGAATCCGGCACCCTCACCCTCTACGACGCGGCGGGCCGGAAGATTGAGCGGCTGACTATCCGCGGTTCGGGGGAAGTGAGCTTCTCCACTACCCTCCCCTCCGGCGTCTACTTCGTGCGGCTGGAAAGTGCTGACTTAACGATCACAAGAAAAGCTGTCTTACTTCGCTAGCCGGGGTCCCCGCACGGGTGTGAAGCAGCCGTGTGGGGTAAAAAGAAAGGCGGTGGTGCTGCGGTAGAATCTCCAATCTACTTGCTAACTAGCCGGGATAGGAACTCCAGGTTCACCGTATCCGCTCCTCTCAAGTATTTCGCACTTTTCGCATTTCCTGTATCCGGCAGGTGGAGAGTATCCAAACACAAGGTATTCTCTCTCGATGTTGTTACCGACATCACAGTTCCTAAACTTATGGTAGACCCTTCCACTTCCCGGATGGGTTGACCAGCAGTATCCGCCAACGGTCTCATCGCTTGTTTTAGACTCTTCGCTCTCTATATAGATCGTCCTGGTGTTTGAATCTACGGAGGGGTGTTGCATTTGACCTCCATGATTTTGTTTAAGGTTAATTCTCATGGAGCGATTTTAAGGCTGGGCTTGACGATGTCCATAGAAATGTGAAGAATTGACGATTTGTACACTTAGACCTTTTAGTTTGAGCTGAGGACTGTCAATCCGATGCTCCCTCTTGTCTTAACCCGTCGCTTATATCTAAGTTCAAAGACAGAGTACCTGGCAGCCGGACACCTTAAGTTATGAATCCGTTTCTCAAAAGGCTACTGTAACCTTGCATGTCTCATCCCTATAGGACAGCCCTGCCTAAAACTCTCCGGAGAAGTAGTAGCACCAGCGCAGGCCGACGCGGTAGTTCTGCATTCCCCAGCTTGCCCACTCGTATTGAATAACTGGGGTAATGCCCCACTTTATCTGGTAACCGAGTGTCCCCTTGAAGAACAAGGCATCCTGACCGCCGACATCGTACTGCAATAGGGTCTCTGCAAAGGCGTTGCCCAGCCAAAGTTGGTTGAACGACTCGGCACGAAATGTGTTAGAGTAAACGTACCAAGTGTTGGCGTTACCCAGAACCTTCCATTGTAATGCGCTTGCCACTGCAACAACACAAAGGATAAGAATGAGTGCTTTTTTCATTGTTTTCTCCTTTCTTAATATGCTCCTTTTCTGCTTCACAGAAAAGATCGCAGGCGGCCTACGGCCGCTTCGGGGTGGTAATTTACCTCCCCCTTGACGGGGGAGGGTTAGGGAGGGGGTGATTCTTTCGCTTGACTTTGACACTTTTTTACGGATACTTCCAACGTGCCTGACGATGTCATCATCCGTATAGAACACGTTAGTAAATCCTACACCGGGGCCAATCCGGTCGAGGCTTTGCAGGACGTTAATCTCACCATCAAAAAAGGCGAGCTGGTTGCCCTCATCGGTCCGTCGGGCTGCGGCAAGACCACCCTGCTCAAGCTCATCGGCGGTCTGCTCGAACCATCCGAGGGCACCATCCACATAGACCATCTCAACGCGGTCGAAGCCCGCCAGCAGCGCAAGTTCGGGTTCGTGTTCCAGGACCCTACCCTCCTGCCCTGGCGCAGCGTGCGAGCCAACGTTCAGCTTCCCGGCGAGGTGTTTAAGGATGAGCAGGTCAAGACCAGGGCGCAGGAGTTGATCGACCTGGTTGGCCTGACCGGGTTCGAGGAAGCTCTGCCTCACGAGCTCTCCGGCGGGATGCAGTCCCGCGTGGCAATAGCACGGGCGCTGACCTTTAACCCTGACGTTCTGCTCATGGACGAGCCGTTTGGCGACCTGGACGAGATAACCCGCGACCGCATGAACTTTGAACTCCTGCGTGTATGGCGCGAAACAGGGGTAACCATCGTAATTGTCACCCACTCTATCCCGGAAGCGGTGCTTGTAGCTGACCGCGTCGTCGTGCTAACGGGACTCCCTGCAACTGTCAAAAAAATCGAAGGAATAAAGGTAAAGAGACCACGCAATGTGGAAACTCGTAAAAACAAATCCTATCTTGATTTTGTAGAAAAGCTTCGTTTAGATCTTGAGGATTAACTCCGCTGGAGCCAAATTCCTTCTTCAGAGGTTTTGATTAGAAGTTGCCGTCCTTCGACACAATCTTTCAATTCCTTGAGTATGTCTTCCCTCTGATTGGTTGTCAGTTTGTTCCACTGCTTACGAACTAGGAATTCGATTATGTGTGCCAATGACAAGGCTTCATTGGGAAGATCTTCAAGAAAGAACTCTAAGTTATCGTGAAGGCATTTAAGGGCTACAGCATTTATCTTGATAGTGGAGACCAACGATTCCGTTCTAAAGGGAATAGATCGGTCATCAAGCAGGTTCTCCACCTTCTGACCATTCTCAAGTTCTAACATTCCGCCGTGAGCTATCCCCAACAACCTGCGACGTAAGGCGTATGCCTCTTGATCAGCAGTAGGAGCTAGGATAATTATCAGCGCGTGTCCCGTATCCGAAACCACCGAAAGAATCTGATCCAGGGCCAAGGGCCAATCCTCAACCCAAAAGAAGATGTGAGAGCAAAGTACAAAATCGAAACGCTGATTCTGCAATTCGATTGGAAGGTCTTCGTCTCCGATCCCTCCCAGCAAGAACCGGATATCCAGATTTTTGTCTATAAGTTTTTGGGCGGCTTCTAACATTGGAAGCGATGGGTCTACAGCGACAATCTGGGGGGTGATTCGATAACGCTCAAGAATAGAACTGCCAATAAGGTAGGTGAAGCTTCCCTCACCGCAACCGATGTCCAGGAACCGAAATCTGTCTTTGAGGTTGGGTCCCAGCCGCGAGACGATACGTTCGCACCACAACCTCTTCTGGTTGCTTAACTTGAGGAAAACATTGAAACCGGTATCTTCCCGCTCGTAGAAATAACGAAAAAGCTCTTGCTTAGCGGTATGAGACACGTTGAAATTATCCTCTTAGATTTCTGGACTCGAATGCAAATTCCTTATGGCGTTACGCCCCCGGTGGCTTGATAATGCGTTTTAAAATCTCCACTATCGGCGGACCAAGAGTTTGCCATGCAGCCCCCATGATCGCGCCACCTATTTCCCCAATTTCCTTGATAGTTGCAAGCACTTTCTGGTGATTGGACTTTTGCTCTGCTTTTGTTTCACCGGTTATCTTAACGTCACCATTACTGATTTTTTGGGGGAGTTCCTCGGCTTTAATTTTCAATCCGTTATGTAGGGTTTTAAGGAAAACCCAAGCCTGATTCGTTGCCTCAGTAAGAGAGTGTATTGCTTTACGGTATTTTTCATCGGAGGAGATCGTTCTCATTATACGATCCTTGGTTTTTGCTTCACGTGCAATTCTCAGAGTTCCATCCAACTGCGAAAGGTGTTGTATTAATTTATCTCTTGTATCTTCTGCATCCGTCCCGTAAAAAACACTAAAGTTTTCTTTCTCAATGAGGTCGCTTAAAAAGGCTCTCAAATCAAATTGGATTTTGGATGCCCTATCAAACACCTCTGTTGATTGAATAGTCACGGCTGAGCCTCCTTTTTCTTCGTCATCGTTAGCACCATACGCCCCACTTAATACTGGTCTTATAGAAGAATTAAAGAATCTCTCTTTAGGTTTATAAAGAGGGTCACCGCTAGGGCTTACAAGTTTTTTTAAGTATTTGCAAGCCGTCTTAAAATCTCCTATTGCGGATGTATCACAAATTCCCTCTAACATTATTTCGGCCACTCTACTGCGAGTAGTCTCAAATCGATCGAGTGAATCATCATAACGATCTGATTCCCTCATTGCTTCTTCCTCTACATCACGCAATGTTTTTATTGATGTATCAATAAAGAAATGTTTTATTTGATTGATCCAATAGTCTTTTCCTTCATGCGTTTTAGGTTTGAGAAGCCGACGTATCGAGGGGCGTAACCCGTAGTTCAATAAGAAACATTTAATTATTAATTGCATAAAATTATTTCTTATGCTAAAATAAGCGGACACTCCGCGCCTCGGAGGGCCGTTGTAATAAATAAATATATAAGTTTCTGTATCTAATCTCCACTTTTCTTCAAAAATCGATTCGGGATCAATATACATAGATTTATCCGAAGTCTTCCGTTAAGTAGCTTCTAACCTGCGCCAATTCAACTTCTTCTTCCATCAATTTCGCTACGGTATCCAGCTTCATAGCGGTTTTCTCCAATAGTTCTTTAATCCAGAGCTTTTTCTGAGCAACCTCACTGATCTCTGTGATGGAGGCCCCTTCAAAGGCGTAAGGTATAGGATCACGGAGCAGTAGAGCAAATTGGCGACGACGGCGAACGAAACGTTGTAAGGCCATGAAGTTTGCCCTTGATTTATAGCCTTTTATCAGCTTCATGTCGCGATCAAGAAGAGCGTTGATTACGATAGCGCCATGCCAGCGGGTGCGCAGCATCTCCATCATGTCAACAAGTGAAGGTAATAGGAATTGGGCCGGTTTGTGTTCAAATGAAGGGCACATCAACAAACACGACCGGCGTTGGAAGCCGATGAAAATACGCGAATCCCAGGCGAAGTTCCGCAGGCGTTCGGGGTTGTGAGGGTCTTGGCATTCTTCCGGTATGCGTTCAAGCGGCACGTTTACGCCGTTAATCATCCTCAGCATCAGGCTGGCGGCTTCCTTATGTAGATGCTTGCTGTCACCGTTCCACCAGTAATACTTGGCGAACCAGGTGCCTTTTTCTATCTTTTCCTTTTCGCGCTTCTCTTTTTCGTTCTCTTTAAAGAAAGTCTCATCTAACCTCCATTGAAGCGGGGTGTCAACTTCGCAAGCGATGACTGTGAAAGGATTTTGGAAAGGTCCATTCGGGTCCTTCTCATTAACAACTTCTCGATCCACCCATTGGGCTATATCTTTGACCTCGCCAGCCAGTTTTGTAATCTCTTCGTGGAAAAGTTCAAAGATAGTTTTATCCACACCATCTTCCACCAAATGAAGTTTCTGTGCTTTCTTTTCCTTTTCCCTTTCCTTTTTGTTTTCGTTTTCAGTTTCTGTAAGCTCCTGAAGCTGTATAATCTGGTACACCTTTGCAAGATCAACCTCAGAATCTTGGGTCTCCACCGAGATGGCAATAACACCACCACCACTGTCAGCGATCCTAGTGGTTATCTCCAAACGGACCTTGTCTTTTCCTTTTTCAGGAATCTCGGCAGAGAAACACTGACTTCGATAGAAAGTATGAGGGAGGTATCCCACAGCATCTTTTTGCGAATTCTCTTTCTTTTTCTCTTTCTTTCGCATGATACGGAGGGTCGGAGCCACCCCCTTGCGATCAAGCGGCTCACACCAGTACCATTTGTTTTTTTCCACTTTTTTCAGATCTTTAGGAAGTTTCTCAGGATCAAAAGGGTCTAGTTCCAAGACTTGAATGAAGTCTTCGAAATCACGACCTTCCTTAAACTCCAACAGGAAGGAGTAGATGAAGTATACCCTTACCTTTTTGTAATCAATGCCGTGCTTGCCCTTAGCCATTACTTTTTCCGGAATTTCTTTACAAACCTCGTAGTGAAGGCGCTGTCGAGATTGATGGGCTGCTCTAGTAACCCCTCATCAACAAGGATATCCTGACTGGCTCTCCAGCCTTCTTCTATCATCCAGCCAATTCCATAAGTAGATGCATCACCAGCAGTAACCAGTTTTAATGTCTCCTCCAAACCTTGCCTCTCTTGTTCACGATCTAGTTTAGGGTTATGCTTTATGAGAATAGCCACGGCGGAATCGGGATGCTCGGCAGTCCACTGCCAAGCCTCCAACATAGCGTTGACAAACCGTTGAACGAGCTTTGGATTTTCTTTTATCATCTTCTCCGTAGTGACAATCAGGTTACCGTACATCTGCACACCGAATTCACTGGGGCGGATGATTTTGATGTCATAACCCTTACGTCGTGCAGTCAAAGGCTCATTACTAATGTAGCCCGGCCACACATCCACTTTATTCTCAAGGAAGGGAGAGAGATCGAATTTCACGGGGACTTCTGTAATTGACTTCGGTTCGATGTCTTGTTTGCGAAGCATAGCCCTGTACTCGGTTTCTGTATTTGTACCGTGCTTGATTCCGACTCGTTTGCCGACAAAGTCTTTTGGTGTAATAATCCCGGCATCTGCCTTAGTAAAGAAACACACGGGACTTTCCTGCATCTCCATTGCTATGGCGACGATGGGCACTCCCTTTGACCTTCCTAAAAGGAGTTGATCTGCTCCAGTGATGCCGAAATCATCAGAGCCAGAAGCGACCAACCTCACAGCATCGAGATCTTGTCCGCCCGGATTAATAGTGCAATCTATATTGTACTTTTCGAAGTAGCCATTCTCCTTCGCCACGAAGGCAGCGATGTAGTTTGCATTAGGTAGCCACTTAAGCCGCAAAGAAACCTTTTCGACTCTACCAGTTCCAGGACATGACACAAACAAAAGAACACTGAGAATCCCCAGCAAACCCCACAAAAGACTTTTGATTTTTTTCACTTTAATCCTCCTCGATTTAGCCGACCTCTGAGATCTCCCACCTGATCGACCATTTTTCAATTAAACTGATTAACCCAAAAAACAGAATTCCCCCAACAGAAGCTGCTATAATAGCACCAAATAGCATAGGGGTCTCCAAACGATACGAGGCTACCAGCACAACATACCCTAATCCTACATTAGCTCCAGCCATCTCGCCGACGATGGCGCCGATTACGGCCAGGGTGGCGGAGATCTTCAATGCCGAGAAGATATAGGGCAGGGCCATTGGGAAGCGTAGTTTCCAAAGCATCTGCCAGCGGGAGGCGGAGAGCGACCCAAACAGGTCAAGCGCGGCGGGCGAGACCGACTGCAGGCCCTTGGTGGTGTTTACTATCACCGGGAAGAAGCAGATCAAAGCGGCCATCACTATCTTGGCCGGGATTCCGTTGCCGAACCACAGTATCAGCAAGGGCGCGATGGCGATGATGGGGATGGTCTTGAGTGCGATCGCGTAGGGATAGAACGAGCGCTCCATGAGTTTGGAGTGAGTGAATATCACCGACACCCCGACGGCCAGCCCGGAGCCGACCACGAACCCGAGCACCGACTCCAGCATGGTGACCGCCGTATCCTTTAACAGCGGCAGGATGGTCTTGACTATCTCCATGAATATCGCGGACGGCGGGGGCAAGAGGTAGTTGGGGACGTGGGCCGCTCGCACGATTAGCTCCCACAAACCCAAAACCGCAATGAATACCAATACAGGGGGGATTACGTCTTTAGTCACCCGGGAGACACGCATCCTGTTTTTTTCGTTTCCGCCCATTAAGAAAGAATATCCGGATTGTCAAGAGGTTGTCAAGCCCGAAACAAAATAGACTTAATGCGTAAAAAAATTACCCGGAAGTCGCCCTTCGCTTGGTCACAAGAATCAAAGGCGGCCTCGTTATGTCATCTTAATGTAAACTGGCTTTGTTGAAGATATTCGTAGAATCAAACTTTCGTATGTATCGCTCGTGTCGATATCGCGGAGCCTATACTTCCGACTTATAAGATCTCCAGGCTGTGAGGAATCTCTGGTGTCAGGTTATCCATGATAGACCCACTCTCCATTAGTGCTCTACCCTTTCTCGCAAGGGGGCTTCACTGGGGTAATAGTAGACGACCTTGATTATCCAGCCGTTGTCCGGGCTGCCAACGAAGAACTCCACCGACTGGCCTGGTTTAACATCCTTAATCGCATCCCAGAAGTCATCAAGGGATCGAACAGGATAGTAAGCAAGGTTGGCCAGCACCCCGCGAATAGGGTAGCCGCTGTACATGCCCCATGCCTCGGCAGAGCTTCCTTCAAGCACATCACTTATAAAGACGCACTCCGGCGAGAACATGGAATAGTAGCTTTCGTAAACGGTTGGTGAGGCGGACTGGATGGTCATCCCGGCAAAAGCTACATACTCCTTGGGACGAAGCTCGCCACGATCTTCTACCTCGACTTCCAATTCAATCTCTTGGCCCAACCGATAGAGAACCATCTCGCAGTTCTGCCCGGCTACATCCCTCATCATGGCAAGATAGTCCGCGTAGTCCTGCGGCATCATCCAGTTGATTAAATAGATCACGTCGCCTGGTTGGAGCCCGCTTCTCGCAGCCGGAGTCTTGGGGAATACGTCGATCACCAGGAGCGCCTTACGAGGATGGTTAAAACCATATTGCGCGCCAAAGTCTTCCCTGGCCCGGTCAAGGTTTATCTCCTCAAGGTTGACTCCCAGCCAGCCCATGCGGCCTGCATAGGGGAGTTCGCCCGCGATCACCTGTTCGATGACAGGCTTAAGTTGATCCGCGGCCAGGCTCCAGCCGATGCCTTCGCTTTCGTCACTGACGGCTGTGTTTATGCCGATCACCTTGCCGTTTCGAAGCGAGATAAGCGGCCCGCCTGAGTTGCCTGGATTGATAGCCGCATCGGTTTGCAGGAACGCTCCGTCGTAGCCCCAGGGGCTGTTGGTGACGCTTGAGATAATCCCTTCGGTGGCACAGTACTCAAGGGACATCGGGTTGCCGAAGGTGCCTACCGGATGGCCCACCTCGACTGTGCTGGAGCGCCCAAACTGAGCCGAGGTGACGTTATACGGAATACCTGATTCATCCAGACTAAACGTAAGCATCCCGAAGTCATAGACCGGATCTATATAGATAGGGGTAGCCGGGAAGCGTTCGCCGTCCTTGAAGCTTACCTGGATGGAGCTGATGCCCTCGTCGATAACGTGCTTGTTTGTGGCCACGTAGGCAACCCCTTCCCTGCGATCGATGTGGACCACGAATCCGGAGCCTTCCGAAGAGCCTCGCTCGGCACCCTCAAGTGCCACGATGGTGCTTGAATAGACACGAACCGTGTAGCGTTCGGCCTTTTTGAAAAAGTTGTTCGAGGAAGATGCGGAAAGGAGAAAGCTCGGGATCAGAAGTAATGCAAGCAACATCAAGTACCTTACCCAAGGTCCCCTTTTCTTTTCGCGGGATATTCTTGAAGCCATGACGGCCTCCTTTCTACTACCTTCTTCCTCACCAGAGATAGGTTTATAAAGATAGTCATATAGTCACGTACACCTGTATGGGGGTGTTTAATCTACCTGCGGCGCCGCGAGTATGGCAGGTTTAGGAAGCGTTTACACGCTAGAGCCATCAGTCCTTTAACTCCTTCTATTATTAAGACGCAGTGAGCTATGGTTTTGTGGACATTGGTATACAGATTTGGGTATGGGGTCCATGGTCAATACATCGTTACCAGGTAGGAGGGGGTTGAGATCATCGAGTAGGACGACAGGGAAGAAGCAGAAGTTATCATCAAGGCGATTGTAACCAAGAGATTGGAGTTTGGTTTATGCCCCTCAAGGGTACAAGAGGAGACAGTCCACCCATACCTTTACCGAAGTGAGGCCTTTTGATATTATAGACATACTGCCACGTTTGAGCTGATCTTAACATGTCATCGGCATTGTTCCAACTGAGTACGCAATGTAGATAGAACTCCTCGTCCTTAACCCTCCTTTTGTCCTTCGGACAAAAGATCGGGGTCCCCAAGCGGTTGCAAAGCAACCGCTTGGGGTGATAGGGCGTCTTGCGAGGCGAGATGTGGGGACGACGAGAACGATCCATGAGTCCTTTCTTCCCCTCTGCTTCGTAACGCCTGATCCACTTGCGTACCATCTGACGTGAAGTCCCCATCTGGTGAGCTGTTGCCGAGATGCTTGCATAACGCTCGTATACCTCTATAATCATACGTCTTGCTTCTAGGAGGTTCATACTGAGTAGTCTCTTATAAGCAAGTTGCATA
>Ga0209991_10000572_pt1 | contig 16188 bp, 14 predicted proteins | sample ChitaG_FD_183167 | JGI IMG/M metagenome (GOLD analysis project Ga0209991, IMG submission 183167) | Deep subsurface microbial communities from South Pacific Ocean to uncover new lineages of life (NeLLi) - Chile_00310 metaG (SPAdes)... | ecosystem: Environmental > Aquatic > Marine > Oceanic >...
CGTATTGTTACTCAAGCCAGGCTGGAGAAAAAAATAGATATCCTGACCTGCAAAAAGGAGCTGATCGATTTAGTATTTGAGAAAGCATTCCAAAATGAAATCGGCGAGCGGAAAGACATAAAAAGAGTCGTCATAGAAAAAGATGGAGAAAGCGAGGAACTCTTTGATGAACAGCAGTTGAGGAAGGAACTTCGTCCTCAGTTTGAAAAGGCTATCGCAAGCGCGCTGAAACTATGAAAAAAGTGTCCAGGCTCGACTACGCTTACGCCGTAGGACGAGTGCGTGCTTTAGAAAACAAACTGGTGCCCAAAGCCGTCTTCTGGGCGGCTGCCGAAGAGAAGGATATTCGTTCGGCCTTGAAAGTCATATTTGATGTCGGATTTTTTTTCGAAGAACACATAGACATGGAGGATTCAAAAGATCTGGACAATTTTGTCGATAGAGAAAAAGAGGCTTTGATCCAAACCGTATCGGGCCTTATGCTTGAAGAGAACCTCTGTGGGGTGCTCTCCCATGAGGAATCTCTCAGCGAGGCCTTTATCATGGCGAAGGAATCCGGAAATTTTTTTATCACTGAGTATCTCCGCCACAAAATCGACCTCGGTAATCTTAAAGTTTTTTTACGGGCAAAATATTCCGGAATCTCCAAAGAAAAGTGTTTCGGCTGGATGCTTCCAGGCGGAAGGATGAATGTGAGCAGGTATTTGGACAATTATGACCTATCCCCGTCTGAATACAGTGATATCCTCAAGATAACACCTTACCATCTCATCTGGTCCAGTGCCGTGGATGCTCTTGAAGACAGAGAGACATTTGTGGATCTAGAACGCGGGATCGAGGATTTTCTTATGCGATTTTTACGTCGGGCAAAGTCGATCGTTTTTGGGCCCGAGCCGATCTTTGCCTATGCCTTGGCCAAACAAAAGGAAATACAATTAGTCAGATTGTTGGGAGTGGGAAAAATTAACCGTATCCCTCATGAGATTTTGCAGGCGAGGATAAGTGAAACATATGTTTGATCGTGTGGCTGTCATCGGCGATGCCGACCTGGTGTTTCCTCTAAAGACACTGGGAATAAAGATCTATTTTCCGAAGACAAATGAGGAGGCTGGACAAATTCTTCGATCTCTCGAGGAAGAGAGGATCGCTCTCTGTTTTTTGCATGAAAGATTCCTGGATCCCCTGAAGGAAAAGAGAGAGATTCTTGGAAAAAAAGTCTGCCCTGTGGTGGTCGGATTTTCAGATTACCGGGAAATCACCGACCATTTGGGAGAGATGATGAGAGATATGGCCCTTAAAGCTACAGGTTCAGATTCTTTAGTTAAACAAAGAGGACAAGATGAAACAAGGTGAAATTATTCGTGTGGCGGGTCCACTCGTGGTCGCTTCAGGCTGCCTGGGAGCAAAGATGTACGACATGGTTAAAATTGGTGAGCTAGGATTGATTGGAGAGATCATCGAGTTGAGAGAGGATTTGGCTTTTATGCAGGTTTATGAAGACACAACAGGGGTTGGTCCGGGTGAACCCGTCTATCTCACCGATCGACCTCTGAGTGTAGAGTTAGGTCCCGGCCTTATCAGTTCCATATATGACGGGATCCAGAGGCCTCTGGATGTCATCCATAAAAAGGAAGGCAATTTTATTACCCGGGGTGTTGAAGAACCCTCTCTCGACAGGGAGAAAGAGTGGGATTTTTCCCCATGTGTCAAAAAAGGTCAAAAAGTAATAGCCGGAGATATTCTTGGTGAAGTAGAAGAAACCCCTCTTATCAAGCACAAGATTTTGGTTCCACCGGGAACGGATGGGGAAGTCATTGACATAAAAAAGGGGAAATCGACTGTGGAAGATATTGTGGCCCGGATAAAAAATAAAGATGGGATCATGGATGTCCAGATGTTTCAGACATGGTCCATTCGGAAGAACAGGGACGTGTATGAACGCCTGATGCCGGAGGAGCCTTTGACAACCGGCCAGAGGGTTCTGGATACCCTCTTTCCTCTGGCAAAAGGCGGAACGGCCTGTGTGCCCGGTCCGTTTGGCAGTGGGAAAACGGTTGTCCAGCATCAGTTGGCCAAGTGGTCGGATGCACAGGTCATCGTTTTTGTCGCCTGTGGAGAGAGAGGAAATGAGGTCGCAGATCTCCTCATGAGCTTTCCGGAATTGATCGACCCTCACTCCGGACGGCCTCTTATGGAGAGGACTATTATTATAGCCAACACTTCAAACATGCCTGTGGCTGCCCGGGAAGCGTCCGTCTATACCGGGATGACGATTGCCGAGTATTTTAGAGATATGGGCTATTCTGTGGCTCTCATGGCCGATTCGACCAGCCGTTGGGCTGAAGCCTTAAGAGAAATCTCAGGACGCATGGAAGAAATGCCAGGTGATGAAGGGTATCCGGCCTATCTTGCCAGCCGGCTGGCGGAATTCTATGAGCGAGCCGGACGGGTGATCTGTCTCGGTTCGGACAAACGACAGGGTGCATTGAGCGTCATCGGGGCGGTCTCCCCTCCCGGAGGCGACATGTCAGATCCGGTCGTTCAGTCCACACTCAAGGTGGTCAAGGTCTTCTGGGCTCTGGATGACCGGTTGGCCAACATGCGGCATTTCCCGGCCATCAATTGGCTTCTGAGCTATTCGCTTTATGTGGAGAACATCAAGACTTACTGGGATTCTGAGGTTGCAGATGATTTTGTCGAGCTTAGGCAGGAAGCCATGCTGTTACTTGATGAGGAGTCAGAACTTCAGGAAATTGCCCGTCTGGTCGGAGTGGAATCTCTCTCTCAAGGAACGCCTTACCTTGGAGTCGGCGAGGTCGATACGGGAGGATTTTCTCCACCAGAACGCTTTCCATCCAGAGGATGCCTACACCTCTCTCAGGACACAGTATCTGATGTTGAGGACCATTCTTCACTTTCATCATTCAGGATTGAAGGCCTTGGAGGCAGGTGTGGATCTGGACGATATTTTAAAACTGAAAGTTCGGGAAATCATTTCAAAAGTGAAATTCTTACCGGAGGAGGATGAGGGGATCCTGGGCTCCTATATCGAAGTAGATAACGAATTTAAGGAATTGCTCAAGGGCAAAGAGTGAAGAGGGCAAAAATGTATAAAGAATATTTGACTGTTTCCAACATCACGGGACCTCTTTTGATCGTTGAAAAAATCCGGGATGTCAAATACGCCGAACTGGTTGAAATAGAGACAGCAGATGGTTCCATTCGCCGGGGAACGGTGCTGGATGTCTCTGATAAAAGAGCGGTTGTGCAGGTTTTTGAGGGGACCGTTGGACTGGATGTGGACAAATCACGAGTCAGGTTTCTCGGACGTTCGCAGGAGCTGGGTGTTTCACCGGAGATCGTCGGCCGCATTTTCGACGGATCGGGTAGACCCAAGGACCGGGGGCCGCAAATCATTGCCGACAAGATGATTGCTATCAATGGAAACCCTATCAATCCCGTGGCTAGGGATTACCCTTCTGAATATATCCAAACAGGATTGTCGTCCATCGACGGCATGAATCCCCTTGTGAGAGGCCAGAAACTCCCTCTCTTTTCTGGGAGTGGACTGCCTCATGCGAGAATTGCCGCCCAGATTGCCCGGCAGGCCACCGTGCTGGGCAAAGAGGGACAGTTTGCTGTGGTGTTTGGTGCGATGGGGATCACGTTTGAAGAAGCCAATTTTTTTATAGAGGATTTTCGAAATACCGGAGCTCTGGAGCGAGCGGTTCTCTTTCTCAACCTGGCTAACGAACCTCCCATCGAGCGAATTGCCACCCCTCGTTTGGCGCTGACCTGTGCCGAGTTTCTCGCCTTTGATCTTAACATGCACGTCCTGGTCATACTTGTAGATATGACGTTTTATGCAGAGGCCCTTCGCGAAATATCCGCCGCGCGGAAAGAAATCCCCGGACGCCGGGGCTATCCCGGATATCTGTACACGGATTTGGCGTCCATGTACGAGAGGGCGGGGCGGATCAAGGACAAAGAGGGATCGATCACGCTCATCCCTATCCTGACTATGCCCGAAGATGACAAGACTCATCCCATCGCCGATCTGACAGGCTACATTACCGAAGGGCAGATCATACTCAGCCGGGAACTTCACCGCAAAGGCATCTATCCTCCAATCGACGTTCTTCCGAGTTTGTCGCGGCTTAAGGACAAGGGGATTGGAGAGGGAAAAACCCGGGAAGATCATGCCGATGTGTTGAACCAACTTTTTGCGTGTTATGCCAGAGGAAAGGAAGCCAGGGAGCTGGCCCTGATTCTGGGGGAGGCGGCTTTAACCGATTTAGATAAACTGTATTTGAAATTTGCCGATTTATACGAGGATAAGTATGTCCGGCAGGGAGAGTTCCAGGCCCGGACTGTTTTTGAAACCCTGGATCTGGGTTGGGAGCTTCTCCGTACCATTCCGTCCGCGGAACTGAAGAGAGTCCATCCGGAGTACCTGGAAAAATACTACACACAAGGTCAATGAGATTATCCGTTAATCCCAATAGAATGGAGCTGATGCGCATGCGTCGGCGTCTGGTTTTGGCGGAGAGAGGCTATAAGCTTCTCAAGGACAAACTGGAAGAGATCATGCGGCGCTTTTTGGACGTCATGCGCAAGTACTTCGATATACAGGGGGGAATAAGCAAAAAACTGGACAAGATCTTTCTCTCATTCGCCCTGGCGCGGGCAAGAAATTCCCTCGACGACCTGGAAAAGCTTCTTCCTGAGGGCGAGTTGACTCTTGATGTGAAGGAAGAAAAAGTTTTCAATCTGACCATTCCTCGGTTTGACATCAAAGAGAGCGAAACCGCCGACTATGATTTATTCAACACAGACGCCGAACTCGATATCGGCTTGAAAAAAATGAAGGAAGTCTTAGAAGACCTGACCGAGATGGCCCGGCTGTGGAAGGCGATCGAGCTGTTTTCTCAAGAGATCGAAGCCACACGGCGCAGGGTCAACGCTCTCGAGCACATCCTGATCCCCAGTATCAAGGAAACCATTAAATACATCTCTTCACGTCTTGATGAGATGGAGCGCTCCTATCAAGTTCAGCTTATGCGGATTAAAGAGATTGTCCGCAGCCACTAATACTTGAATCATTTATAAAAAATGTCGATGTTTACGTTAAATTCTGTGCTTTCAGTATAATGTTATACTTTTCGGGAAAACAATTTCACAAACTTTGTTAACGTTAGATTTTCTTATCCATAATCGACATTTTTTATAAATGATTCAAGCCTATTCTTTTGGATCTATGATTTCGGATAGATAAAATGTTAGCCCCTTATTTTTCATAATCTCATAGGCCTCGTCCTGGGACAATCCTGTTTTCTGTCGCAGAGATTCCAGGATATGGATAATTGAGAGGGCCACTTCCGAACCGATTTTGTTGAGAGTGTTTTTATCCTTAAAATACCGCATGCTCTCAAATAGAACGGCATTGGCTTCTCCGTAAGAAATGGGCTTTCGGATGCCGTAGGGCTTGATCCACCGTGGGTGGTTAATGGTGTCATTGACGTGGAATTGGATGAGATGGGTGGCCCGTCCAATGAATTTCAAGTTGGATGGACGTATGTGAGTCAACGTATTGCCGATCACTCTTCCGAGGTCGGCCATAACAGCGGTAGAATGGGAGTTGAGAAGGATTTTGAGGGCAATATGCTGGTTTATGGTAAGAGGATCATTTGTGGTTTCGACAAAGACTGTGACTAAAGCGTCTTTTGTTATCCTTTCGGATTCAGGCAGATTTTCGACGCGTTCTTCGATGTCTTTCTTGCGCTGACCGTGGACAAATAGGATGGCTGAATTTTTATTATTTCCGGAAAAAAGACGCAAAAACCTTCTGAGATATGAGCTCTTTTCGGAAAGATCTGTATCTTCTTGATCCATCAGCACACAGACTCCTAGATCACCATTTCTGGGGCCGCGGTTGGTGAGGTTGAAGGACGCCAGAGAAAAATCATAGAGAAGCTTCTGGTTTTCCCCTGTATGTTCCAAATGTTCCAAGGCCATTTTTTTCATACGGAGATCGGCAATAACGTCTGAAAAAGGAGCTTTGTAGAAAACAGGATCAAGCCCTCGAAAGTCCCGCCCCAAAAAGATCTGCCAGGATTCCTCACGGCCGGATGCGGCTGTCCACACTTGAATCCACGACTTCCTGTTTATTGCTGCGTTGGTGTCAAGCGGCGGAAGGGAGAAATCAAGACTTCTTTCGGTGGTGTCTGAGAATACCGCGGCCAGTCCCTTTTGTGCGAAATAGGTTGCACGGTGACCGGTTTTGTATGTATCCGCCTCAAGGTGGGCAATCCTCGCTATTGCGGGTAAATTATCTTTAATTTCTTTCAGGATTGCAGAGAATTCTGATAACTTTTCCGGCAGTGTGTACCGGTCTTTGTAGCCGAGCCGGGCCATCTCCTTTTTGGATAGGAAATTCTTTAGAGCCCTGTGCAGAGCGCTTTGAAGAACATGCCCGAAGAAAAAGGCATTAATAGTTGCAGCCTGCATGCGGGTCGAACCTGAAATGGACTGGGGACCTGTGGAGAGATTGATTTTTGTAATCCCCTGATCTTCAATAATGCTTCGGCTTCGATTGAGATTGAGGAGTTTGTCATCCGGATTGTTATAGATGAAAAAGAGATGTTTATTGGCGTTTTGAGGGTCATAAGTCCCATCATTTTTCCACAAATCGACAGCAGCCTGAAGAGTCCCGATAACAGACGGTGTGTTTCCGCCCTCCGAGAAACAGATAACCACATCCTCTTTCTTGATGCCGTGTTGTTGTAGCTGGAGCCATCCCAAAAGCATAAGATCGTCCAGGCCTTCCATCGATCCCATTAAAGCCCGGTCACCGCCAGCCATTTCTCCGATAAGCAAATCTTGGATGGCTGCTGGTATCGATGTCTCGAGTTTATCCCAAATTTTCCCTGTTCCTCTAACTTTTTTCCAGAAAGGACGCCAAAATGTACTTTCCACCTGCTTGGCCAGGCCATCTGTTGCACCACTGTAGATGTAGATTTTATGTCCGGTCACAATGGCCCTTTCGATGGACCGGACAAGCCTGTTTAAAACGAGTGTTTTTTCGGCCACAGCATCCAGCGTTTTCACGATATCCTCATACGAGACGAGAATCTGCCTCAACCCTTTTTCATAGTCTTCCCGGATCAGCTGGCTGAAATTCCGTGTTTTTGGATGAGGCTGTTCTGTTAAAACATTTTGAAGAAAAAATTGAGTTTTATTCTTGATGAAGTCGATAGAGTCTAGCGAAGGCGTTATATCCAAGAGTTTAAGAAGCATAGTTTCGGATCGAGTTTTTGGCGTTGGTTTTTGCTGGAAAGAGTAGAGGGGCAAAAGGGAGAGTGTGATCAGGGCAAAGAGATAGGCCGTTCGCTTCATGTTTGGATCAGCCGTATTGATGTCTGTCGTCAATGATGTCGTTTTCTTTCCAGTCGTTGATCCAATCGTCGGTGCTGAATATCAACATATTGCCGTCTTCTCCAGAGCTGAGGACGCGTTTTAATCCGGCATTGATGATCATTTTTTTGCAGATGAAACATGGGATGGCATCGATAGTCTTGTCATCTTTTACTGTCTTCCCGTAGATATAGATATCCCCGCCGAGAAGACTGACTCCCGCTCTTGCGGCGTTGATGATGGCATTCTGTTCGGCATGAACGCTCCTGCAGAGTTCATAACGGTGTCCGTGCGGTATGTTGAGTTTGTCACGGAGACAGGAGCCGTGCTCAAAACTGGATTTGGTTTTCCGCGGGGCGCCGACATATCCTGTGGATATAATCTGATCATCACGGATGATGATGGCACCGATAGAGCGGCGGAAGCACGTGCTCCTTTTGGCCACTTCCTTGGCGATTCCTAGATAATACTCGTCTTTGGTCACTCTTTTTGGGCTCACAGAAATTTCTCCAATTTATTGTACAGGTCTTCAAGGGATTCTTCGTTGAGGACCGTAAAATCCGCCATTTCTAAACATGTATGGAGCTGCTGCTGCGTCGGGTTTGTCGTTTTTTCTTCGTCCTCTTTCTCTATAAATTCTTGTAGAGTGGCCGCCGATTCATCGCGGCCGCGCTTTTTGACGCGTTCATATCTTAGCTCAACATCGGCATCGATGGCCAGGAGAATGAAATTTTTTTTGCTTTTCAGGAAGCGGACCTCTTCGGGATTCCGGATACTGTCGATGACAGCCTTGCCTTCAACTTTTTCCATCACCTGCCTTGCCAGGAAATCGGCACCACCCGCAGCACGAAGTTCATTCCCTTTTCGAATCAAGTTATCCCGGGTGAGCTCTAATCCATCTTTTTTAAGTTCCTCCCGAATTACATCCGAGAGTGAATAGTAGGCATACCCTTTGCTGATGAAATATTCCGCAGCGGCTCCCTTTCCTGAACCATTTGTGCCTGTCAATCCGATTGTCTTCATTTGTCCAATTTTACTTTTTAAACGAACGCGGAGCTCTCCTGATGTAGTTCTGGAGGGGGCTTCCCTTGTATATTCTGGAGAAGAACGGGAGGAGGGCAGGCAGAGCCCGGATTTTTCCCCAGAAACGACTATGGTGGAAAACATTCATGGATACCTTGAGCAGCTGCATGAGGTCTTCTCCATAAGGGTACCACCAAAGCTGTGTCTTCTTTTTAGAAAAGTCTTGACTAATGTATTTAATATTCACGAGTTCTAAAATGCCGTAAGGACCATGAGACCGTCCTATGCCCGTATGTTTGACTCCTCCCCACAGGGCTCCCGGTTCGGCAAATGAAAACAGATGGTCGTTTATCGTGACCGAGCCGACATGAAGCCTTTTCGACAATTGTGAGGACAGCTTTTTATTTCTTGTCCACACAGAGGCTGTCAAGCCATAGTCCGAGTCATTAGCAAGATTAACGGCTTCTTCTACATCAGAAACCGTCATGATAGGAAGGACGGGGCCGAACGTTTCTTCTGTCATGATTTTCATGCTGTGATCGACCTGAGTGAGTACCGTGGGCTTGAAATAGTATCCGGGAACATCTTTCACTTTTTCTCCGCCCACAAGAATGTGTGCACCCTTTTCTTTGGCATCTTGAATATGGTCCTCAACGATATCCAGCTGAGCGGGAACTGCCAGAGGCCCGACATCTGTCCCTGCCTCCAGAGGATCGCCAACCTTGAGGTTTTTCGATAGGGCCACAACTTTATCGATGAATTCTGCGGCCACGCTCTGATGCACATACACTCTTTCTATGGAGGAGCACACTTGGCCGCAGTTGGTGAATGCGCCCCACACGGCCCCTCGTGCCGCCCTGTCGAGGTCCGCATCTTCGAGCACAATCATCGGGTCTTTTCCCCCAAGTTCGAGGACCACATTGGTTAAATTTCGACTGGCCAGCTCCATAACCCTCTTACCCGTGGCGGCACTCCCGGTAAACATGATGGAATGGATGTCCGGATGAGTGATCAATTCCTCGGCTTGGGGGATACGACAGCAGACGACATTCAGCACTCCCGGGGGAAGGCCTGCTTCTAAGAAGATCTCACCAAGTAAGAGGGCTGCAAACGGAGTGGATGAGGATGGCCGGAGAATGACCGTATTTCCCGCCGAGAGAGCGCTGAGCACTTCGACTACCGGGATGATAAAGGGATAATTCCATGGAGAGATAATCAGAGTGGGACCCAGGGGATGAAAAGCATATTCGCTTTTTTTATGCGAGAAATAGGTGACATGATGGTCTGCTTTTCTTGGCTTCAACAGTGTCTTTATATTTTTTCCGTAGTAATCCAGAGCCTCAAGGCCGCCTTGGATTTCACTCATCATGGATTCTGGATGCGGAGAACCTTTCTCCTTTGAGATGAGAGCGGCCGCTTCCTCCCCCCTCTTGAGCAGGATGGCTTTGGCCTGCACAAAAATATTTTTTTTATCTTTAAGAGAAAGGATTGACCATGTCGGGAATGCCTCGGTCGCAGCCCGGACGGCTTTTTGACAATCGGTCGATGAGGCGAGACTGAACTCACCAAGGGATTCGAGAGTTGCTGGATTTATGGAGTCCTTTTTGTCGTCTGTTTCAATACGTTCATTGTTGATGATCAGTCTTCCATCCATCTCGTTTAGAGTCTCCCTGATAAAAGTCTTTTGCACCAGGACAGGAAAAGAAAAAAGTAGGAATCGATAATTAAATCAAGCCGTAAAAGGGGATTGATCACTCTCCCCCTGAGGAACCAGAAGAGAACTAGATCCTTGTGTTTTGGCGGACAGCCTTTGATTTTGACCCGCTTCCGGGCTTTGACTTCGCCTTGTATGTCTGTGCATGATCCAATTTTCATCAGACGATTTGCGGTAACATCACCCTTGAACTTTCCGATAACCACTGTCCACTCCGGTAGCTTCTTCCAGAGCTTGGGCTTGCGATCCTTGATCATGTACAGCCAGTCGAGGAAAACGCCGTGGCATCCTCCTGTGCAGTAGGGCAAACCGCACAGAATTTTCATACCGACGTCCACTTGATCGACTTTTTTCAGACCAAGATCCCAGGTTTTGGTTGTTTTCTGGATCTCTTCGAGGGAAACGTCCCCTCCTATCGTGATTTCATTAAAGTCCAACGGTCCATAACCTCTTTTATGGGCGATGCTGAGATAGGGTATTTTTTTAGGATCAAGATGCAGGATGCGGGCACAGACAGCATCGTGGGCGACCGGATTTCTGGCCAAGATGATGAGTCCGAGATGAACACCATGCTGTGTCATTTGATTGCCGCCGATGGCGGCTTCAATAGCGTCTGTGACAATAAAATCGGGAAGCCCAACTTCCAAAAGATCGACAATTTTTTGATCGAGCTTAAAGTTGTGATTCCACATCCGCTCCTTGTCCAAAAGGATCCCGATGTTCAATTTGAGCGCAGCGGTCAGGCCGTGGCTCAAAACATTGCTTTTCAATTTTGGCGCATAGACAAGGAAGTCATTATCCGTAATCGATATCCCTGTGGTGATGGTCTTGTGCACTGTGCCTTTGGAGAGATGTATACGGATTTTTTTATCCTCTTCTAAAGGGAGCAGCTTGATTCTGTGCTGCTTTTTCAGCCGCGTGTAGCCTGCCCTGCGGAACATTCGGGATGTCGGCATTCCGGCGCCTGTTTTTTCGGTGATCGTGATTTTCGAGCCCGGTCCCTGAATTGTTTGGAGGGACCTGAGCAGGCCGCCAATAAATTCCGGGCGTGTAAACGCGGAGGGAGCCAGTTTGTGGTGGGCCATGACCACATTGGGTTTTATCGTTATGTTTTCCCTGGTAGTTTTTTCTATTCCCAGTTCCTCCATTCCTTCAGTGATGATTTTCTGGATGATTTCAGGGTTATATTCTTGAACTCTTCGGAGAATGACTTTTTCCATATCGGATATCTTAACCCGCAAGGGTGTCTTCAGAATTGTTCTCCTCTTTATCTTTTTTCTTGCGGAAGATGAGGGCAATAAGAATACTGAGTCCGTAAAGGCCGAGCATGGGGATGGCAATGATACTCTGGGTGACCATATCCGGGGTGGGAGTGATGATGGCGGCTATAACAAATATGGCGAGTACGGCATACTTGAAATTTTTAATCATCCATTTTGCAGTAATGATCCCCATCCGGGCAAGGAAAAAAGTCAGGGTGGGAAGCTCGAAGACCACGGCAATTCCCAGATGAACGCGCAGAACCAGGCTGAAATACTTGTCCACCGTAATCACAGCCTGGAATTCTGACCCCATGCCCAAAAAGAACCGGACGGCCCAAGGGAAGACGACGAAAAATCCAAATAATGCTCCGGTCAAGAAAAAAAATGAAGTGAAAAGAACAAAAGGGATGACATATTTTTTTTCCTTTCTGTAAAGTCCGGGTGCAATGAATAACCAGACTTGATAGAAAAGGAAAGGAGACATAAAGAAAATGGAGGCTAGAAAAGAGACTTTGATATAGAGCATGAAGGGATCTGTCAGTTTGATAAAGGCTAATTTTTCTCCCTCCGGGAGAAATTTGTAGACAGGAATGGCCAGGATATTGAACAGATCTTTACTGAAGACCCAAGCAGGAATAACGCCTACGATCAAAGCGATGAAGGAATAGAAGAGACGCTTCCGGAGATCCGAAAGATGTTCAAGGAAGGTCATAGAGTCAGGAGATTTTTTTCCCGTCGTCATCCTTATATAAATCCTTTTTGAACTCGTTGATTTCGGTTTTAATCTCCTTGAAATCATCGGCTTGAATCTCTTCTTCAAGTTTTTCCTTGATTTCGTCAGTGGTTCTCCGGAATTCCCTCAAGGCGCGGCCGATGGACCGGCCCACTTCAGGAAGTTTTTTCGGGCCGAATACCAAGAGAGCGACGGCAAAAATGATAATGAGTTCTTGAAATCCGAGGCTTCCAAACATTTTTTTATCCAGTCTCTATAAGTTCGGCTAAGAGATAAGAAAGTATATCCTGTGAGCAGAGATTGGTCAATAGGGTCTTTACAACCATCATGAGCTTTGGTAATATCAAAATTCGGGATTTCATGAAAAAACTAAGCCTTTTTACGGTTATCTTTTTTTTGATAGTGCTGTCTGTCGCATGGGATGAGGATGTCTGGACAAGTTCAATCGACAAAATTTCAACCATCATCTCTTTTATCGAAGAGAATTATTATAAAGATGTGGATCCCGAAGAATTGGCTTATTCCTCTATAAGAGGAATGCTCCAAACACTGGATCCCCATTCGAATTTTCTCGATAGACGCAGCATGTCACGCCTGACTGAGGATTACAGGGCCAAATATTATGGAACGGGCATGTTGATCCAGCAGCAGGATAACCGTATTGTTGTCATCTCTCCGATCGTCGGAGGCCCTGCCTACCGGATGGGGGTGCAGCCCGGAGATGTCATTTCCCGCATTGACGGGGAATCCACAAAAACCATCGACAGCTACGAGGCCATGCAGAGGCTGCGCGGGAAAAAAGGCACCAAAGTCACTATAACTCTAGTCCGAGAGGGGATGGAACAACCTTTCGACATGACCATCACACGCGAAGAAATCCCTCTCTATAGTGTTCCCTACGCGTTTTTGCTCCAGGATGACATCGGTTATATCTTCATCAGAAATTTCGCCGAAACCACTCCCAAGGAGCTCAGGGAAAAGATGGATCTTCTGACCAAACAGGGGATGAAGAATCTCATCCTCGATCTTCGCCAAAACGGTGGGGGTGCCTTCCCTCAGTCATTGGAGATCTCCGACGAATTTCTGCCCAGAGGATCTGTCATCGTATCCATCCGGGGACGGAAAGAGCTGTACAATCAGGAAATTCGAGCCATCCAGAAAAATAAGTACGAGAAAATTCCTCTGATCATCCTGATCGATAATGGGAGTGCCAGCGCTTCGGAAATTGTGAGTGGAGCCATGAAAGATAACGACCGGGCTCTTATTGTCGGAGAGGATTCATTTGGAAAAGGGCTGGTTCAAACGGTTTTCCCCCTCACGGAGGAGACGGCCGTTTCACTGACGATTGCCAAGTATTTTACCCCCAGCGGTAGATCGATCCAGAAGGATTATTCGAACATCGAGGATTACATTCTCCAAGGTTACCGCCAGCCCGTTGAAGTCCCAGAAGAAGAAAGAGAGGTGACTTATACTGCTCAAGGAAGAAAAGTGTTGGGGCAGGGGGGAATCACTCCGGATTACAAAGTGGCTTTCAGGAATAAAATTTTTACTTTTTCGGTGCAAAGAACCGGGGCCTTTTTTACCTATGCACGAAAATTTGCCACAAAAAAAACGGATCAGTCCAGGCTTTATGTTCTTCCCGATGAGCAGGGAGAAAAGAATGTGGACTTGAAGGATAAAAAGATTTTAGATGAAAATTTTGTGGTGGATACTTTGATCCTGGAAGATTTTAAAGCCCATCTTAAAGACTTGGATTTTTCCTATAAGCCTGAAGATTTTGAAGACGCCCTTGCAGAAATAAAGAGGGAAATCAAAAGGGAAATTTTCTCATCACTTTGGGGAGTCGAGCGGGGATGGAAGGTCCTCATGGAAAATGATCCCGTTGTTCAAAAGGCCATCGAAGTTCTGCCGGAATCGGAAGCGCTTCTGAAAAAAAGTCTGCAATAGTTCTTTTCTTTTCTCTTCTTTAGAAAAACCAATCTGCATTTCTGTTTTCCTCGCTGGGGAAAACGCAACGTGATTTCGAATCACTTTACAGAACTCTTTTTGACAGGAACAGAGATGTTTTCTGGGTAGTGTTTCAATGACTTTTTATTATTGTTATAATGATAAACTCAATTTATTTACGGAAAGACTTCTTTCTAGTTTACTAATAAAGGGAGGGAAGAATGAGGATTGTTATAGCCTCTGACCACGCCGGATTTAAACTGAAAAAAGTGATTGCTGACGGCCTTGAAGCTCGAGGCATAGACTATACTGATGTGGGAACTAACTCAGAGGAGAGGGTCGATTATGTCGAGTACGGCGAAGAGGCCATGAAAAGATTGACTTCCGGTGAGTTTGATACGGCAATCCTTGTGTGTGGTGCCGGCCTAGGAATGACAATTGTGGCCAACAAGTTTAAAGGCGTCAGAGGGACCCTCTGTATGGATGAAGATATGGCCGAGATGAGCCGGGCTCACAATGACTCCAACTGCCTGACTTTGGCAGGAAGAATCCTCCCTACAGACAAAGCCCTGCGCATTTTGGATATCTGGTTGGACACCGCGTTTGAGGGGGGGCGGCATCTGCAAAGGCTCGATAAGATAAGAGATCTGGAAAATAGAAATTTTAAACTAGCAGAGTAAGAGGAGAAAAGAGAATGTCTTCGCTATCACAAAAAGCCAATGATTTATTTTGTAGAATAGAAAATAACAATACCTGGAGACAGAGAGACTCGGTGAATCTGATCCCGTCGGAATCCACCCCTTCCCTGCTTGTGAAGATGTGTGAGATTTCTGATCCTTCAGGTCGCTACGCCGAACACAGAACCATGAAGGGAGAAGAAGTTTATTTTTATCAGGGGATTGATTTTATCAAAGACGTTGAAAAAGAGGTCCAAGAAGAACTGGGAAAGTTTTTCGGGTGCCAAGAAGTCGAACCCCGGACAATCAGCGGTCAGATGGCCAATGAAGTGGTTTTTAAAGCGCTGGTCCGGTTTGTCAACCGCGGACGACCTGAGGGCCGGCCCATGCGGAAATTGAAGCTGGTCATGAACAATGATTTGACCAAGGGGGGACATCTCAGTTCCCAGCCTATGGGTTCTCTCTTCAACTATGTGGCTGAAAATCCTGAAACCGGAAAGGATAACGTCATTAATTTTCCGGTCCAGGAAGGAAACCTGTATAAGATCGATAAGGAAAAATTGGGAGAGAACGTCGATCGTCTCCGGCCCGAGCTTCTAGTGTTTGGAAAGAGCATGTTTATCTGTCAAGAACCGATCGCTTTCATATCCGATCTGGTTAAAGACTGGGAGGATAAGCCCCTTATCATGTTTGATATGGCCCATGTTCTTGGGCTTTACGGAGCGTTCCAGGATCCGTTGGCTGAAGGGGCGAATGTGATCACGGGCAGCACGCACAAAACGTTCTTTGGTCCTCAAAGGGGACTGATTGCCGGGAATTTTCCGAAAGGGTCACCCCTGCGGAAGCTGTGGCTGGATATCAAAAACCGAGCTTTCCCCGGATCGACAAGCAATCATCATTTAGGGACCCTGCTGGCCCTTCTGGTGGCTGCCTATGAAATGAATGCGTTTAAAGAGGACTATCAGAAGACAGTCATGGCCAATGCGAAATCTTTTGCTAAATCCTTGAATTCTAAAGGTGTCCCTGTAGAAGGAGATGAAACCGGCGGATTTACTGAAACGCATCAGGTCCTTATCCGGGTGAAGGAATTTGGAGACGGGATGGATATGGCCCGTCGGTTGGAGGACAACAATATTTTGACCAACTATCAGGCCCTTCCCGATGACAAGACCTTCCTTGAATCCAGCGGAATCCGGATGGGAGTGCAGGAGATGACCCGTTTTGGTATGGAAGAAACAGATTTTGATATTCTCTCCGGTTTCATCGCCGACATTATCCTTAAAGGGTCTAATCCTAAAGAAGAGGTCAAGGTCTTCCGTCAAAATTTTCTCAATATGAAATTTTGCCTGTCTCAAGAAGAAGCTCTTCCCTTGGTGGCCCGGGTGCTTAAAAGCGCCTTTCCTTACCCCGGTTTTGTCA
>Ga0209991_10000573_pt1 | contig 16168 bp, 12 predicted proteins | sample ChitaG_FD_183167 | JGI IMG/M metagenome (GOLD analysis project Ga0209991, IMG submission 183167) | Deep subsurface microbial communities from South Pacific Ocean to uncover new lineages of life (NeLLi) - Chile_00310 metaG (SPAdes)... | ecosystem: Environmental > Aquatic > Marine > Oceanic >...
TAATTCACCATGGGCAAAGTTAAGCACACTGCTGGACTTAAAAATCATGACAAAGCCCAGGGCGGCAAGGGCATAAAGAAAACCGAGGGATAGTCCATTTATCAGTATTTGAAAGAAAAATTCCATAAAAATAACCCCTTATCCTACAGATAATATTTTAACAGTAGTTTCAATAGTACCAACGTGTCCATCCCGATACTTTACCTTACCTGTAACCGCTAATTCTTTTTTATCGGAATACATGGCATCGATCAGGTCTTTGTACTGTTCAAAGACAAATTTTCTTCTAACCTTACCAGTCCGGGTTAATTCCTCGTCATCTGCATCAAGTAATTTATAAAGAAGAATAAAATTAACAAGTTGCATTGGTCCTGGCACCTGGGTGTTTACCTGCCTGATTTCTCCTCTGATAAGTTCTTCCACCTCGGGTTGCTGGGAAAGGTCTGTATAGGTAGTATATGGTATCTTTCTTTCTTCTGCCCAGTTTCCAACGTTTCCAAAATCAAGGTTTATGAAGGTGGTGATATAAGGTCGGCCTTCACCAAAGATTACCGCCTCCTTGATATATGGACTGAATTTTAGTCGTGTCTCAACAAAGTCAGGGGAAAAGGCTTCACCCTCTCTTGTCCTCATTATCTCTGCCTTTCTCCCAATAATGAGAAGGTGCCCGTCATCATCTATATATCCGGCATCCCCTGTATAGAGCCAGCCATCCCTTAAGGATTTGGCTGTTTCTTCTGGGTCCTGATAATAGCCGACAAAGTTTGATTTAGTTAAGACAAGAACCTCCTGGTCTTCGCTGATCTTTACCTCTGTACGTGGCAAAGGTACCCCAACGGTCTCTAATTTAACCTCATCATCCGGCTGAACCTGAAATATACCACCTGACTCAGTAAGTCCATAACATTGCTTTAGATTTAGTCCATTGGCCCTGAAAAATCGTATAACATCAGGACTAATGGGATGTCCTCCTGTATAAGCGCCTCTGAATTGCAGACCGCCTACCCTGTCCATGAGAGGTGTGAACATGATGCGAGATGATATCCAGTAAAGGGATCTTAGATAAAGGGGAACTTCCTTTTTCTGGGACTCTCTATCAACAACCGCACCTCCAATCCTCATACAGATTTTAAATAGAAGGCGCTTGATAAAGCCGGAATCACTGATCTTCACCCTGATCTTTGATGCAAGAGCTTCCCAGAACCAGGAGGCAGTAATGATAACGGTTGGGCCGATATCCCTATAGTCCTCTACAACTGTCTCCGTTGTTTCAGGGAAGTTCATAATCATTCCGCCTGAAAGTGTCACTCCCATACCCCACATCTGATCCACGATCCATGCTGGTGGAGTAATCGAGATCCAGTTATCACCAATCCCGATCGGGGCAGTCTCAAGCCATTTTCTGGATATCTCGGTGAAATTTTCATGTGTGATCATAGAGAGTTTTGGAAGGCCTGTAGTCCCTGATGTCATTATCATCAAGGCTACCTCATCCGGCTTTCCCTTGTTTAACTCATCAGTAAAGTAATTTGGCGATTTTCTATCAAAATCCGCACCGAGCTCTAAGAGTTCCTGAAAGCTCATAAGCCATGGATTATCAGTGTAGGTCCTCATGCCGGTTGGATCAATATATATAACCTTCCTGACAAAGGAAAGTTCTTCTTTGACTTCCAATAGCTTATCTACCTGTTCCTGATCCTCGGCTATAATATAGGCTGCTTGCACACGATTTAAGCCAAAGGCAAGTTCCTTGGCCACTGCCGTTGTAAATAGATTTAAGGTTATTGCACCCAGTGCCTGGGCCCCAAGTTCAGTAAAGAGCCATTCAGGGTGATTATTAGTGATGATACCAATATTTTCACCCCTTTTCAGCCCAAGAGAGGCCAAACCCAAAGCCACCTTTTTTGTATACTGGAGATAGTCGTTCCAATTGTAGGTCTGCCATATACCAAAATTCTTTTCCCGGATAGCAGTTCTTTGTGAACCTAATTCCCGGGCCTGTTTGGCTAACATCTGTGGCAGTGTATATTGAGTAAGGGTAGATAGTGTTTGTTCATCTAAGCGTTCTATCTTTGTCAAGCTAAACCCCCTTCAATTGACAATTTTCAATTATCATTAGATCTTTACCGCATCTCCAAGATAGGCCTTTATTACCTGGGGGTGATTTTGAACCTCTTCTGGTGGACCCTCTGTTATCTTCTTTCCAAAATCCAGTACCATAACCCTTTTAGATATACTCATAACAACTGACATATCGTGTTCTACCAGGATCATGGTCTGTCCCCATCCCTCATTTAACTCCATCAGGAATCGTACCATATCTTCCTTTTCCTCTAAGGTCATTCCAGCAAAGGGTTCATCGAGGACTAAGAGTTTTGGTTCCAGGGCCAGGGCCCTACCGAGCTCAACCCTTTTCCTTAAACCATATGGCAGGGATCCGACCAGTTTTTTCCTGATGGCTTGCATTTCAAGGAAGTCAATAAGCTCCTCTAAGACCTTCCTGTGATAGACCTCTTCTCTCTTTACAGATGGAGAAAAGACAGATGCTAAACCTACACCATAATTGGTGTGGACATGCCTGGCTAAGAGCATATTTGAAAGGACGCTTATACCTGGGAATAGTTCAATATTCTGAAATGTTCTTCCAATACCCAGCCTTGTGAGGTGGTGGGTAGACATGTGAAAAATATCCTCTCCATTGAAACTCATCGTGCCTTTTTGTGCCCTGTAATATCCTGTCATGCAATTCAGCAGACTTGTTTTACCAGCCCCGTTTGGGCCGATTATTGCTAACAGTTCCCCTGTGTGGACTGATACATCAACATTATCAAGGGCTACAACACCCCCGAAATTTAACGATAGATTCTTCACCTCCAGCTCAGCCCTGTTTTCTTCGGGCTGTCTGGAGGCGAAAATACTTGGCTGACCCCTGAACGCCTTCATTTATCACCTTTTTAGAAGTTTAATCCTTTCTTTTCCAGGTACATAGAAGCTGGTAAGTGGTGTATAGGTGGCGTCCTCATGAATTTGAACAATCCTTGCCGTAAATGAGGCACTATGGTCAGTCTTTGTAAAGGTAATATTGGGCACAAGACCTCCAAAGTCTTCATCCCTGAATGTCTCAAGGGCGTCATTAATGGTTTCGCTGTTTATCTCCCCAAATTTTTCATGGGCCCGCTGAAATGCCCTTTCCATAATCATGGCGATGGTGATACCTTCCCAGTAAGATACATCAAATTTGGTTGCACTCTTGTACCGCTTCCACAATGTCTCCATAACCTTCATCCCGGGTGTCCCGTCAACAGGGAGACATCCCATAAATTGCATATGCATCCGATCCCTGATCAGGCCCTTGCCTCTCGTAAAGAAATCCGGATCCGTGGATGTCCAGGTTCCAAAGAAAGGCACATCATAGTTAACCCTGTCCGCAGATTTAAGGGCCATGATGATTGCAGATGGAAGACACTGCATGAATATGTATTCTGCTCCTGCTTTCTTAAGACGGAGACACTCGGTGTTGAGATCAAGGGTCTTCGGAGGAAACTGCTCAATGGCTACGATGTTGATACCGTGTTTGGCAGCATACTCCTTGCTCGGGGCGTGAATAGACTTTCCATATGCGTTATTATAGGTCAGGAGTCCAACCTTGGGGGCCTCTTTTCCTACATGGATGGTCCGGATATATTCTAAGACTGCATAAGAATCCATGATATAACTGCCAAAGGGTAAATACGCATAATCGACTGGAGGTTTGAGAATCCCCTGGTAGGTGGAATAATTTATGTTAGGGGTTTTATATTTCTGGATTATTGGTTTTGCCATTATGCCAGATCCCGCATCCCATGTGGCTAGTATATCCATCTTATCAGCGGTACAGAACTTTTTGACATATTTAATCGCCTCAGGAACCTTATAGGCATGATCAACAATAGTTAGATCTATTTTATTACCTGCAATCCCTCCCTTTACCTCGTTTACATACCTGAAGTAGTCTTTATGACCTTTGGCATGGAACTGGCCCCAACTGGAGGCTGGACCTGTCAGGTTGATTATCGCCCCTACTTTTATTGGTTTTGCCCATGCAAGTGTGCCCAGGCCAAAACAAATAAACCCTGCAATGAGTGCCAAAATAAATACCTTTCGCATAATAATTCCTCCTCTTTTAAATTATTAATTTTAATAATGCCTTGCCTTTATACTCTCTTTAGCCATACTTGGTTAACTATCGTAATTTTTTTATTATTTCTATTTTTTAGGAAATTATCTTTGAATGAATTGTTTATCTTAGAAAGATTATCTGGGAGGTATTTTTTTGGCCATGTAGAGAATATTCTCATAAAGATAGCCTTGACTTTTTTATATATAATTATGTTATAGCTATTTCATAGCTACACCTGTTGATTTGACTATAGATATAAGATATTTTTGTCAAGAAAAAAAGAAAAAAATTAATCTGGGAGGATAAAAGATGCTTATAGGAGATATTTTAGCACGGAATGCAAGAATGTATGGGAATGAGGTTGCGCTTATTGAACGAGAGCCCGCAAAAAACAGAAGGGTAGAAATAACTTGGAAGGAGTTTGATGATCAGGCCAACAGTTTTGCCAATGGACTAATAGCCAAGGGGATTAAGAAGGGTGACAAGGTTATTCATCTCATGATGAACTGTATTGAGTGGCTACCTTCCTATTTTGGAATTCTAAGGACCGGGGCCTGGGCAGTCCCTTTGAATTTTAGGTTTTCTGCTCAGGATATAAAGCTGTGTGCTGGAATTGCCGAAGGCAAGGCCATGATTTTTGGAGAGGAATTCATAGACAGGGTTACGGAGATTATGGGGGATCTTTCTACCATAAAGGATTATATTTTTGTAGGACCAGATGAGATCAGACCTGGTTATGCAGAAAAATATGAGGATGTTTTAGAGAAGAGCTCCCCGGTAAATCCTGATGTTGAAATAGGCATTGAAGACGAAGCAGGCCTTTATTTTACCTCTGGTACAACAGGCACACCAAAACCAATACTTTTGACCCATAGAAACCTTGAGGCCGCCTGTATCATTGAGAATCGCCATCACAATCAGACACATCAGGATAATTTTCTCTGCATCCCACCTCTCTATCATACTGGTGCTAAGATGCATTGGTTTGGTAGTTTTATTGTTGGCTCAAAGGCAGTCATTCTTAAGGGGGTAAGGCCTGAGTGGATCTTAGAGGCCGTATCAGAAGAGAAGATAACTATTGTCTGGCTGCTGGTGCCGTGGGCCCAGGATATTCTTTTGGCAATAGAAAATGGGGATGTAAAACTTTCTGAATATACACTAGATCAGTGGAGATTGATGCATATTGGTGCTCAGCCAGTCCCGCCAAGTTTAATAAAGAACTGGAAAAAGGTATTTCCCCACCATGACTATGATACCAATTATGGTTTAAGTGAAACTACTGGACCTGGATGTGTCCATCTTGGAATAGAAAATATACACAAGGTTGGGGCCATAGGTGTCCCCGGTTTTGATTGGGAATGTCAGATAGTAGATGAAAACAGGAAACCTGTGCCACAGGGACAAACTGGTGAGCTTATGGTAAAAGGACCAGGGATGATGAAGGAGTATTATAATAACCCTGAGGCAACAGCCACCACCCTTTTTAATGGTTGGCTTTTAACCGGGGATATGGCCAGAATAGATGAGGATGGTTTTATATGGCTGGTGGACAGAAAAAAGGATGTTATCATCACTGGAGGAGAAAATATATTTCCAGTAGAGATTGAGGATTTTCTTGCAAATAGTGATAAAATCCAGGATGTAGCTGTTATCGGTATACCTGATGAACGGCTTGGTGAGATTACATTGGCTATCATAAAAGTTAAGCCTGGTAAGGCGATGACAGAAGATGAAGTGGAGGAGTTTTGTCAGCAATTACCAAGGTATAAAAGGCCTCGAAAGATAGTCTTTGGTGATGTGCCCCGGAACCCTACTGGCAAGATAGAGAAACCAAAACTAAGAGAGATCTATGGAAAAGGAAGGAGGAGCTTATAAGATTAAATGAACATTCATCCTTGTAATCGAATATGAAGAGTGTTTCATTTCCTTCTTGACAGCATAGTTTGGTAAAAGTTATAAAATAGCTAAATTGTAGCTAAAAACTTAGGAATTTCGCCCCAATTGCTACAAAATGCTTATTGATTTTCCGCCATTGATAAAAATTCTGATATATAAATATTGTTAACCTTAAGCACGGGTTGAGATATGCATAAATTACTAGAAGATTCGCCAGGCAAGGGGATGTTGCTATTGGGTAATGAGGCAATTGCGAGGGGTGCTATTAGGCAGGTATTGCTGTTGCTACATGTTATCCGGGGACTCCATCCTCTGAGATACCGGATAATTTTTTTACAATGTTTAAAGAAAATGGATTTTATTTTGAGTATTCGACAAACGAGAAGGTCGCATTAGAGGTGGCAGCCGGTGCTGCTATTTCAGGCGTGAGAAGCATATGCACCATGAAACATGTGGGGATGAACGTTGCCTCTGATACCCTCATGACGCTCGCTTATTTAGGTGTCAATGCAGGCATGGTTATTATAAATGCCGATGATCCATTGATGTTTTCAAGCCAGAATGAGCAGGATAACAGGTACTATGCAAGATTGTCCGGACTCCCCATGATGGAGCCAAAAAATGCACAGGAGATGAAAGATATGACTGTTGCTGCATTTGATCTCTCTGAGCAATTAAAGTTACCAGTTGTTCTGAGGACTACAACCAGACTGAACCATCTGAGAGGAATGGTCAAATTTGGACAAATTCGGCAAATCAAGTCCAAGGGTTTTTTTAAGAAAGACCCTTTTCATTATGTGGCAATTCCTGCTGTTTCCAGGAATTTGCATAAACTCCTGTTAGAAAAATATGATCAGGCATTAGAGCTATCCGAGGACTCAGAATATAATCAGATTATTGGTAATGGGAAGTGGGGTATCGTCACAAATGGAGTTAGCCTGAGTTATGTTCAGGATGCTATTAATGATCTTGGAATAGGTGATAAGGTAACTATCCTCAGGCTCGGTTTTTCTTATCCCATGCCAGAAAACATGATTGTGAAATTCCTCACCAGGGTAGAGAAGGTACTGGTAGTTGAAGAACTTGAGCCGGTGATGGAAAATGATATCAGATCAATAGCCCAATCTAAGGAGATAGTTATCCCTATCAAGGGCAAGGAGAAAGGCCTTTTTTCACGACTGTACGAGTTTGATCCGGGCATGGTAAGAAAAACTATTGCCTCTTATTTCGGAGTGCCTGATACCTCTCCAGAGATGGTAGATGTCACAGGTGTTCCTGATCTTCCAGGAAGGCCTCCTAATCTCTGTGCTGGTTGCCCCCACAGGGCAATGTACTATGCAATAAAGCAGGTTTACGGGCCGGATGCTGTTCACCCGTCAGATATTGGTTGCTACACTTTGGGTATACTTCCTCCCTTAAAAATGGCTGATATCGTTATATGTATGGGTGCCTCTGTTGGTACCTCCTGTGGTATATCAAAGGCAACAGACCAGAAAGTCGTATCTTTTATCGGAGATTCCACCTTTTTCCATGCTGGTATTCCTGCTCTTATAAACGCTGTTCATAATAATCATAAATTTACATTGGTAATCCTTGATAATGGGACAACCGCCATGACAGGAAATCAACCTCACCCTGGTGTAGATACAACCCCTATGGGTGTTGACACCACACAGATTTCTATCGAATCAATGGTAAGGGGTTGTGGCGTAGAGCATGTGCAGGTGGTTAATCCCCTTCAGGTAAAAAAGAGCATTGCTGCGGCACAGGCATCAAAAGATTTTGATGGCATCTCGGTTATCATATCCAAAGAGCTTTGTCCTCTATATGCCAGGGCAATTAAGAAGGCAAAAAAGGTGAGGCCCTTTTATGTAAATCAGGATAAATGTAAACAGCATCTCGACTGTATTAATCTTTTGGCATGCCCGGCCATGTATATTGCTGAAGGTAAAACCATGATAAATGAAGTCTTTTGTATTGGATGCACTGTTTGTGCACAAGTCTGTCCTGAGAATGCCATTGTGCCATTAAAAAGGTAAGTATAAATTTTCAATTTTCAATTTCCGATTTTCAATTGTCAAAGGAGTTAAATATGGAAACCAAACGAATAGTCTTTGTTGGTGTGGGAGGTCAGGGAAATCTTCTTGCATCAAGGTTGCTTGGTGAGGCATGCCTATCTGCCGGCATCCCTGCAGTAGTAAGTGAGATTCATGGAATGGCCCAGAGAGGAGGTATTGTTGAGTCAGCCGTTGTTATGGGAGATGCAACAAGCCCAATAGTTTCAAAAGGTGAGGCCGATATTTTGATAGGTTTCGAGCCATCGGAGACATTGAGGGCATTGAACAAATGTAACAAGGATACAGTAGTTATTACCAATATTCATCCTCTTCCTCCCTTTACTGTAGCAATAGGCCAGGGAGTTTATCCTGATATTGATAAGTCCCTTGATTTGATAAGAGATAATGTTCGCTCGTTAATAGCTTTGGATGGTGATGAGTTGGCAGAAAAGGCTGGAAACCCTTTATCCCTGAATATGGTTATGCTCGGGGCATTGGTTGGTAGCAAGGTTATTCCTTTGGATGAAGATATACTTAAGGAAACAATATCTAAGACAACAAAACAGGCATTTTTAGAGTCAAATTTGAAGGCCTTTGATTTTGGCGTTGCTTCTTCAAAGGTTGGATGAATAGGGTAAGTTGAAATGAAGCAAGTAAAGGATGTAAACATATCAATAAACAATAGAGTTTTTACTATAGATTTGGCCATTGAAGATGAGGAACTCATTGAAACCATATTTAATGCGTTAACGGAATATGTTAAGAAGGGTTCTTCGATAAAAATAAAGGAAGCATATGTCACTTCTCTGTCAGACTCACTAAAGATAATTTCAAAGATAATTTCGAGCAGGGCACAAATGGATGAATGGAGAGCTGAAATAAAACAATTGATATCTATTGTACGGAAAGGGAAATAAGCGCATGGCAATATTCCCAAAAGTTAGACCTGCCAGTCATCGCAAGATACTCTGTTTATCACCTACTTCTTCTTTTTCTATTGCTGCCTCTGATTTTAGTCTGTTGATTGCATCTATAAGGGCTGGAAATACATTGTCTCTGGTATCACCTGCCACCATTATAGTTACAATCTCGTCACCAACCTCAAGATAGCCTTTATTTGTTTCAATAAGGATATCCACTATTCCAGGCCTTGACTTGATATCTAATATAATCTCTTCAATCTTTTCATTTTCAAATTCAACATCAAGCCCCACAACAGCCCTTCCATCCCTTGAAAAAGACCTAACTATACCAAGGTGGCTAGCAATCATACCTGCTTTGTGGAAATCGGGATGGGTTTTAATAATCTCTGTCATTTTATTTAGATCCATCTTATTCACCTTAATGAAAGTGCCTAAAATAAAAAATGCCTAAAGTTTAAAGTTGTAATTTTCTGCCTTCTATGGATGAAGGGTGAGACCTTCATTAATTCTTAAATTCACAATTTCGGATATTCCTGTCCATGACTCTAACTCGCTTTTAACTTTAGGCACTTTAGCCCTGGCCCAGACCCGCCTGCCGGATGGCGGGCAGGCCTGGCAAAACCTGACTCAGCAAAGATAAACTAGGATTGGTGATACATCAGGAGCAAGCGTATATTCAAATCGCATCGCACCAGGGCGGGCTCACTTGCAACTTTTTTTATTTGTATCTTCATTATCAGGGTCCAGATTAAATAGCTTTTGGGCGCTATCTAAATAAAGATTTCGTGAACTCCTATTTTCCTTACTTTTTAAAAAGACTATAGGATCATTTAAAACCTTTTTGGTAATCGATATAGCCAAATTTTCCACGCTTTTCCTCTGCTCTGGTGTAAGATCCCCAAGGCTGGAAAGAGTTTTTTTCAGCTCTATCTGGCATATCTTTTTGCACTTTTCCTTTAGGGCTACGATGGTTGGAACAACATCCAGTGTTTTGAGCCATTCGCTAAACTTAATAACCTCCTCATCAATCATGCGCTCTGCTTTAACTGCTTCACCTTTTCTTTTGCTTAAGTTGGACTCAACAATTCCTTTTAGGTCATCAATGGTATAGACAAAGGCATTTTCTATTTCATTTACACGGGGCTCAACATTTCTGGGAACAGCAATATCTATGAAAAAAAGTGGCATATTCTTTCTGCCCCTCATCGTGTTTTTTACCTGTTTTGAAGTGATTATTGGTTCTGGAGAGGCAGTAGAGGTGATAACAATATCTACCTCTAGCAAGTGATCACCTATCTCGTCAAAGGAGATTGCCTTTCCATGAAATTGATCTGCCAATTCCATGGCCCTGCTAAATGTCCTGTTGGTTACCAGGATTTTGTCTATCCTGTTATTTAAAAGATATGTAGCAGCAAGCTCTGCCATTTCTCCGGCTCCTATCAGGAGAACCTTTTTCCCCTGTAAATCTCCAAATATCTTTTTACCCAATTCCACAGCCGCAAAGCTTATAGATACAGGAAATCCTGCTATGCCTGTCTCAGTCCGTATTTTTTTGGCCAGCGAGAAGGTTCTATGCATCAGCCTATTTAAGATTACAGAAGACGATTTATGATCGACTGCTATCCTATAAGCATCTTTGATCTGTCCGAGTATCTGCGGTTCGCCAACTATCAGGGAGTCCAGGCTTGCACCTACCCTGAATATATGGCGTATTGCCTCCTGATCATTGTATATATAGAGCGTTGGCACAAGTTTCTCCCTTTTAATCCCACTAAAATGGGAGAGGAATTCGATAACAGCTTCTCTGACCTCTTTTTCATTATCGGTTGTGAAAAGTATTTCCACACGGTTGCAGGTGGACAGCGCTATGGATTCTTTTATATCCTTAATGCCGCTAATGGCATTCATCACGTCATCGATATTTTGGCTTCCGAAGGCAACCAATTCCCTCAATTCAACCGGTGCTGTCTCATGATTCATGCCTATATTGACTATTCTTATCATGGCAGTGGGTTTCCTTTTAAGCTCTCAAAACTATGATACCCCTCCATCAAGAAGTTGACTCCAATGAATGTGAAGATCAGGATAAAAAAGCACCCTATGGACATGAGTGCAGAGCGTCTGCCGCGCCATCCTATAGCCATTCTCTGATGTAAAAGGGCTGCATAGCAAAGCCATGTTATCAAAGACCAGACCTCTTTTGGATCCCAGCGCCAGTAAAAGCCGTGGGAGCCCTGAGCCACAATCGAACCGGTAATCATGCCTATTGTAAGAAAGAGGAACCCATAGTTGATTGCATGATAATTTAATGAATCGAGGCTGTTAAGAGAAGGAAGCCTGCTGTAAAAGGCTCCAAGCCTTTTTGACTTTATCTGATGTTCCTGGATCAGGTACATAATGCCAGCAATAAAGGCAATGACAAAGATGCCATTTCCCAAAAAGGAGGTTGTTACATGCAGGAGAAGCCAGAAACTTTTAAAGATAGGTCTCACCGTTATGGTTGAAATGGGGATTGTTGAGGAGATAATCATCAAAAAGGCGGCAAAGGGAACGACAAATGATCCTAAAACCATAATCCTGAATTTTATCTGAAAAATGATATAAGCGGCGATTATAGCCCAGGAAAAAAACGAGAGAGCTGCCTTAAAGTTCAGAGCAGGCACGGCACCGAGCTGGTAATAACAAAGGACAAGGTAGATAGAATTGAGTGCAAAACCGAAAAGCACAATCCTGTGTGACCAGTAGCCTACTTTTTTATTTTTCTTTATGATAAAGAGCAAAAAACCGGCTGAAGCTATGAGATATACAATGAGAGTCAACTTAAAAAAAACGATATCCATTTTACACCTTTTTAAAGACCTGTTTAACAGCATCCTCTATGGGGAATTCTTCTCCCAGGATAGATTTTAGAGCAATCCTAACGCCATCCAGATTTTCATTCTTGATCAGTTCAAGAAGATCAGAGTCAACCAATTTTTGAAAGATGATCTTATTTTTTGAAGAGGATTGATCCTGGGAAAGGAGCTTTATCCTGATCAGGCCCAATAGCTCTATAAGGGAATCATATTCTGGCCCAAATGTACTATCCATCTCTTTTCTGATTTTTTTTGCCAACGCCGGGCTTTTGCCTGCTGTAGATATGGCTATTTGGAGATCCCCTCTTTTAACTATTGAGGGCATAATAAAATTGCAGTCCTTTGGCTGATCAACGGTATTAATTAACAGACCATGTTTTTTTGCCTGGGATGCAATTTGGCTGTTGACTTCAGGATCGTCCGTGGCCGCGATAACCATAAAGGTATCATCCAAGTATGTATCTAAAGATTCAAAAGGTATATGGTGAATCTTTTTTTTGGCAACCAGTTGTTTTAAATGAGGGGTAAGATGAGGGGAGCTTATATATATTTTGCAACCATAGATGAGAAAATTTCTAATTTTGCGCTCAGCTACTTCACCACCGCCAACAACTATTACGTTTTGATTATTTAGATCGATAAATATGGGATAATAGGGCATATATACAATTTTGATAAAATTAACCCGATTAAAGCAAAAGCAATCAATTATAGGATTGCTTTAACTTTTTCCTTTAAGAAAGCTCAAATGACAAAATCCAAATGTCAAATCAAATCCAACTATGGAATGGAGTGCCTGCCCCGTTAAATGGTGCTTTTTATTTAAATATGCCATTATTATGCTCCTCAGATTATCTTAAAATATAGGTGTTTAAATGGTCTTATTTAACGGGGTAAAAGTACTGGAGTAGTGGGTAGTAAAAAATGAATATTGATATTTGTCAATTGAATATTGGTTTTGGAAATTCACAATTGTCAGTAGTCAATCAATTGAGCCCATCACTCCCTGGCCCAGACCTGATTTCTATAACCTCAGTTTAACAATGTAAGCTCCTTAAAATATCACAGAAACACCAGTGTGTTTCTAGTAATTCGCGCCAGGGCGGGCCAATATTCCAATTGGGGAGAAGCCCCTAAGATCTTCTCATACATATCTATTTGCCATTTCGTTAATAAATCTTTCAATCTCATCTGGTCCTTTAGAAGACAGTTCTGACACCGATCTATTGATTTTGTCATACGTGGATTGGTCTTGATAGAGGTCGTCTGTTGACGAATATATTCCGCCCCGTCTGCCAATCCGATAAATAATCCGTTCAGATTCAGGCAGATCTTGATATTTTTTGATAACATGTAACATATTTTCTTTTTCGTCTGGTAGCTTTCCCTTTATCTCTTCTAAGAGATTCATGATGTGATCACTGGTAATGGTGCTGGTTATGTTATTGTCTAAGGTTTCGATAAATAGCTTTATCTCCTCAACTACCTGGTCATCGGTAAGCATCTTAAATTCCCCATTCATAAGCTTTTGGTAAAGGGGAGCATGCATAGGAACCCTCAGGCTTCTTAGTCTTATATAATGAGGATCGATTTGGTTGAGTACCATAGCTGTATCTACGGCATGTTCTTTCCACATTGCCTCACCCCCAAGCCCTGGCATAATGTATTCAGATAATGACATACCGGCCTCTATTACTTTTTTACCGGCATCTATATGCTTATCAGCTGTAACCCCTTTCTTTATGAACTTCAAAACTGGATCGCAGCCGCTCTCTAAACCAATATGTACCCTATCAAGGCCTGCTTCTTTTATTTCTTTCATTTCTGTTAACGCTTTTCTACTAAGAGTTCTTGATCTTGAGTAAGTAGTCACTCTCTTTAAATCGGGAAATTTTTCCCTCAGAAACCGTAAAATTTCAACAAAATCCCTGCTCTTCATAATAAAATTATCGGCATCTTGCAGAAAACATTCTCCAGTCCCGTAATAAAGCCACATGGCCACGCTCTGGTAGCTGTAACTGTGATTATTATTAAGAATATAGCTTATAACCGAATTTGTTATCAGGCCACTTTCCCCTATCTTCCATGAAAGGGCCTTGATATCATCAGTAATATCTCTGGCAGTCTGAATATCCTTTTTGACCTCTTCTACTGTCCTTAAAGAGAACTTTTGTTCTTTATACACAGGGCAAAAAAGACACTGGTTCCAGGGGCAGTTGCGAGTTACCCTTAAAAGAAGGCTTCGTGCTTCATTAGGCGGCCTGATAGGGCCTTGCTCAAAACTTAAGTTTGATTCAGATATCATTTTTTTCCTTCACCCCCATAGAGAATAAACACTATATTCAGGTTGTAAAAGCCCACAGCCCTGAAATAGGGCAGCAGGCCATGCATATTGGGGATTAAATTATTAAAAAAGTAACTATATATCAAACATTATAATCACATATTGTAACTTTTCAAATTTTTCTCTCTTTTCTACCGCCAATCACAAGGTAGTCTGAGTTAAGTAAGTGAAAGACGGGACTTATTACTTAACAGGAGGTTTCCTTTTTGGTAGATAGATAATAATTTTTTTCTATGCTGCCCTTAGTGGTGTAACTTTTTGATATTGTTATATATAACGTTGGTTCTCAAGCAACTTAATGATTAAAAAGACATTCTAATCTACTTTATTCTAAAATATTCCTATTAAAGCCTTCACACGTATTTGTGAAACCCAGCTTCCTGCAGATGACGCATGCCTTGGTTCACAGATAGGCATCATGTTTCACCTTGCTCACATCCACTCCCACCATCAAAAGGCCTGGCTGCTGAACATAGTCTTTACGTTTTTTATAATTTCTGGCATAATCTTTCAATCTTATGGGGCATACCTCCTCTTTTGGTTATTGGGCTTTTATCTATTATCTTACAGATTTGTTTCCCCATGGGATATTAAATAATTATCTGATCTCTTATACGAGGTGCCTTGTGCAAAGAGAAAGAAGTGATAGGCATTGCGCGTCTTATTGCTTTGGGCTTTTCGGCATAAAATTAGAAGGTAAATTAGAATATGGAAATACCGCTGCTAAATGACATTGTCATCATATTTGGGCTATCCATTGCTATCCTCTTTATATGCCATCGACTTCGCGTGCCGACGATTGTGGGATTCCTTCTTACCGGGATATTGGCCGGGCCTTACGGACTTGGACTGGTAAAGGCAGTTCATGAAGTTGAAATTTTAGCTGAAGTCGGTGTTGTGTTATTGCTTTTTACTATCGGAATCGAATTCTCACTTGAAAGGCTGCTGCAAATCAAGAAATCAGTCCTGATGGGGGGCTCGATTCAGGTGTTGCTAACACTTTTGGTTACTTTTGTTATAGCCAGGCAACTGGGTCAACCCATTGGTGAGTCGATCTTTATAGGATTTCTTATATCCCTCAGCAGCACGGCCATTGTGCTCAAACTAATCCAGGAAAGAGCTGAAGTTGATAGCCCCCATGGGCGTACAACTCTTGGCATCTTGATCTTCCAGGACATCATTATTGTTCCAATGATATTGTTTGTGCCTCTACTGGCCGGAGCAACAGGGGATTTGGGCGAATCTGTCCTCGTTCTTATTGCCAAAGGGATCGGAATCATCGGGTTGGTGTTCGTCAGCGCTAAATGGATTGTACCACAGGTATTGTATCAAATCGCCCGGACGCGAAGCCAGGAACTTTTCTTGTTGAGCATAGTTGTAATTTGCCTCGCAGTTGCGTGGATAACTTCCAGTGCGGGACTTTCCCTTGCCCTGGGCGCGTTTTTAGCAGGATTGATCATTTCCGAATCTGAATACAGTCATCACGCACTCGGGAATATTTTACCATTTCGGGATGTCTTTACAAGCTTCTTTTTTGTTTCCATTGGTATGCTGCTGGATGTAGGTTTCCTTTTCCGGCAACCGGGAACCATTGTGCTGATCGCTTTAGGCGTTTTGGTTTTAAAATCCATCATTGCCAGCTTTGCAACGGTTTTATTAGGATTCCCGCTTCGCACTTCAATTTTGGTCGGCCTTGCACTCGGTCAGGTTGGTGAATTTTCTTTCATTTTATCCAAGACCGGTGTTGAACATGGTTTGCTTGCCGGAAATATTTATCAGATGTTTCTGGCTGTCTCTGTGCTGAGCATGGCGGCGACACCGTTCATTATAACCCTGGCACCACGCATAGCCGATATTATGCTGCGGTTGCCGCTGCCGAAAAGGTTAATATCGGGCTTTTATCCTGTTTCAGAGATAAAGGTTGAAAACAAAAA
>Ga0209991_10000574_pt1 | contig 16165 bp, 14 predicted proteins | sample ChitaG_FD_183167 | JGI IMG/M metagenome (GOLD analysis project Ga0209991, IMG submission 183167) | Deep subsurface microbial communities from South Pacific Ocean to uncover new lineages of life (NeLLi) - Chile_00310 metaG (SPAdes)... | ecosystem: Environmental > Aquatic > Marine > Oceanic >...
CTCGCTGGTGTAGCTCCTGCGGTGCTTCCTTGAGACTGACCCTGCCTCTGGTATATGCCAGGCGACTGAAAACCTTGTGCGCCGCTGTGGAGTTGAGCACTGTCTCGCCAGCATGTAACGCCCTGACGGCGGCGACCAGTTCGCTAACCCGCACATTCTTCATCAGGTAGCCAGCTGCCCCCGCCTCTATGGCACCGAGCACATAAGACTCATAGCCATACGCGCTGACGATGAGGACGGCGGTGGCAGGACAGGCTACTTTGATCTGCCTGGTGGTCTCGATGCCGTTAAGCGTGGGCATGGCGACATCGATTATGGCAACATCTGGCAAGAGCTCGCTGGCCAGCGTGACCGCCTCTTCCCCGTCGCCCGCCTGGGCAACGACCTCCAGATCCGCCTCTTCCTTCAGAAGGCGACACAGGCCCTCGCGAAATGTGGGGTGGTCATCGGCGACGAGAACCCTGATCTTCTCCACTCTATCCTCTTTGACAGCCACGAATTCCCTCTACAGTTCCTGGGAAGACTCACTAATATACAGCGTCTCTCCGCCTAAGGAGGTGAACACCTAAGGACCCTACATCAATGGTTGGGAGACCGAAGTTGTGCGCGGATTATACCATAATTAATGACTTTTGTCGACAGATATGCTTGGCGAATGGTGCATAAATTACTTGGTGTAGCTGCGTCCCTAAAAGCAAGCCCGAGAGATTTTTGGACTCGCAGACCGCATGTTCTGGCACCACAAATATATGCTTTAGCGGATGGAATTCCGAACCCAAAGGGTTAGCACGTATATGTGAAGGAGATACAGAATTATGATGAGCGAATTTGAATATCGCGGCTTGAATCTCTATGCCTTCCCGGGTGAATATATAGATTGGGAATGGCTTAGGGAAATTCTAGCGCGGCTGGAAGTCCCCGAGGTTTTCAGGTGTGCTTTTGAAATCCCGGATGTATTTCAGAGGGTTTTTGACCATGAACCTGCCCTTAAAGCTAGATCAAGACAAAGATAGAAGTGCCGATTTTGTAATGGTGGTGAACATCCCGCTTCCTCCTGCCACTGTTACATGCAGATAGCTGAGTGCTACAGGTATCTGGGAAAATATCAAGAGGCTATCAATAGCTACAAGACTTGTTTTCAGCATGGGCCTGATAGAGCCATGCTTAGCGAGCAGCGTACAAATTCCTTAGTCCAGGCTGCACAAATTACTGTTTATCTCGGCCTCTTGAGAGCGAGCCTGTCATCTTTTTAGCATCGTAAATACATGCTTTTGCGGATGGAATCTGGAAGCCAAGGGTCTAGCATACTACGGGCCTAGTGTTGCCGCTACTTATAAAAAATATTATAGGAGGTAAAAAGTGGCACAAGGAAGAAAAACATTCATTGCTCAAAGTATGGCTGAAGTGGACTCAAGACTTCGCCGAGGGAGAGTACTGAAGAAGGTTGAGAAGAGGGGCGAGTACTTTCCGGAGGAGGTGAAAAGACGCAAGCTGGGGGAAAAAGAGATGTGGCCGAGTGTGGGCTTCCATCTTGGTGAATCACTATGGGAATGTGGTGTAACTTATGAATTTGGATGCCCAGGTGGGCACATATGGCAGATGATGGACGAAATCTCAAGAGGTGGAATACAATTCATTGTTTTCGGCCATGAGCAAGGTGCTGTTTATGCCGCCATAGGTTATACCATGGTACACAGAGGAGAAAAATCAGTCGTTTGCTATGGAACCGTAGGTCCTGGAGATGCGAATGCCTTCCCTGCAATGCAACAAGCTTTCCTTCAAGGAGTACCTATATTTTACATCTCCGGCGGGATTGAAACAGAGCATGATGACCTGCAGAACACCATCCAGGAAAGCTACGCTTATAAGTTCTTTGAGCAGGTAACTAAGATGTCTCTTCGCAGTGAGGTTCCCTGGCAAACAAGGCAACATGTGGTAAGAGGCATAAAGAAAGCTTTGGCCAAACCTACGGGACCAGTTAACTTTGAAATCGGAATCGATGGTCACTACTGTTTAGATAGGGCAAGGAAGCAGCACTGGGGAGGAGAAAAATATACTCCACGGGACGTAGAGTGGGTTTCGAACTGGAGATACGAGAATACCGCCAGGGCGGTGAAAACTGGTGGCTCTGATCCGGGAGAGGTAGAGGCGGCAGTTAAAGCTATATCTGCGGCGAGGAAACCATTCTTGATTGTCGGGGAAGACGCTGTTTGGGAAGCCTGCGATGATGAACTCAAAGAATTCATAGAATATTGGGGCCTCCCATTTGATGCCAAAAGAGAAGGGCGGGGAGTAGTTCCAGAAACCCATCCCTTTTATCACCATGGATTCCCCCCATTTAAGGATGAAATCGATTTAATAATTCCACTGGGACTTAAAGTGGGCTTCTTTGAAAACTTTGGTCGTGATTGGCCGGCGGTAGTGCAAATTGCCAATTCTGAAGAGCAAACATGGAATTACCTCAAATCAAAGGCGGTGTGTCAAGGCAGCTTGAAGACTACTTTGAGGCAGATTCTGGATTATGCTAAAGCCAATGGCATAGGTCCCAGCGACGAAGTGAGCCAGTGGCTGAGGAGAGTTCAGGAAGATCAAACAAAAGCCAGGGCAAGCCTTAGGGAGCGTGCCTATAAATATGGGCCCGATCATCCAAGATATAGGGCAAAATCTATCCTCCACCCGGGATACTGTTCCCAGAAAATAAGCGAAGTGCTCAAAAGCTTATACGATAACAAAGTAAGGGTTGTGGCGGATAGTTTTACTATGTCCAGCTTTGCTGATCCCTTCATCCAATGTATTAGACCAGCTTCATTTATCACTAGTGGACATCAGGCAGGGTCTGGTCACGGTAATTGTTGCCCCGTTGGCATAATGTTTGCTCAGAGGGAAAGAGGCGAGGAGGAAATTCCAGTTTTGTCGTTGCTAGGTGATCAAGGCCTGTTTATTAATGCCTGGGATATAGAGGTAGCCTCGAGATACAGGATGCCTATTGTCTATCTGGTGGCAAATAATGGTGGAGCTGCGCCAGGAACGAAATATCTCTGGCATGGGCCTAACTGGGACAATCTGGGAGAGCATAGTGTGGTTGGCACGGAATATCAAGGTCTCATGTCGTGGGGTTTTGAAAGGCCTATTTTGAGGCTTGATAAGTTTGCTGAGATTGTTCTGGCTCATGGCATGCGGTGTGAGCGAGAGAGTGAATTTGAGGACAAGCTCAGAGAGGCATTTGCGATAGCAGAGAGAGAAAGGATTCCTGTTATTGTGGATTGCGTGATGGATCAGCACATATGCCCCGCTCCAGAAGTTTACAACTATAATTACGCCCTTTATCATGCTCATATGCCCTGGGATGAGCTTCCACCAAGGGGTAAGGCTATCAGGTTGAATTGGTTACGTGACTGGTTTCCTGGATTAAAGGATGAGCCGCAAGTGCCACTGCCTGATAATTGGGAACCCCTGACTAAGGAGGAACTCAGGTACGAGCCAAGGCATGAATATTACGAAGCATGAGAGAAATCCAATTAAGTAGAGGAGGATTAAATGAGTGAAAAAGTAAGGGTACCAGCAGACGACATAGTGAAGGAGTACAAGAGAGGGAAGCAGATGACTAAGGCGGAGGTGAGGGGGGAATTTGTTTTCGAGGAGCGCACCAAGCGCAAAATAGGAAGTAGAGAGTTATGGCCAAACGTAGGCTACGATGTTGCTGAGGCGCTAAAAGAGTGTGGCGTGACCCACGCTTTCGGAGCCGTAGGCGGGCGCACATGGCAGATAGCGGATGAGTTGTCGAGAGCGGGAATAAAGGTTATTACTGTGGGTCATGAACAAACGGCAGTTTATATTGCTGATGCCTATACCCAAGTATGGAGAGGTCAAAAGGCGGCTGCCGTCTTCTGCTCAGTAAGTGCAAATATCTATTCTGCATTGCAGGAAGCATTTCTTACCGCGTCTCCTATAATCGTCGTAAGCGTGGGAACAGAAATAGAACACGATAGCCTACATAATACCCTTCAAGAGTGCTATTCCTATCGGTTTCTGGAGACCATAACGAAATGGTCTGTTCGCATACAGTTCCCCTGGCTGGCTCGTCAAGCCATCGTAAGAGCTTGCAAAAAAGCACTGGCGAAGCCTACAGGGCCAGTTAACGTGGAATTCACGCCTACCGCTATGCTTATGAAGAGGGAAATGATACGCGACACCGTCGGAGGTCTTTTTGCCGGTGACCTTTCAACGGAGGACTACTGGAAGGCTGAGCAATGGCTTTCTTCATGGATGCCTAAATGGAGGTATGAAGATACCGATAAGCCATTGGAAAATGCTGGTGGTAGCCCGGAGGAAGTGAAGAAGGCCGCCGAGGCTATGGCTGCAGCGCAGAAACCTTTCCTCGTCATGGGGGAATGGGCCTCTTGGGAACTTTGTGATGACGCACTCAGGGAATTCATAGAGTATTGGAGCCTGGCATTTAACACAAGAAGGATAGGACGTGCAGTAGTTTCGGAAAAGCATCCAAATCACCTCCGTGGATTCCCAGCACATGAAGACATCGACTTGATGGTTTCAGTAGGAAACAAAGTCGGCTTCTTTGATGAGTTTGCTGCCTGGTGGCCAGCAGCAATACAATTTAGCGATTGTGAACATCGTTGTTATAGCTATATCAAGTCAAAAGCAACACTGGTAGGTAGCCTGAAGGGAAGCCTCAAAAGTGTTGTGGAGTACGCCAAGGCACATAACCTGGGTCCTTCTCCTGAGGCAAAGGAAAACCTAAAGCGCTGTCAGGAACTTCACCTTAAAAGTATAGAAAGGAGAAAGGAGAGGGCGTATCAATATGGGCCCGAGCATCCTAGGTATAAGGACACGCCCCACCTTCACTTTGGATACTGCTCTCAGATAATAAGAGAGGTTTGTGACGAGGAGTATGACGGCAAGCCAAGGATTATGATAGACGGTTATACCATGTCAGATTTCGTTATGGCTTACTGCATACATACTAGGCCGGCCTCTTGCATTACCGCTAATGACCAGGCTGGTGTGGGTCATGGTGTGGGCTTAGCCATGGGCGCGGCGATTGCCCAGAGAGAGAAAGGTGAGGAGGAAATACCGGTCCTAGCATTAATGGGCGATTCTGGCATGCTAAACGGTGGCTTTGACGTTGACGTAGCTGTAAGGGAAAGGTTGCCCATTGTCTACTGGATAAGCAATAACGGTGGCTGGATGCCGGGGATGAAATACCCCTGGTATGGACCTAACTGGGATACTATAGGGGCGCATGATGTAGTGGGCACCGTGTTTCAGGGTATCGTACAAATGGGTGAGGAGAGGCCTCTTATGAAGTTTGAAAAGCTTGCTGAGGTTGTCGGTGCCGTTGGCATGGTGAGTGAATGGGAGCGTGATTTTAAAGCTCAACTCTCCGAGGCGATGAAAATAGCCTATGAGCAAAAAATCCCCGTTCTAATGAATTGCATAATGGATTCGCATCTAGTTAATAGGGCGGTGATGAGTCCTGTTTACACGCTGATGTATATCCATATACCATATGATGAACTTCCAGCAAGGGGCAAAGCCGTTAGGAAACATTGGTTCTCTCAATGGCTTCCGGGATTGCCGGAGGAGCCAGCGGTAACATACCCCTCCGCTTGGGAGCCCTTAGCTGAAGATGAGCTGGGATATGAATCGAGAATGGACTACTTCGATTCAACGCCGGGATACGAGGCCCCTTATATAGAAGAGTATAGGAAAGCAGGGATAGCGAAACCACCAATAAAAGAGTTTCCACCTGTAGAGCAAGAATAGCCAAACAACCAAGAGGCTATTCGGGCATTGGCAGCAGGGAGGGATTGAAAGCGGTTTCAATCCCTCCTTGCATAAGTGCATAGTAGTAGGCCGTTATAGTGGGGGATGAGTGTGTCGATCTTATCTACCATATGGGGCTAGGTGAGAGCTAGTGTCAGAAAGTCCTTGAAGACGGCGATCTAGGTTATCTTGACAAAGCTTTCCAAGAACTCCGCAGGGCTTATGAATTAGCCCCAGATGATAAGAGAGTTTGCTTTTTAGTAACCCACTATGCGCGACAGCTCTCACTTGCACGTAATTAGCTCAATGGGATTTTCAGTTTTTTCTTAGGACAACTAAGACCTTATTCTCCAACGCTCCAGGAGATAAGGGATGAGTATGGTTTAGAGGAGGAGATAGAAGAAACATCGAGGAGGCTTAACATTACACCTTGGGAGGCAATAAAGATAATCTTAGAAGGCTCGGAGGATTAGAGCACCTAACAGGATAATAAATTTAAAGGGGGGAAAGGCGACGAGAGCGAGAGTAAAATGTTATTGGTGTGGTTATGAAGATGAATATGAAGTTAAGAAAGAACTTTGGGATGGATATGGATTTAGTACGGGATTTTACAGCGTAATTACTTGTGAAAAATGTGGGAAGGATTTTGAGATTTATATCAGTGAAAGAGTAACTAGATCTACAAAGAATGAGCATTAATCATAGTTCCTTTGCCTTTGATGGGTTCCGCCCTTTAGGGTGAATTTTGGCCAATCCTCCAATTTTCATTAGTGAAATATAGATGTTTAGCAAAGGTTTTATAATTTAATTCCCTCACATTTTCAGATGTTAAGGTTAACAAACAATCGGGATCTTTATCTTCTATGTAGTGTTGAGCTAACAAGTTTTGGGTGTAAAGGGTGTTTTTCCACAATAAACCTCTCAAAACATCAAACTTATCAAGCGATGTGGATGGTGGCAAATTCTTTAGATATCCAAGCTTTTCAGAATGCTGAAATCTGGCTAAATGTTCAAATTTTTCTGCAATAAGTACATCGCTTAAAAAGTTGTGTAAGTAAAAAAGTAAACGTGAAACCTTATAGACAGTTGCCAATCGTGAATCTATACGCTTGCATTCCTCTTCGATTCTTTTACCCATGCTAATCGCTTTCTTACACCTTGGTTCGCAAGGGTAAAAACTCATAACAAATTGAGAATAGAATTCATCCGGCAGTCTTTTTTCCGCGAGCTCAAATAGTTTTGCAAAGCTAAATTTTGGGTCGAAAAGGTTATCTTTCAAATAGTCATACATTCCACATTTTGCTAATCCCCTTGCAAAACATTGTTCAGGGGTATCGATACTTGCTCTACCCTCTAAATCTTCTAGGAATGATTTTTTGCGTCTATCAATATATGTGGATGTGCAACACTCTGGATAGTTCAATAGCTTTCCTATTAGATAGTCTGATTGAACTTTGTAATCTATAGATTCCGGAGTAGCCCATTTCCGATTATCTAGAGCCCTTCGAGATTGCCTCCCAATTTCCTTGATTTCTGCGAGTTTTGCTTTTAAAGTAATCACAAAATCTCTTGTAGTTACAAAGATTTGAATTCCAGACTCTACAGGTAGACCTTGATAAAAGGTTTTTTTGGGTACGCCAACACCCCACCTTCCTATATTTACATAATCTAGCAATAGATACTCTAAACCTTCATTTTGCAAGGCTCTTACTGTGTAAGTTTTTCTAAGGCTATCTGAGAGTTTAGATTTTTTCTTCGGTAAGAGCTTAAAAGCCTCGCCAAGAAGGGTGCTAATATTGAGATTGATAGGATCTCCGGTTAGTTGAAAATCTACCATTTCATAAATAAGATCAATCTCTGGAAAACTTTCATACGCCAACAGGAAACAATTTCTTATCCCCTTCTTCACTGTAAGTACATTTTCTACATGCGATGAGGGAGGTATTGTACCAAAGTCCAATTTCTTCACCATACATATTTTAAGTGCATTAAAAAATAATGTAAACATGCCTTGGTGAATAACTCCTCGGTCTTAAGGCTTCCTTCTATCTCCTCTACAGGCAACTTGAAGGGATGGTATCGAGTTTCAGCCGAGTTCCCCCTTAAGCTATACGGGGTAGTGAACTTTTCTGTGAGCCCAGCCTGGAATGATTGGTGTTTCGAAGAGGCATACCAAATATTTAGATCGGAGGATATAAGCTGGGAACAGGAAAGCGAATTCTGGTATAATTATCTTTGGAAGCTTGCTGATGAGGTTAGTGGAATCAAGATAATCTGGGAAAAGTAGGAGGGTTGATAACTTTTCCGGTAACTCTAAGCTAAGGTGTTAAGGGTGGGTTTTTCCTCTAGTTTTGTGGCAATGGGAATGTTAGTACGTCACAGTGAGACCTCAAAGGCAGTGCGAATTAGTTTCGCCATTGTGGTTTATTGAATATGGATAAAATACAATCAAATATCTTATTAAAAAGTTCGCCTAAGTGTCCAGCAAGTGAATTGGGCAAGGTTTTACCGCCTGGCGAGACTGTGCGAAATGTCAAACAGGTGTTGAAACGGAATAACCTGAGGCTAGTTAGGGAGATTTTACGTGTGGATTACCGTCGGTTTGATATTCCAGTCTTTGTCTGTCTGGCTGGGGAAGATAATAATGCCCCCGCCCCAAAATCTATGGGCAAAGGCTACACTCCTGAGCAAGCTGAGGCCAGTGCTCTAATGGAACTCATCGAACGCTTCAGCCATGCCAATTTCCCCCAGCCGCAACACCTCCGGAAAGAGATATATGATGATGTAAAGAATGAGAGCATTCCCTTTGACTATTTTTTCTTTATCCCTAATAAAGAGGCGAAGATACCTGAAGAAAACAAGGCAAAATTTACCGAACTCCCCTTTTCCTGGGTTCCAGCATATAGTTTGCAGCAAAAAAGAGATTTTCTAATCCCTTATGAATGGTTTGCAGATATCCAGGGAACCAATGGTCTATCCGCCGGCAACACTTTGGAGGAAGCCATCTTGCAAGGTCTCTGCGAAGTAATGGAAAGGCATGTCTCTTCAATAGTCACTATAAAACAGAAACCTGCCCCCACCATTGACCTAGCTACTGTAAAAGACCCAGTGGCCAAGGATTTATTAAAGAGATTCCTTTCTAGAGGAATAAGAATGGTGTTCAAAGATTTTAGCTTGGATACTGGGATTCCAACTGTGGGTGGGATCGCCCTTGATCCTTCAAGTTTCCCTAATAGTGAAATTGTCTTCTGTGCCGGAACAGCCACCCATCCTGAAAAGGCACTCATCAGGGTTCTCACTGAGATCCAGCAAATGGCTATAGATAATTTCCAACGGGACTACTATTCGGGGGGTATTCTGCCCAAATTCAGGACGATACAGGAGGCTAGCTATCTATTAAATGAAGGTGATCTTGTCCCTATCGATTCCCTTCCCAATGTTTCAGAAAGTGACATGGAACTGGAGATAGAAAGGTGTACCACAGCTTTGGCCGCGATAGGCTATGAGCCACTGGTTATCAACATCACTCACCCCACCCTAAAAATTCCCGGTGTGTTTGTGATCATCCCCGGTTCCGAGCAGTATGAAAATTTATTTTGTGATTTGAATACCTACTACTATATCGGCCGCCGTTTCCAACATCTAGGCTGTTTCGACTCGGCTATCGGTTGGTATCAGAAGTCAATATCTAAACACCCAGCTTCCTCCTGCCACTCTTATATGCAGATAGCTGATTGTTACAGGTATCTGGGAAAATACCAGGAGGCTATTAATAATTACAAAATTTGTTTCCAGTATGAACCCGATAAGGTGATGCAGATATCAATCTATAATTCAGTATTTAAATGCGTTGAAAAATTAAAGGCAGAGGTTCCCTGACATCTCAATTAACTTGGTGTATATGTTTAATCACCTCTCCCCTTTACTAATCAGGGAAGGAGTCCCGGAATATTGCTAGGGATGGGATGGTCAATCCTAAAGGGGCTATTCATTTGTTTCTTAGATACGTTATAATACAGATGTCATTCACCAAGAAATAAAGAGGCGGCATTTGTGAAGTTCGCACGAGTAAGTAGAGAGAAAGGTTGCATAGATTGTAGGTTTTGCCAATATTTGGTGAGCTGCCCAGAAGAGTATTTTGTAAATTGGCCAATGGAAGGTTCTGAATGCATAGGTTGTGAAATATGTATTAGTGGTTGCCCTACGCAAGCACTTAGAATGGAAGAAATAGAGGAGGAGCGAGATACAGTTAATATCTCCGTCGATGGCAGTGCACATGAGGCGCCCTCAGGCATTAGTGTCTTAAGGGTATTGGAGATATTAGGTTACAAAGTTTCGCAATTCTACGGCGGTGGTGTTGTAAACCGGATGTGTAATAGCGGTGCCTGTTACAATTGCTGTGTAGTGATAGACGGTCAACTCAAAAGAAGTTGCGTGACTCCAGTAGAGAAGGGTATGGAAATAATCACCGATAAGGATATGATAGAGCGCTACGAGCCGCTTCAGCTTGTTTCTCAAATCTCCGCCTACTTACATCCAGGTGTTTCATGTTTCACCAGTGGCTGCAATTTTGCCTGTTCTTGGTGCCATAACTGGAATATAACTTTCTCCTCAGTTGGGGACCCGCTTACACCCAGGCAATTCGCCGAGATTATAAGCCGAGGTAGAGGAAATTATTCTATGCTTGGCATTTCCGGTGGCGAACCAACATTAAACAGAAGATGGCTTATAGGTTTTCTAAAAGAGCTAAGCCATGGGAATAAAAAATTGTCAATACAAGTGGATACAAATGCATCTATACTGACCAAAGATTATATAGATGAACTTTATTATTCTGGGATGACACATATTTCCCCAGATATAAAGGCAGATAGTGTTGAGGCTTTTATGAGCGTAACCGGGGTGGAAGACAGGGAGCTTGCCCAGTTCTATCTAAACAGATCTTGGGAAGCTGTGAAGTATATAATCAATGAGTATACCGGGAAGCTTTTTAATGTCGTAGCCATCCCCTATCACCCCCGATTGAACAGCCTTGAGGAAGTCTATAAAATGGGGCAAAAGCTGGCTTCCCTAAATAAGGATATTGATGTGAACTTAGTTGAGTACCATCCTGCATTTAGGGCAAGGGAAATGACCTTAGCACCAAGGGGAATGGTTCGAAAGGCAGTGGAGTTACTTCATGATGCAGGGCTAAACAATGTATGGCTTCAGGGATTGGAGGATGCTCCCAGCCCCGTAGATCCTGAAGAGCTTGTAGGTTCTCTAATTTTGAAAAGAGGTCAGAATCGAATATAGCGAAGAACTAGGCGGTTGTGGACAAGGGGCCCCAGGGTCCAGACAGGGGCCGCTCCTCGGCCATGCCAGGTGGTATTTCAGCAATCTGGCCCGGGTTTCTCCTGGTGAGCTTTGAGAAGAGCCTGTAGGGGATCGGGCCGAGTGGTGTGAGGACCGGGATGAGGTCCACCAGGCTGTCGAAGAGGGAACGCTGCCCCTTCGCCTGCTCCCCAGCGATGTATCCTGCCTGCTCAGTTGCTAAACAAACTGACGGAATGTGCAGTACCCGAGGGGGACTGAAAATCCAGGCATTCCACAAACCTATCTCAAAAGCTGGTATGAGTGACATGATTGTCCGCCTTGTGGTTCATTCTCCCATACGTAGTATCGATATCCCTTCGCAAGGTTCATTTGGCGACTTTACTAAGAAACATCGAATAGGTAAAAAAGGCGTAGTAATCCGGAAGGTTCAAAATGAAATCCGATGACTCTGGTTGAGAGAGACGCTGATATTCTGCCCAATCCTCTCGTGTCAACTCTGACTGCGGCTCCCCCCAGCGCATTTCAAAGAGTGACATCAAGGCGCTGCGGATATCATCACTTAGCGGGGCATGAACGTCGCCTACAAAGGTGCGGGCCGTGGGTTCCTTCAAGCCCGCGTCACGAAACCATCCCAGGGCGCGCAAGAAGTGCAACTCCGGCCTCTTACTCTTGACGAAAGGGGCAATCCCGAAAGAGGTCGCATTGAGCTGGGCCTCCAACAGGGGATACCCCAGAAGCAGCTGTTGAGAAGACCAGACAAGGATGGCCACGCTGCCGCTGCGCTTGACCACCCGCGCAAGTTCCTTCAGCAATGGCACAGGTTCTGCAGGAATGAATCCCACGCAGTCCACACTCCATACCCAATCGAAGGTGTCATCGTCGAAGGGAAGTTTGCTCACGTCCCCTTCCTGAAAGGAAACTCGTTCCGACAGGCTGGACTTCTCTGCAATTTCCCTTGCGTGAACTAAAAGCTCGGGGGACAAATCAAGGCCGGTGACATGTCCGGCGGGTGCCACTGCCTCCGCTAGCAACAAAGTATGACTACCAATCCCGCATCCTGCATCCAGTCCTCGGCTCCCCGAAGGGAGTTGCAGTGCCTGGATCGCCGAACGAATGACCGGCTCTCTCAAAAAATCAGACAGATACAGCTTATGTGCGATGGTGTCGGTGTCGGGTACTTTGCCTGCAAAGCTATTCTTTTCGTTTCCCATGTCCACACTTCTTTCGTGTCTATTGAGGCCACCCAACTAGTGATTATGCGGAATCTCTTCTGCACATCCAGCACGAAGACTACATCTACGGCAGGGCAAAGCGCGTTCCAGCATTGTTCAAGGAGAAGATATCGCCGAATTCCTGAGCCAGCCTTACCGAGGCGCGAAAGCCAGTGCAGTGAGAGACCGCCAGCCGCTGGATGCCCATCTGCTTGAGCTCGGCGATGGTTAGCTCGATTTGTTCCTCTTGGGCACGGAACAGGTGCGTGCCGCCGACTACCGTGTTGATGAACTCCACTCCGGTCAGCTCCCGAGCGTGTAGCAGCGTGTTGATGATGCCCCTGTGAGCACAACCGGCCACTACCACCAGCCCCAGGTCGGTCTTTACGACAAGCGCCCTGTCATCCATTACCCTGTCAGGGCTGAAGCCGCTTTCTCCCTCGACATAGAGGTTAGCGTCGATCTGTTCGTAATCGGTGAGCATTGGGATCTCGCCGGTGGTCACGATGTGGTTTGTGATCCATACCGGCTCTTTGGCCAGAGCGAAACACGCCCCCAACTCTTCCAGTTCCTCCCTCTCAAAAGGTATGCCGACATAGCTGTAGGCTTCCTCGCCGGGGCGCTGCACATACTTTGGGGCCCAAACATCAGGATGAGCAAGTACCTCCACTTGCTTTCCCATCGCCCCCAGCAGCCCGCGCAAACCCCCGGTATGGTCAGCATGGCCATGGCTGAGAACGATCTTGTCTATGGTGGAGAGGTCTATGCCCATGGCGAGCGCATTGTGCACTGTTGATGTGCCCTGGCCAGCATCGAACAGGATTCTCAGGTTGTCTACCTCTACCAGAATGCTCAGCCCCCATTCGGCAAGCAGGCCCATTCTGCTGGCAGTGTTCTCACTTAAGGTACTAATGCGAGTCTGCATAAGCAATCCTCCTTTTATGCGGAAGATCGACTCCGCCTCAGACTGTGGTAAGCAGCTTTCTCACGAATTCTTCCAGCACGAAGCCTTCATCATAGCTGCTCAGCTCCCAACAGCCGACGCCCGCTGGCTCAGCAAAGCGTCGCTTCTGCCCACAGTATCTGCACTCGCCCTGTCCCAGGGCATCGATGCTCCAGTGATGGGCTCCAAAGGGAGAAGCATGACACTGCCACAAGCCCCTCTCACAGTATTGGCTCCAGCTGTCAGCCGCTGAGCTATGTCCCACCGAAATTCTGTACTTGGCCATGGCCTTCGTATTCACTCTGGGTTTCTAACGCCTTAGCCTTTCAATTCGCGCCAGCGACTCGTCCATCTTCTGATTCAAGCTGGTGACCGTGGCTTTCAGCTCGTCCTTCGACATCGCGACCCTCTCCACAATCGCTCCCTGCGGGGATTTTCCCGGCCACGACCACTATGAAGCCGGCATCAGGAGAAAAGCGCTCTTGGGGAGCTTCCATCTCTTTTACCTCATTCGGCCTCTGGAACAGGGTCGAAAGGACTTTCTCAATGGCGAAGCCGGCGTGTTCCAAGAAGTCTGCCACCTCCTGGTAGCTGTAAAAGGTGGCGTACTTGTAGAAACGGTGCCCTTCCCGTTTCTTGGCCTCGTAAAGTCTACCCCAGGGGCTTCCCCGGAACACCAGGCCAAGCACTATCTTACCTCCTGTTTTCAGTATGCGGTGAGCCTCCCGCAGCACAGCCAGGGGCGAATCGACAAAGCAGAGCGTCACGATCAGGAACACGGTGCCGAAGGTTTCCTTATCGAAGGGCTCCTCTTCCCCTCTGGCTAGAAACCCAGTTATCCCCCGCCTCCTTGCCATCTCTAACAGCTTGACCGATGGGTCAATCCCGGTCTCTATTCCTAGGGCCTGGCCAAAGCGGCCGCTGCCCACCCCCACCTCAAGCCAGGGTTTGGGCAGCAAAGGCAGCACCTGCTGGAAGGTTTTGAGCTCTATAGCAAAGATGAGCTTTCCCTCCTCTTCAAACCAGGCGTCATATGCCGAAGCCAGAGTGTCAAAAGGCGATGCTTCAGTCGCTGACAAGCTCTGCTCCCAGCCGCGGTCTTGGGGACGGCCTTTTCATAAGCTGCTCCGCATCCCTGTTCATAACTTCAGTGTCTCCTGTAAGCCCTCTTCCACGGCTCCTTCCTGAAAGCCAGGTAGTCCTTGATAGCCCCCTTCAGGGTATTCGCCGCCAGCAGGGCGCAGTGGAGGCTTTCCTCGGGAAGCCCGCCCGACGCGTTCAGCACATCTTGCTGGGTTATTTTCAGGGCCTCGCCGACGGCTTTCCCCTTGGCCAGCTCGGTGATCATGCTTCCCGCAGCAATGGTGGTCCCACAGCCATCGGTCCAGAAGGTGGCGTCGACAACCCTGTCCGCCTTCACCCTCAGCCATATCTCCATGGTATCCCCACAGGGGCCAGTTACGCTGGCAAAGCCCTCGGCATCGGGCATGCTGCCCACGTTTCTCGGATTCATGGCATGGTCGATGACCTTCTCGGAGTAGGTTCTCCTCATATCCTCCATCACTTGTCTTTCCAGCTCCTCGAAGTTGGAAGCCATTCCTCAACCCTCCAAGATGGAAAATACGCTTCAGCTTTCCCTGCCCTTGGGCAGTGCCTTAGAGAAGGCCTCAGATAGGGCGATGAAGGCATCGGAGTCGTAGCGCTCGATCTCCCCCTCGTCGCAGAGCCTGGCCAGCTCAGGGTCTAAGGGCAGTTGCCCCAGAAGTGGCGCCCTCGCTGCCATCGCCATCTCCTGCCCCTTAGTCCTGCCGAAGATCTCGATCCTCTTCCCACTATCAGGCAGGAGGAGGTAGGTCATGTTCTCCACCACCCCTAAAATGGGGATGTTCATCTTCTGCACCATCTGCACCGCCTTCCTCACCACCATTGCCGCCAGGTCCTGGGGGGTGAAGGCGATGATCACCCCCGATAGGGGTAGCAACTGCATCACCGTGAGGGGGGCATCGGCAGTCCCCGGAGGCAGGTCTACCAGAAGGTAGTCGAGCCTGCCCCAGAGCACCTCCTCCCAGAACTGTTTAATGGCATTGCCAATAAGGGGGCCCCGCCAGATGACGGCATCGTCCTCATGAAGAAGGAGAAGGTTAATGGACATGATCTCAATGCCAGACCTAGATAGCACCGGCATGATCCCTGTATTACTGCCACCGGGGCGGGTGGTCATGCCAAACATCCTGGGGATGCTGGGGCCGGTGATGTCAGCATCCAGAATGCCCACATCGTAGCCCTGGCGGCTAAGGCCGATGGCGAGGAGGCTGGCAACCAGCGACTTCCCTACCCCGCCCTTGCCACTCATCACTGCGATAATGTGGTGGATCTGGTTGAGCTCCTGGGGTTTTGCCTCCACGAACTCAATGGCCACTTCGTTCACTTCGGGGAGCTTCTCAAGGACACCGCGTGCCTTGGCCTGAACCCAGTCCTGAATAGCAGAATCGAGGGCGGTTGAGGCTAAAGTAACCTTCAGCCTATCGCTGGAAAACTCAACCGCCCGAATCATGTTCAATTGGGTTAGGCTACGCCTTACGCCGGGGACAAGCACCTGGCTCAGAGCTCCCTGGACCTCTTCCTTTGAAGGGATTTGCATCTCCTCCTTACATGGCTTAGTGCAGGCGCTCCATGAGGTTGGGGAGCCTGCCAGCAAGATAGAGGCGGACCGCCTCGTCGATTTCTCCCACATCGGTGACTATGGCCTGTATGCCATAGCCCTGCATTGCCTCGTAGGCTCCCCAGCCCATGCCCCCGGCCAGCACCACCTGGCAGTCGGAGATGGCCTCAGCCATGCTCGCATGCCTGGTTTGTGACCCCTCGTCATAGCCATGTTGCTCCCCAGGGGCCACCTTCGGCGGTGGGTGGG
>Ga0209991_10000575_pt1 | contig 16146 bp, 9 predicted proteins | sample ChitaG_FD_183167 | JGI IMG/M metagenome (GOLD analysis project Ga0209991, IMG submission 183167) | Deep subsurface microbial communities from South Pacific Ocean to uncover new lineages of life (NeLLi) - Chile_00310 metaG (SPAdes)... | ecosystem: Environmental > Aquatic > Marine > Oceanic >...
TAAACATACCTCCTTATTATTAATTAGAATAATATAATCTCAAAAATCTTTTCATTATCTCTATTATTAAACTTAAAAATAAATTCATTCAAATATTGCTGTGACAATTATTTTACCAAATATACAGATAAATTTCATATATCTAATGGTTTAATATTGGCTAAAAATGATTTAAATTATTTATGAAGAAATACATTGATTTGTACATCCTTATATTTTAATACAGCAATTATATTAAAAAAAATGTAATTTGAGGTTTCTCATATAAAGTTTAGCAAATTATAACATTTTTGTCAACAAGTGTTAATAAAACCATTTGATTTTATTATTATTCCTTTTATTCCCAATTAGGGATTAATTTTTAAAGAGCGAGTTTTCTGAAAGCCTATAATATAATACGATATGAATAAAGGAAAGTTACAATCAATATTTATTCTTTTAACCTTACGATTACCCTTTCCTCAATCTCACAATTAATCAAATTAATTGCTCCACATTTGGGACATTTAATTTCAATTATTGAAATTAATGGATATATAACTCCTTCAGAATACCCCTAAAACCGCCCCCTGATAGCCCTTTTAGCGTTTCTTTGTTCTTAACGGTAGAAATTAACCCCCTTTTTTGGTCTTAAATCCTAAAAATAGGCCAAAGCTATGATATATATAGCCTTTTCGTTAATTTAGCCAAAATTAGGCCTTCAAATTTCGCTTTTAAGGGGGTTCAAAAAAAGCCCGCTTGTCTTTATACGTTATTCTTCTATATTTCCGTTAAAACTTACACTTATTAAAGCCCGAAGCCATTAATAACTTCTTTATTTTCGTCATCATCAATTCCTATATATCGGAAAGTTACTTTGATATTCCGATGATTCAGCAAGTTAGAAATCCTTTCAATACTTACGCCCTGCATTCTCATATGGTAGCCAAAGGTTTTTCTCAAAGTATGACCGCCAACCTTGTAGTCAAGGCCCACATCTTTACACCATTTATTTATTAATTGATAGGCTCTAATTCTGGTAATAGGTTTATTTTCTTTTGATTTCTCGTTAGTGAATAGGTATTGATCCAGGTTAAATATTCCGGTCTTTTTAATATAATAGTTCAAAGCCTCTTTAATCTGTTTATTAAAAAATACTTTCCGGATCTTCCCAGTCTTTTGCTCTTTGATAGTCAAATAATCTCTTAAATTCCCCTTATGATCCTTAACATCAGCAAGTTTTAAGGATAATATATCCCCGATTCTTAGGCCGGAGTTAATACCAAAAACGAATATTAAATAATCCCGGGGATTTTTTTGCCGGTATAGATTCCCCTTTATCTGCTTTATTTGATTTTCTGATCTTATCGGCTCAACGATATTCACATTAGACACCCCCATGTTTTATTTTATCTATCTGACAAAATTATAACATAGGTTAAATAAAAAGTCAAATAATTATATTATTTTTTTCTATATTCCCCGAAACTCTTATTTTATATAGATTATTATATTTAACACTTTAACCCTTTTGTTAAATTAAAATTAAATTTCCAAGTGAGGCCATATCCCCTAGTGACTCCAAAAAAGAAAAGTCTTCTTTTTGTGGTTTTTCTGTTCGTTTTGTCCGTTTTATCTGATTAACTATTCTTAGCCTGAAAATGTCTACCTTTTGTAACATTTCATACTCTAAATTTGTGCAATAAAATGCAATATAAATTTATCTCTTTTATCTATTAAGAAGCTTTATAAATGAAGCTTTCGCTATCCCTAAGCATTTTTATTTTCAGCAGAAATTTTAACCAGGATCAGACATTTTTTTGACGGCCTGGGGACACTCCGGGGACATTTATTCCATTAACTTGGTGTAGTCCTGGGTAGTTCCGGTACAGCTTGAAACCTTAAATTTTGTAACAGCTCCGTAGTAGTCCTGTACAATTTTATATTGCTTTTATTAATTCAACTAATTCTTTTTTTACTATCATCTCACTATCATTTTTTCTCATTAGCTTTTTCTTATATCATTAACACTATACTAACGGATCACTAACATTTTTTTACTGCTGAAATTTTAAATTTTGGCAAACCTATGGCCAACCCGTGGACAGCTAAAATTAAACTTTTGCCAACTTGTAAAACTTGCCTTTTCTTAACCTTTTTTCTTGAGTTTCCTTAAGTTTTATTTAAAGGCTATCGAATTAATAACGTTATGATATAAGGGGCTTTATAAGCAGGGGATCAAACTCACTCAAGATGTCAAGCTGAAAGGAATTAGGCATAAAATTACCCTAAAAACAAAAATATTTGCGAATAAAGATACTTAGAATCGTTTTTAAGGGTATTCCGGAGACTTAAAGAGGTTTTATCTAATTAATGGAAAATTGAAAAAAGCGATCGCTTTCTGTTTGTTATCCGGGGATCAATCATTGCTCGGGTATAATTCCTATGAAATTTGTTTGTCCCTCAAATTTGCTTCCTTTGAGCATAAAAAATTTTTAAATTTACTCTGATAAAACACCTTTTTAAGGGACAGATGAAAGCCTTTCTCTTTTATCGTTTTTTAGTCAAATCAGTTGTAATTTTCTGCCGTTCCTTTTTTAGCTACAATCCTTTCTTTTTGCCGATTTCTTGTAACATTTGTAACGTTTTTAGCCGTTTCTTTTTTATTCATTTATTTAATTTCACCGCCTTTCTTGTCGGCAAACTTTCCATTTCGCCAAGATCAATTTTTCCATATATCAGTATACTAATAACCGCACTATATATCAAGAAATGTTGCTATTTCTTTTAGAATTTTTCTTCCTTCTCCTTTCTTTCTCCTCTGTCATCGCCTTGACCCATTCTGCAAAAGAATTAGGGGGACCATATTCTTTTCCATATATGTACATCCCCATCAACTTTGCTTCCTCTTTTGCTATCTCAAATACCAATCCCAAATCAGCGACAGTAATTACCTGCTTATCGTCACCTTTCCCTATAACAACTTTTTTGCTATAGGCCTGGTCTTTTATATCCCTTAATTGTGCAATGTGATAAGAGATCCCGGCATGCTCAACATTTGTAAAATATTTTCGCCATTCTTTCTTCGCTAACCTAATGTAATTATAGGCTTGCCGTTTTTCCAGACCCCAGTTTAGTGCAATGAATTGCAATATAAAAGATATCGTTTTCCTCCTTAACATCAAACTTATTTGATATACTCTCTTTTGTTTTTCTACTTGGTCAATCATTTATCTTCACTACCTTTTTACCAGTATAATTTTCCTAAAAAATAATCTCTACTTTCTCGGTTTGGTTATCTAAAAATGGAGCTCGCAACTATTTTTTTATACCCTTAGTATACCAAATTCTTGTTTTTATATCTTCATAGAAAGATATTTATACCCGATTTAGTGACATATGATGACATATAATTTTGCTTCTTATTTCTAATAGAAGGCCTGATTTATAAGCCTTTCAATTATCTCCTGACCTTTTCATGTTTAGCGAAATTTTTTTACCTGTTTTTTAGTTAAATCAGGGACTCCCCCGGGGACGTTCCGGGGACATTTTTCTACTGCTAAAAGGTTAATAAAAGTTAATATGAAGGATCGCTTTCCTGAAATGATAAGTCAAATAAAAAAAGAGAGTGTTTCCACCCCGTAATTTTTCCACTCAATTCTACTGTAATTTTTTTCATTTATTCCTTAAAACCCCGCAATTATAAGCGCTTCAACATAAGCAGGCAGTTTCATTTTTGTAAGAAATTTTTTAGCCAAGACCAATTTTTAACTACTGGAAAACTTATCAAAACTTGTCATTTTCTTTAATCTTAAGTCTTATCAGGTAGCTTTTGACTAAACCCCTAAAAAATAAGGGATAATCAGCTTTTTAACTGCTACAAAACTTAAGAAAACTTAATATTTCTTAACCTGACAATATAACCTTTTCTAACATTCCATTCCCCTACTTTGTGCAATGGATTGCAATGAAATTTTTCTTCTTTATCTCTTAATAGTATATATTTATAAGGCTTACGCTGTCTCTTGAGCATTTCCATCTCCGTAAAAATTTTGAGAAGTTTAAAAACATTCCTACCGGAGAGGATGTACTATTTTTTAATGCGACAATTGCAGGGGACTTTTATTGAAAAAATTTTTGATCTCCCATCTAGGAAACGCTTTATACATCACGCTTTGCTAAATTGCCCTAGTTCGAATTACCGACATGAAACGACATGATTTCTCAATCTCCCCGGAAGGTCCAAAAAAAGCCTCCGCACTTCTTGTCATCTGTACCTGTCTATCATCAATCGACCCGCCAAAAGATGGTCCTTTGATGCCTCTAAATACCTCTTTAGAGTGCTTCTAAGGTGCTTCATTTTTCAAAAAAGCAGGGTATATTTCCGGTTAGATACCCAGATATCCTCCCTAATTACCGGTGATATAAAATAAAAAAAGTGACCTAAGCTCTTCTCATTAACAATCCGGAATGAGCTTAAGTCACTCATTTGCAACCTAACTGCTTCCGGCATTATTTTTATTTAATTGTCTAAAAATATTTTAATAGATTACAATATTTATGTCAAAAATTAGAAAAACTGTCAATTAAGACTGCTTCCCCCCAGTGGACAGGTTCAGAACTTTTTGTTGGGGTGAGATTATTGAAGAACTACGAAGCATCCATAAACTAAAGGATTTAATTAACATTCCTGTAAATACTATAAACCCAATTTAATAGCTTATTGTCCCTTATTTATCAATAAGTATACCCCTACTCTTATTCTAACCATATATTATATAAAGTAAGAATTATTCTTTCAAGATAAAACATATTTAAAAAGAAGGTTTAACTATATTTTATATTTAAAACTTTTTGAATATAAAAATATTATAAAATTATTAAATATTTTCCCTCTTTTCTAATAAAAAAGCCCTTCAGCAAATGCCAAAGGGCTTAATGATTAAATTTATCTCTAATAAAAATTATCTGCAAAAAGGGTGACTGTCTCAATTTTAACTACTTCACCTTCAACATCTTTAATAAATCTTCTTTTAGTTCAGTATTTTTTACCTGAGAAAATGAGGTTTCTTTTAAAATATTTACAAATTCTTTTCCTAATCTCTTAAGAATCCTTACCCATATTTCATAGTAATCATGTTCTATATTGATATAATCAACAATCCCTTTCCTCTCCGGGATAACCAATTCGGGCATCTCACTAATAATCTCTTCTAAAACTGAAGAGACTACCTTCATATCTAACTTGATAAAAGCTGCATCTCCTGAAATCTGTGAAAATTGCTTAAATCGCTCTCTTAATTTGGTGCAAAGTCTCTCCGAAAGAGAATCTATCTGTTTATCCGCTTCCTTAAATACTTCATCTACATCTTCCTCCTTAATAACTCTTTCTTTCTGGAAAAAAGGTTCTATCCAATCATGATTTAAGATAGGCATCTTCCGATATCTGTTGACCAGTTTCAATAATACCGGTACCGGCAGAAAAGAAAGCTGAAAGCCCGTAATATCTTTAAATCTTCTACAACATCCTTCTGTCTCCACAGGGAAGTCAGGAGCAACCAGCAGCATATATTTGGCATAATCCTTACAGGCACCAATCAGTTTGTCTTTGAAGAGATCAAGACAATAATTTTTTAGGGTATACAAATAATCTTGTTTTTTAACCAGATAATTGTAGGTTCCTTCAGCAGCAGTCTTACATTCTACTACGATAAAATAGGGATGTACTGCCCTACCGGCAATCAAGATTATATCCCAGCCATGAGCACTGCGCTGAGGGATGGTATCAAAATCTAAAAGTAAGAAGGCCCGATTTACTAAATCCTCAAAAACGTTTTCTGGTTCATCATGATATTTCTTTCGGGCTAATGTCCTATTCTGCCGAGCAATATCTAAAAAATCAGTATTGAGTTTTTCTAAATCCCCTTCAATGTCTCGATGAGTGATTTCTTCTCCTTCATCTCTTTTTCGCTGATTTACTACCTGTAATAATTCCTCTAATACCTGTTCTTCAATATAATTAATCTTATCTTTGGGACTTACTTCTTTTTCGTAGATTAATTGAGCAATTGCGGCAGCATAATGTTTACAAAAGGGGGTACTCCCTCTTTTTACTTGATAGAGATAATCGGCACATTTATCATCACACATATAAGAAAAGTCTTCTTTTCCTAAATTATTTATAATTACTCTATGTCCACCCACCTCTACAATTAGGGAGTTTTTATCTCTGCACCTTATGGTTACCCGCTTATTTAAAAAATGGTCTCGACAATCTCTAATCTTACCTAATAGTTTATCTATCAGATAAACGTTACAAATATCTTTTAACTCCTCTAAAGAAATCTCCAGATTATCCACCATAAACTTAGCCAGTTCCTTTTTTGTTCCAGAATATCCTTTAAGGTTATTCTTCTCACAAATTTCCTTTAAATTACTTACGGTCAGAGTTTGAAGGATAGATAATTTCTCTCGTTTATCACTCACTTAAAATCCTCCCTTCGAAATAAAATACTTTCCATTCTTTCAATGCTCAAAATAAGTTTGCCATTCAACTTAATTAAGTAATGAAAAGTAGAATCTCTTCTTGTTTCTTTTATGCTCTTTACTTTCTACTTTAATGATATTAATTGACATAGGCATATGAACACCAATGTATTCTTAATTGGAAACATATCCATTTTTTATTTTTAAAATTTGTGAAAATATCTAAATTTCCATCATGTGTTTCTATTTAAAATGAAATGTGTCCCTATCTTTAATCTCAAAAAGTTCTAATTCTACCCGGCTCCTTCTAAACTGTGCTCATAAACTGCCTTATTACCTTGGACTAAATTTTTTATTCCAGCTTCATTAATTTTCTGATCCTTATTCACTTCAAAGATCCAGCTAAAATAACGGTTTATTTATTCCTTGTCTACAAAGGTACTTTCGTTATTAGTCCAATCGGCATTGTCGGCAAGTAAAGACAAGGTTTTCTTTTTATCCCTTTTGCACTCACCCAACAGGTCTACCTAACGCTAGACATCAGCGGTGCGGCTGTAAGCCGCTTCCATTCTATACTCTGATAAGGTAAGAAATGTCCTTTGTCAAGGGCAGATCCCTTTTTCACTTTTTCATTTTTATACCCTTCGATTCCTCTATTCCAGGAAAGTCTCTCCGCCCAATACTCCTTCACCGTAAGCTGGCATCTTACCAGAATGAGGAATGCCATCTCCGCTATCTTCATACCAAGGGGTTTCCGATCGTGTGTCTTTTAATCTTGCATAATTAAATGCTTCAACCATAGATATTTTTCCATCGCCATTTGTATCTGCATTCACTTTTGTACCTTTCGAATCCGCTCCATTGATTGCTGATGTGAAATGATAAGAGAATTCATCATAATTGTAAGGGGATGGAGGCATAGCCTCGGAAAGCTCGTATTCTCCTGCGGCTGATATGATTATTCTGTTGCTTCCTCCCTGCGACATATCAGTGATAAGACCCCCACTAAAACACTGTTCCATAACAATAACCATTCTATCATATTTCAGATTTGTGAACAGAGTATGAAAGGAATCATCAAAAATCGAACCTCCCCAACTAGTCAATTCTTCATCCCAGGAAACTTGATCCATTTTGTCACCATCGCCATTGAGATCTAAATTATAATCTTTTTCAAGTATGATATCTGCTGCGGGTTCATCTCCATTTGCATCAACTTGGCCTCCAAGATCATAATATGTCTTTCCCCGTATCTTGTAACCTGTTTTGTAGAAACCTCCACCGTGGTTAGTTGTAAATATGAATACAAAATCTTCTTCAGTCGAATTCTCTCTTAATAGATTAAAAACTGTTTCGAGATTGGTTTGCGTTGCTGAATAATGTACTGGTATTTGCGTATCAAGTCCCTTTCCATCTGAGTAGAGAACAACTATCTTTTTATACCCGTATTTATTTACGAGGGTGCTGTACATGAATTTTAAGTCGTTCCAATATCGAATGTGATTATTTGCCTTATTACTACCTCCACTAAAAAGAACAGCATAACGACGATAAGGTAATCGGAGTTCTAGATAAGGGAGTATTGTAACTGGTTCAATCCAAACATCATATCGTCTCAATCTTTCTATTATCTTGTATGAGATTACCTCTATTCCGACATTCTCGCCTCTATAGTTTTCAAAATACTCAAGGGGAGTGACAATACCTGTGACCCTCAATCTTTGTCCTCCATATTCCTTTGGGTCAATCTCTTCAGCCTCCTTGCTGACCAGAATAATGTATTGATCCTTTGGCATGGGCATATTCACAATAACGATATCAAGGTCAGTAACTAACATTGGGAGTGGGTCACGGACAAAAATTCCTTCTACAATGACGATTTTACCAACATACCTACTCCATTCAGGACCTTTTAAATGCCCAATGGTTTCAATCTCCTCCGATGGTCTTGGCTCTTGTAGGTAACCGATGATGATAATTTTAAGAAAAACAATAAACAATATAGCCATAATAAGAAAAGATTTAAATAGTAATTTCCTCATCTTTATCCTCCTTTTTTATAAATATCATGTAGTAACTAATAAAATAATAATGAGATATAACGATAATTGCGTAGAGGTAATGACAAGTGCATAAGTAGCAATGACGTTGTATTGCATAAAATTATTTTCATTTAATTTATCGATAGAGATGCTTTAATAAAATTTGATTTTTAAAGCTTCTTATTTGAATATAATCATCTAATAAGATACGTGGGAGCTTAAGATTATTTGACACTTTATGAAAAGCGAGAATAAATTACCGAATTTTTGAGCTAGTATACCATCCCCATATTTTATTGCCACACAAGAATAATTTTTTATTTATTCTTAAAATGACTTCGAATATAATCTACCATTTTTTGCCCTTCTAATTTTTCCGTTGCTGGATTTATACGTACATAAAACTCATTCTTCGGTTCTAAAAAACATTCCTTATTAGAAGGCTTACAGTCAATTCGTAAAATTTTACAACTCTCGATATCAACCAAACGATAATTGATAAAAGGATAGAAGTTTTCACCAATTGATTCTTTAATAAGATTTTTAAAATGTAAAAGAAATTTATCATCATTTTTGTGATATTTTTGAATTTCTTTTTGAATTCCAATAATATTTTTATCATCACTAACACCGATAAGTAAAATCCCACCCTCTGTGTTTAAAAAACCAACTATTGTTTTTAATACCATTTTTTCAATATTTTTTTCCTTTTTATCATTTTTTACATCTACAGAAAGAGTTTGCTTAAATTCTAATGTCTTTGATTCACCAGTACGTACGATTGCTCTAATCTTGTCAGCTTCAGTTAATTCATCTAAAGCAGAAAGCATATTATTTAATTTATCCTGAATGTTTTGAGCACTCTTTGGATTAAAAGCTATTTCTTTATCAAAAATATCTACTTTTTCCCTTAAGTTGGCTAATTCTTTTGCCGTAGCAATTAGAATTTCTTGCTCTTTATAATTTGGTATAGAGACATATACTTCCAGTAGATCTCTTTTGTTAATATGAGGAATAATACCTTCCAATATTAATGTTTTTAAAGTCAACTTTCCTAAAGCAGATTTAAAGAATAATTCCAAATATTCATTTTTGACAAAATTTTCATTTAGTACAATCTGAAAATAATTTTGCTGCTTAATTTTTAAGTCCTTTAATCTAGAAACAACTGGTGAAGTTCCAATTCTAGGCAAATAAATAGAATTCAGTCTATTTTTAAATTTTGTTTTTACACTACCTAAAATAATTTTTGAAGCCACATCTTTTAACTGGTACTTCTGGTAACTCTTATATTGCGTTTCTAATGCATTTATTTCTTTGATAATTTTGAATTGACTAAATCCTCTAAAATCATTTTTATTTATCAATAAACCGGTATCCAAGGATCCAGAATCAAATAAACCCTTAAAATTATTTATTACAGTTTCTAGGTTTTCCAAATAGTTTAATTCAGCTATAAATAATTGTGGATTATCTATTCTACTGATAACTATTAAATTTGGTTGTAGAAATGTTTGTGGTTGCCAAATCCCTAACGGTGCATTAAAAATCGCATTTATAAAAAATTCTTTTTTCTTTAATTGCTCTGTAAATTGCAACCATTCCTCAGAAGAATGAATTGGTTCAACTATATATATTCCAAATCCTGAATTATTTAATAAAAATAATGATTTAAATAAATCAATCCAAATTACCCTAGTTTTAATATTTATCTCTCTATCTTTATCTATCCACTCTTTTTTTTGCATTCCAAAGGGTAAACTACCAACGATTAAATCAAACTTTTCATTATCTGGAGAAATTAATTGATCCCTATATAGTGTTTTTGCTGCAAAATTAGACAATCCTTCAAATATTAAAGAATTAGAATAATTAAGAAAAAGAACTCTTTCTAGTTTAAATGAATGAATAAATTTTTGAACCAGATCCAAAGGAATTTTTTTATCATTTTCTCTTTTTTTTGCAATTAAATGATAAAAGTATTTAAACTGATCCGAAAGAATTTTTTTATTACTTTCTTCCATTTTTACCTCCAAAAGATTAATTATTTTGCTATTCAAGCTGATATTTTGATATCTTTTTTTCATCAATAAGTACAGTAAATTTCTCGTTCGAGATAGTTAAATCTCCTAAATTCTTTATAAAAAATAGGTACCTTCAAAACTATATATAATAATAATATTAATATATTCCAAAAATCTCATATACCGTATTTTTAAGTTCGTAGGTAGGTATTCCTAAGCTATAGCTTATTTAGTTTATTTAAACCTATTTCTATATTAATAATTAATAGCTCATGGAGTTTTATCTACTCCGTCTTTTTGGTTGATTAAAGCCATTATTTGCATTAAGCCTTTCCTTATTAAAATAATTTTTTAAATAATTACTTTTTTAATAATTTCCTCTATTTTATTTCTCTCTGTTTTCATTTTTTGTTTTATTTTTTTTTGTTTATCTAATTCCGCTTTAATTTCATCAACTATTTTTTGTTGTTCTCTTAGAGAAATATCTATCATCGGAAATTCTTGTATCTGACTTGGAAATATATTTTTATTTTGTAGTCCTTTTTTATTTGTGTGAACAAGATGCTGAAAATACTCAGATCTAAAATAGTAATATGCAAAATAGGGATTATAATTTTTTACTCTTATTCTCATTGTGAAATCTGCAAAGATTCCCCGAATATCGTCTTCAACAAGCGCAAATTTACCAATTGCTACTCCTGAACGTGTCATTATTATGTCGTATTTTTCTATTTTCTTGTTAAGATTTTGGTTTGAATAATCATCTGAAACTAATTGCGTATCATCAAGTTCCAAAATATAATTTTTTACTGTCGCCATTGAAATATAATAGTATTTTCCATTTTCATTAAAGTCAGAAGGTGAAATGCTCGCACCTAAGACAATAGGTTCTGTAATAAAATGTTTCATTTTAGAGCCAGTAATTTTTTTTAATTCACTCATTACAAATTGAGCAGATTTACTATGAAAGACAACACTATTTCTTATGTCTTTATTATTTGAACAAGCCGATAAATCTAAATAGTAGTTCTTAATCTTCTTTAATCTATAAAATTTTTCTAAATCAAATCCAAACTCTCTCGTAAAAACTTTATTGATAACTTCTTGTGGTTGTTTAATTTGTGCTTTTAGGGACTTGATGTTCTTTTCTATTGGTTCTATTTGGGAGATTATTTGGTCTTGATCAGCTTTTGGTATTATAGGTATTTTGATTTTCAGTAAATCTTCTTTTTTATATGCGGATATTCCGATACCTCTATAAACGTGGTTATCAAGAATATTTTTCAATTTATTTGTCCTTAAAACATAAAGAATAAATTTATTATTCCATCCTTCTTTTACTTTGAAGATATAAAAACCATTTGAAAAAACATATTTAGATAAATCTTGATTTTCAAAGTATAGTGCAGGTGATTTTGCTAATCTTAGGCTTGAAATTAAAATGTTATTATTTGAAATTTTATATTTTATTCTTCCGGGATGGTCATTGGCGGTAACTAATTGGAAATCTTTAATATCCCCATCTTCGTCTAAATAAGTTTGTCCTGTTGGTATGCCTTTGTATTTTTTATCTTCTTGATAATCAAATAAAGTATAATCATCAAACAATATTTCTTTTAAAGGAATGAGTTTTTTGCTTTTTGAATTAAATAAATTCCAATCTGATGAAAATAAAAAACTATGATATTTTTCATCATTTCTTAAATATGAGTCTTTACTTATTTCAGCAACCGAAATTGTAAAAATCTTTAATCCCATTGTACTTCCCTTAAATAATCTAAGACAGTTACTTTTACACCGTCATCTACCAAGACTTTATCCTTATCATTTGTACGAAAAAGTTCGTTTGGCATTGGTTTTTCACCTCTTTTAGTTCTCTTGTAGCCAATATTTTCCACTTCTGCCATAAAGATTTTATAATTAAGTTCTTTGGCAACTTCTCCAAATACCCACCAAGTATTTACAAATCCAAACACATCTTTAGTGTCTTTATTATATTTACATATATCTTTTAATTCATTATGATATTTTTCTATTAATTTTTTAGGAGAAAGTTTTTTGTCGTTTTCTTCAATGTATTCTTTAAGCATTCTTGATAAAATATCTTTTTCGTTTTTTTCGGTTAAATTCTTAACGGAAAGCATTTTTATTCTATTTTTATTTTCTAAATACACTTTTACTAAGTTTTCGCACCTGATTTTCAAATAATTCCATTCGGTAGTATATTTGCTCCATAGCTTATTCCATTTTTCGACTTCTTCTTTGGTTTTCTTCTGAGCAAAAAGAAGGCTTGTTTTGGTGGAAGTAAAAGGTTCAAAAGCAAGTTGTGGTAAAGAAACAACTGCTTTCATTTTAAAATACTTGTAAATAAATAATCTAATATATTTATTTTCGGTTGTATCAAAAACACTTTCCGGTAAAACTACACCTAAACGCCCATTAGGTTTAAGCAGTTGATACCATCTTTCAATAAAAAGGTTTTCAGAATTCTTTTTATTACTGAATAGAAATGAATCTTTTAGATATCTTTTTGTTTCTCTTTCTAAATTAACTGAAAACGGGGGATTGGAAATTAGAGTATCAAATTTACCATTGATATCTTTATCATAATAAAAAGGATTTGGTTTGGATTTATCTAAAAGATTGGGAGCAGTTTCTTTGGTATAAAATCTGAAAGGCAATAAGCCGTCTTTGACAAAAATATTACTACTACCATCGCCGTGCAAAATCATATTAACTTTAGTAGCAGTGCCTAAATCAAAATTGTTTTCAATTCCATATAAATAAGTCCTCGCCCATTTATTTTCTCTAAAGTTAGGCATAAATAATTCATGAAATTTTTCTATGATATTCTCGCTATCTTTTAATTCATTCTTTCTTTGATATTTCACTTTTTGGGTTATCATTTTCATTGCTTCAATAAGAAATGTGCCACTTCCAACCGCTGGGTCAACAATATAAGGCAGTGTTAATTCATTATTTAGTTTATCTATGGCTACATTATCAATTTCTAAGGCGTAAAGAATAAATTTAACAATATTGATGGGAGTAAGAAATTGTCCTTTGGTTTGCCTAAATCCTTGTCTAATAATGCCTTCAAAAAAGCTTCCCAAAATGTCTTTGCCGTTTAAATTATTTCTGGCTTCTTTAAATGAGTATCTTTCTAATTGTTGAATAGTGTAAAGAAGTTTATTTAAAGGAAATTTTTCCTCATTAACAATGTTCGCCTTTTCAGCTTTTCTATCTTCAACATTAAGCTTTTGTTTTAAAGATCGCCTATAAAGTTTATTAACCCTATCAAAAAGCTTCTCCGCGTCTTCTAATTCTTCCCCATTTTTACCGTAAGAAAAAACTTGGAAATCATAAACCTGTCCATTTTCTTTTTCTTCTTCATCTTGGATTTTAGCTAAAATAATATTGACCAAAGAAGCAAAAATTTCATTATCGCCAACACTGCCCCCGCCCCATAAAATATTATGTAAGTTTTTTCTGACAGCATCAATTTTTTCAAAGGATAAATCTTTTTCAAGGTCTTTTGTCCCCTTTTTAAACGGTTCTTTTTGAGCTTTCTCATATCTCGCTGGGAGCTTATTACCAACTGAAGGATAGCCATTAGATTCCCAGACTTCGTAGGTAGGATATTTTTTGTAATTAATAATAATAGCATTGTCTAAAATTTTGACATTTTCTGTAATTTCAATTGAATAATAAACAAGATATTTAATTTTTGTTCCATACTTACCAGTTTCTAATGAGGCAAGTCCGAATAATTGGTCTTCTATCAGGTCTTTATCCGCTTCAAATTTTTCTGGAGATTTAGCTTCAAGAAATAAAAATGGATTTCCTTCCGAATCTTTAAGTATCATATCAATCCTTGGTTTTATTTTTTTGGGTCTTCCTGCTTGGTATTCTTTTTCTATTTCTATATTTTCAGCCTTATACTCAAGCTCATTTACAAGCTTGGCAAGAATGTAAGCCCTTACAACCTCCTCGTCACCCGAAATGGTTTTTATCTCCCGATATTGCTTGATGTCTTTAGAATATGAAATTGTACGGTTGCTAAAATCATATTTTTCAACGACTTTGATTTTCTGATTGTCTAAATATTCTTTTACGATTTTTGTATCCATATTTACCACCATTTATATATATTACTGTATAAAAATATGTATTTTTTATACAGGTATTTAACTCAAAGCCTTTAAATTAAGGCCAAACCTATATTCTTAACCTTATTATCCTTATAATAAGCCGCGCCTTTATAAAGAGGATCATCTAAGATATATTTAATTGTTCTACTGTGCCATTTACGCTTCTTACAGAAGGATAGAATTTTTCTATATTCATTATACTATAAACCTTTTAAAAATCCTTCTTTTTTAATATACATAATATAAAATAAATCCACCTACCCTTTCAATGTTTAAATTTCCGAAACTTTGGACATCCAACTATTAAGTTTTAATCCTTCTTTGTTAAAGTGTTATCCTCTATCGACTTTTTAGATTAATCTTCTATGTATTTATTCAATCTTGCGAAATTATACTGAATAAGTTCAGATACATATGCACCATTGCTAGGATAAAAGAAGTAAACTAAAATAGAAGCAAAAAGAGGTGCATATGGATAATGAAGGGGAGCATTGGAACAGCCACTTGCCTGTCCTATACTCGACCTTATTGGGGAAAGGTCATATCCAGGTTAAACTATATAGATAAATTATCCCCTAAGGCCAAGGTAAGATATAAAGCCATTAACCTGTACAGTTCCGGAGATTATTCTCTCAAACAGATCTGCGAGATCTTTGAAATAAACAGGAGTACCTTTTACCGGTGGAGAAAAAAATATAAAACCAATAGGGTTCAGAGCTTAGAAGATAGATCCAGAAGACCTCATAAGGTAAGGGCTAAAGTAGTAAGGAATCATCAGGTAGAGATGCAGGTCTGTCAAATAAGAAGGAAATATCCTTACTTTGGTAAAGAGAAGATAAAAAGAATACTAGAAAGGGATTATAAAATAAATATCTCAGTCTCCTCGGCAGGCAGGATCCTGACTCAGTATAGGTCTATTCTCCCCAAGGTTAAGATACAAATCAAAAGAATTAAAACTTTAAAGAAGAAGAGGACCAGGTTAGCCCAAGTAAAAAAGATATGAAAGGGATTATATCTGAATGGCTCCAGATTGATACTATAGAACTAAATTTAAGATTTACTAAAATCTTTCTCTTTTCGGCGGTAGATCCCTTGTCCAAGCTTTATTACGTGAGGGCCTATCATAGAGCTACCAGTTTAAATGCTCGAGATTTTCTCTTCAGGTTGACTTACTTACACAATTATAGAATCAAATATCTACAGATAGATAATGGTTAAAGAGTGGGAAAAGTATTTTGTCCAAGAGGTCAAGAAAAGAAAGATTACCTTGGTTTACAATTATCCGAAGTCCCCCAAGATGAATGCCTTTGTAGAAAGAGTGAATGGTACGGTCCAGATCGAATATCTAGATAGATTTTACGAAGAGACCAATATAGCTAAGATTAATGAAATACTATATGATTGTCTAATCGAGTATAACTTCTATCGACCTCATAGGAGCTTGAATCTTTTGACTCCTATTGA
>Ga0209991_10000576_pt1 | contig 16141 bp, 11 predicted proteins | sample ChitaG_FD_183167 | JGI IMG/M metagenome (GOLD analysis project Ga0209991, IMG submission 183167) | Deep subsurface microbial communities from South Pacific Ocean to uncover new lineages of life (NeLLi) - Chile_00310 metaG (SPAdes)... | ecosystem: Environmental > Aquatic > Marine > Oceanic >...
TTAATTCATCTTTCCCAACTGGTTTTGCTATAATCGTTATCGGGACTTTGAATTTAATTGGTTCTTTTCCAAATTCGGGTTTAGGCTTTCCAATAAACATTAAAGACCATTTTACGTAAGAACCGTATTTAATTCCCCAAAACTCTTTTTCGTGTGGTTCCCATAAGTAGTTATGGCTTGGTTGAGCAATCTCAGGTACTTTTAAAAGCAGGAAATCTTTATTCATATCGGATGTTTTAGCATCTCCAGCAATAGCAGGCGGTAATTCTTCTACCTTGCTACATGTTTGTCCATAAGCTTCACAATAGCATATAAGATTTGCTTTTTGTAATAGTCTGATTTCGACTTGTTTGAGTTCCTCAGAAGAAAAGTTGATTTTAATCGTCTCTCCTGGTTTAAAAACATCTTTTGATACATTAACACTTAACCCCGAAATTGAAAGCGATAGAGGATTAGGTTTTGATAATTGCTGATTTGATTCTTTTGCCTTGATTTCAATTTTTTGCGTTTTTTTAATTACCAAATCATCATCTGGATTATTGGGATGAGGTAGTCTTAAAATTAATTTAATCTCGTAATCTAAATTTCTGTTTTTAATAGTAGGAATAACGTTGTTCTTGATTAAGAACGAGTTTTCTCGAATATATTCCCCCTTTTCAAATTGGCCCTTAGAGAAAATATCTTCTTTAGTGATTTGTAGTTCTTTTAAACATGGCGGATGAGTTAGAAGTCTAATCCCAGACCATAAGATTGACGAATCTTCGTCGAAATTAAATGTCGTTCTAACTTTTAGCTTGTCACCTAAGTAGACGGAACCATTGTTTAAATCACTTAGTTTTAATTTCATTCGATTCAGAAATTATTGAAATTTAATATATTAATATATTGTAGAACTCTATTAATATTTTTTTTTACTATTTATGTAATTTACGAATTATTAAAACTTTATTTTAAACTAGTTTAAGAAGGATAAAAGACAAATTATAATTGCTAATATGTTTTAGATTTAAAGCATAACATTTACTTCAATTTGCGTAAAATTATGGGACAACTTAAAGCAATCTTATTCGACTTAGATGGGACATTAATAGATGTAGATTTAAACCAGTTCATTCCGGGATATTTAAAATTATTAGCTAATAGTATAGCTCACTTGATCCCTCCTAAAAAGATGGTACCAGCCATATTGAAAGCGTCTGAATTCGTAAATAATAACGATGGTAAAATTCCAAACGAGGAAGCGTTTTCAAATGCTTTCTTTCCTGTTGAAGGCTACGAAAAGGACGAGATTCGACCACTTTTTGATAAATTTTACGAGGAAGATTTTAAGGAATTACAGAAATTCACAAGAAAGAAACCAGAAGCACGAAAAGTCATTCAAACTGCCTTTAACAAAAATTATAAGGTTGTAATTGCAACAACACCCGTTCTTCCTTTAACAGCTATAGAGCAGCGTCTTGAATGGGCAGGAATTGGTGATTTTCCATACGATCTCATAACCAGTATTGAAAACTCATGTGCTACGAAGCCGAATCTACTTTATTATCAATTGATATTTAAATATCTCAATCTCTCTGCTAAAGAATGCATGATGGTAGGGGACGAAGATAAAGATATGGTGTGTGCCAATTTGGGCTCGCAGACTTTCTTAGTAAACAGTTCAAACACAAATTTGAGCGCCAAAACTCCCGAACCAACTTATAGGGGGAAGTTAGAAAAATTATTGGAGCTTCTGTAAAATTGAAAGATAATAAGAAAATAAAGCTAGATACAGAGAAAATGGATTATAAGCAGTTGTCTTCAGAAAACATTCAAAGCGTACATCAGCTATTTGAAGATAATTCTCCCTTTTTTACGCTTCCTTTTGACTATTTTCGTAGAGGTACGCTAGATGACATCGGTTTTGAACAAGATCTATCCCTCATTTTATATAATTTAGATATAGATAAACCAATTGCAGCATTTATAGTAGTACGTAGGAATGTATTAAATAAAGACAAATATTTCTTTAAGGGATGTGTAGTCGACAAACAATACAGGCGACAAGGACTTGGTTCTAAGATGTTTTATAAATTTTTAAGGCGAGCTAAGGAGAAAGAAATAACTCAAGTAATTTATGGTCCTAGCATTCCTGAATATTGGCAACCCGGTGTCGATGTACGCAATACAAGTCTATATTTCTTTTTAAAAAAACATGGATTTAAATCCCGTAAGGTTATATTTAACCTCACAGTTTCTTTGGAGGCTATTAAAAAAGAACCCGCGTCGAAAAAAGAAGGATATGAATATGAACGCGTTCAACGTAATGATTTCGACGAAACTTATAACTTTGTGAAGCATCAATTTCCACTTGGTACATGGGCTGAAGAAGTCCTAATTTCGTTTAAGCTTAATCCACCAACAACTTTTATAGCAAAAAACGATCGAAATGAGATAATTGGGTGGGCTACTCATAGTCAGTTTTTTCCCGGCTCGTTTGGACCAACGGGAGTTTTAGATTCTTTACGTGGGAAGGGAATTGGGACTGAACTCTTCTTATGGTGTGTATGGGACATTAAACAAAATGGTTTAGATAAGTGTGAAATCATGTGGGTTGATGGAGATACTATTAAATTTTACTCTAAAGCAAGTGGAGCTTATATTTCCCCTATTTTCTATCCTATGTACAAAAAAATCAGATAGACTCTATTTAAAATCAAGAATAGAAATTATTAGTGTAAAAAACAATTAATACCATTTTCAAATTACTATTATCAAGTTCTTCTAATAGTCTCCCATTTCATAGGATATTTTAAATATTGCTCTAATTGACTTAAAATTCTGATTGTGTTAGTCATGTATCCGTAGAATAATTTATAAGCAATTATATAAAACAAGATTTTTGGTTTTTCCCTTACATCCACATATACCGCATACATACTCATTCCTACTTCCATTATCAGAAAGAAAGAAAACCAGAAAAAATAAATTTGTACATATATAAGAAATCCAGAAAATGGATTAAATATAAGTATAAAAATCCATATGCTTGCGAAAAAGTTAAACCAAGAGAAGATTAATCCATTCAAAGATATCCAAGGAATCATAAACAATCCTGTAGTTCCATATTTTGGATTAAAAAACATGCCTTTATGTTTAATTATTACTTGTAGTAATCCTCTATACCAACGATACCTTTGTTTAGCTAAATCAAAAAGAAATGTTGGAGCTTCTGTATATCCAATTGATTTAGGTTCATATTCTATTCTATATCCTGCTTTTAATATTTTTAAAGTTAAGTCTGCATCTTCTGCAAATGTATCTCCAGTATAGAAACCCACTTCTTTAATTATAGATTTTCTAAAAGCTCCTAAAGGGCCTGGAACTACTGTTATTTTTCGAAAAAATGCTTCACTTCTTCTTTGAATATTCAATTGAGAAATATATTCCAAAGCTTGTAATTTTGTAAGTAACTTATCTCGATTTCCAACTTTTATATTCCCTGCTACTGCTCCAACTTTACTATCAATGAAATGATTTACTAATGGCTGTATTGCGTTCTTATCCAATACTGTATCAGCATCTATACATACCATTATATCTGATATAGCTGATTCTATCCCTTCATTTAGTGCACACCACTTTCCCCCATTCTTTCTTTTTGAAATGACCTTAATTGGATTATTAGTTTCCATCAATTTTACAATTTTTAAAGTATTATCCGTTGAGCCATCGTCCACAACAATAATCTCTTTTTGACTATAACTCAGTTCTAAAACTGATCTAATTGTTTTTTCAATCACTTTACCCTCATTATAGGCGGGTATAATTATTGAAACTGATGGTAATGTCCCAAACTCCTTAATACTCGAACGAAACAAGAGTGAAGTAGATAAGTTAATAATAGTTCTAAAACCAAAAATTGCTGATAATGTGATAAATAATATAGAAGTTAATTGATATAATAATTCTTGAGCGAATAGAGATAATATAACCTGAATGATTCCTAAAATTGTAATTATCGTGAGAATTATTTTAACAGAAGAAAATGTCTTCTTTTTGATTGGTGATGAAAACCTTATTCTCGCCTTTGCATACCAAAATAAAGTAATAATTACGGTTAAAACACCAATGATAGCAGAGATATAGGTGATCCAATATGTCAATGGATAAATATAAAGAAAATTGATAAAATGAATCATAAGTTCACTTGTGAATAGGATTAGTGAAATTATAATAATAAATATAACCACAATACTTTTCTTAAATGTCATCTCATTTTAACTCATATATAGGTTATCTTAAGAATAACTCTTTTTAAGTATTTAGGTATAACTTTCTCCAATTAGTATCTAAATTTTATATCAAAATAAAAGCTCGTTAGGAAAAGAGAGAGAATCGTAAACCCTCTCTAATCCAATTTCTCCGCGTCAGTGAAGGTCATGCACATATGTTTGCGAACGTATTTAAACAAAAATAGGTACTCAATTTATCGTTAAAGGAGCAAATCTTGATAGAAAGGTCTCGCATTTAAATCATTATTAAACGATTCCAGTAAAATTGTAATTCTCCAAAATAAACTTACAGAAATAAATAAATTAGTGGAGTCTGATTTTGTAAGCGTACTACGGCAACGAAAAAGGACTAAATGGGCGCCATAACACCCTTTCGGGTTCTTCGCGCTTTCGAGAGCGTTTTTTCTTCTTCTTTTTAGTTTCTTTTTTTATCCTATCTTTTTCGCTCATAATTAAACCCAATGATAATAACCGTAATAAATCTAACTTCTAATTTGAACCTAAAAACAACGACCCAATTGAACTATGTAAACCCTTAGGATTTAAAACTTTTGAAGTATTCGCACTTTCCCCCTTTTATCAGACCCACGTTCGTTATTTTTGAATACGCTTTTTGATACTCTGGGTCTTGCAACATGTCTATTACTTGATCTCTGGAGTCGAATTTAATTACGATGAAAATCGAGTTTTTAGGAATTCTTTTACTTTGACCTGCCATCTTAATCTCTCAAAAATGTGTTTTTATATACGTTTGCTTACTATAGCCTACAAAAGTATATAAAAGAAAAACAAAGCGAACAAAGTATAAAACTTGTAAACAAAAGCACACAAAAGTAAATAAAAAGTAATAAGAAAATAATAAAAAAATAAAAAAAAGAAAGAAGTTAGATTTGTTTGTTCTTTCGCTTCACCGTTCTTGCTATTAAAAGCGTCGAAACCAACCCGATCGCGCCGAGAACTATAAATAGGTCGTAGCCCGGAATCTCGTCCTCTGAGACGTAGCCTGTCTGAGATAGGTGTGATTTACATGTATCTAAAAAAGAGAAACAAGATAGAAACAAAGCTATTATTAATTTTGAAAAAGCTATTAAATTAAATGAAGTTTTGTTGTAGTTTTCAGAGATATTCATGATGTTTCTCACCTATAAGTAAGTTATATTGAGATTGTCAATAAATATTTAATAATAACTTATGGATTTATAATATCATTTTTTCTGTAGAAAATAAATTATGAGAAATCAAAATGGAATTTTTAACGAAAATGTTAAATATTAATTCGAATAATTTTAAAATATCTAAATTCTTTTAAACGAATTTCAATATGAGCAAAAAAGTAGTTATCATCTTAATTATAATCTTCCCTTTTCAGATTTTTTGTATATTGTTAAGAAATGACTTATACTTTATTGATAATTCACAAGGAAAGTTTGGAATTGATCTTTGTTTATCATCAAATGGAATTCCTGATGAAGACTCATGGATTAGAACATGGAATGATGATTCTAGTAGTCATGGATATGCGTTAGCAATAGATATAGAAGACAATATATATGTTGTGGGAAAAACTGTTGCGGATTTAGCATTATTAAAATATAGTAATTCTGGAGAATTAATATGGTACCAAACTTGGGGAGGGGCTGATATTGATCTTGGAAGTGGAGTCGACATTGATAATTCAGGAAACATATACGTCACAGGAAGAACATTTAGTTATGGAGAAGGAAGTGCAGATCTATGCCTGTTAAAATATAATAATTCAGGCAATCTGCAATGGGTTCGCACATGGGGGGGCAACGATCTTGACGCTGGTCTAGATGTAATGGTAGATCCAGATGGTAATATATATGTTGCTGGTTATACCCACACTTTTGGAGCTGGAGCGACAGATATAATTCTAATTAAATATAATAGCTCAGGTAGTCAACTTTGGAATAAAACTTGGGGGGGAAGTGGAGGTGATTTAGGTAATGAACTTGCATTGGATTCTTTGAATAACATCTACTTGGTGGGTCAAACCTCGAGTTTTGGAGCGGGATATTATGATATAGTGCTTATAAAATTTAATAAAACAGGAGCAGTTCAGTGGAATCGTACTTGGGGGGATGATGGCCTACAATATGGAAATGCTATTGTCATAGATTCATCAGATAATATATACGTTGCTGGTGGATATCATCGACCTTGTTTAGTGAAATATAGCAATAATGGAACTAAATTATGGGATAAAGAACTTGATAAGGGTTGGTGGAAAGGCGTCTTTTTAGATTCATCAGAAAACATTTACGTAGCAGGTAGTGGATGGTTTTCTAATGAAAGGCTACAAGATTTTTATCTAGCAAGCTATAATTATTCAGGAGAGTACAATTGGGATTTAATATGGGGAAAAAAAAGAGAGGATGATTGTAATGATTTAGCATTAGATTCAGAAGATAATGTTTATTTAGTTGGGAGTACCCTAAGCTATGGAACTAATGGTTGGAATTTAATTTTGGTCAAAAATCCTGAAGATATACGAAAAAATATACAAGATCCCGTGATAGGTGGATATGGCCCATTTCTTTTGTTAAATCTTTTTATTTTAGTTTTTATACTCACAATAATCAGTTGTCATAAATCAGTTAATAAAAAACAGCCAAAAAAGCTAAACGAATAATTAAATTCTTTTTTCAATGTTTTACTCTTTTTGTTATATTTAATTAATACTTATAATTCCATTCGAATCAATTGAAATAACTATTAAGGTTTTAAATTAAAGGGATTCTTTTCTCAAGCACTCTCTCAATCGAACTGCTCTACGATAAAAAGGATCGTCTTCCGCGTTTGCCTCGTCGTATATACCAGCGTAAAACCCCTCCAAGTAGGTAATGCTCGAATTGAAATGGGTTAGCGATTTTGTGAATTCTTTCCTTACGAAAAAAATACACCCGAGATAATAATGACCGTGTCCATAAGAGACAGATTCTTTAAGCGTCTCGTAAATGCTCACTGCTCTCAAGAACTTGGGCAAAGCTTTGGCGAGATCGTTCTGTTGATAGTAGATGCGCCCGATTTCGTAGAATGAATTGGCGATTCCTTCTAACGGTCCGTGTTTAGAGTAGAGTCGTAATAATTTCTCGTAAGTGGCAATAGCCTCAGAATCTTTGCCTAATATAGTTTGATGTTCCCCTATAGTTAAGAGGGTTAAAATGACGGGTTCGCTGTACTCGTCCATTCCTAAATCGTAGAAACGCTCATATTCCTCGAGCAACTTCTGGTAGTAAGCCATTGATAAATCGGGGTTTTTTAACTGCCAATACGCGCTTCCGATCATTCTTAACGAGTAACATTTTTCCCAAAATTGGTCGTCTCCTTCACAAAGCGAAATGTATATCTGGCATGCCTCTATAGCCTCTGGTAGCTTGCCTATAACGACGCACAAGTCAGCTTTTAATCTCAACGCTTTTTTGTTTCTTGGCTCGCGCCCTAAAAATTCGAGGACCGCTACAAAAGACTTTAGGTATTTACCGTGATCGTAATAATCTTTTGCGTTATTAAGTTTGCTAATTGTGATCACCCTCTAAATTACTGACTCCTAATTTTTCTAATTGATTTAAATATTATTATGTCAACGAAGTAAATTTGGGACCGAACAATTTTACGAATGCGGGGCAAGTAATATTGGTCAATTGTAAGGATTCATTAATATCAAACTTGAATGTTTCTTACAGCTCATTGGGAATTTCATTATACTATTGTAATAACATCACTATATCGGGAAACACCGCAAACAACAATGATGATGGGATATTTTTATATTTAAGTAATAATAACTCTCTTTCGGGAAACACCGCATACAACAACGATTATGGGATAATTTTACATTCAAGTAATAATAATACGATTTCGGGAAACACCGCAAATAACAACAATGATGATGGGATACATTTATCTAATTGCTATAATAACTCTCTTTCGGGAAACACCGCAAATTACAACTATTATGGGATAATTTTACATTCAAGTAATAATAATACGATTTCGGGAAACACCGCAAACAACAACGATTATGGGATAAGGTTACGCTGGAGTGATAATAACGATATTTTAGGAAACACCGCAAATAGCAACAGTTGGTATGGGATTTATTTAGATGAGAGTAATGAAAATACTATTGCTGGAAATACTTTACTGGGAAATGTTAAATGCATCAGAGAAAAAAATTGCCAAGGGAACGAATTTAGCGATAATGGTGAATGCATTTATGGTGAAATTCCAATCGAATTGGTTATTTTAATTTCGGTTATTAGTGGAGGGGCTGTGATAGGGGTAGCAACCCTACTGTTAATTAGACGCAAAAGGAAAAGAATGGTATAATTAAATTTTATTGTATTTTTTTATTATTTTAAAGACAAATGTTAAAAAAAGTTCTTATCTTTTCCTGACGCTTCGAATTCCATGGGACCCTTTTTTGGAGTAAATAGAACTCCGCCGGTAACTTCACGATCACCGACTCCGTGGGGTATTGGTGAGAAATCTTCGCTTCTAGCAGGAATTCCTCAGGCACAACATTTATACCTACCTTCTTCCTCAGCCTCAAGTAGAAGCACATTCGCTTTACTCTCTGCGGCAATCTTTGCAGCAGTTGCTCCACCTGGACCACCTCCGATAATGATTAAATCATATGTCATAAAGAGCACATCAAAAAAAGGAATTAAGTTTGTTTACTATTAAATTTTTAAAAATCATCTTGTATCAATAAAAGTAGGTAAGACTATAAAAAGATTTATTTCAACCATATAATTTTATCATTTATCATTATTTGGTGAAAGTAAGCTTAATAAACCCTTATCGTGGGAAAAAAAATTAAGTAAATGTTGAGGATCTCTTTTACTTTTAGTTAGGATCTAAGGGTGGTAGTGGAGGAACTTCAAAATCATTCCAATTTTCTATAGTTGGATAATCCCACCAATGGGGGGGAATTTTTGAGTAATCACCATATTTTTCAAGTCCTTTTGTAAATGCTCTAACATTCTTTCGTGGTGCTTTAATTACTTTTGATTCGTTGTAAAAATAGGCGCCATATCCTCCTTCTGTTGTCCCTAAATTACGTACCATATGCCAAACTTCTCGTTCTACTTCTTCCGGGGTTCCTTTCCAGTAAATAGATTGAATGTTAACGCAACCCCAAAACATTATTTTTCCTCTATATTGTTTTAAATCGTTATATCCACTCATTCTTGGGCTATCAAATTCTATAGCATCTAAACCACATTCAATAAGTGCGGGTAGAAGTCTATCTACCTTACCACAGCAATGTAGATGGGTTTCACTTCCAAATTCATGAGTGGTGTCAAAAATTCTCTTATAACATGGTCCCAAAAACTTTTTAAAGAGACGAGGACTGAAAAAAGGACCCGTCTGTTCTCCTAAATCGTCAGTGATCCAAATCCCATCAGGATTTAATCCGAGTTTATAAGATGTTTTTATAGTTTCGATAATAAAATCCGTTACGTGTTCTAATAGGCGATTTAAGTCTTTAGGATGTTTATAATGATCAATTAAGAAATTAGAAAACCCTCTCATTTCAGAAACTACATGACAAGGTCCTCGTGATCCAATAAGTAACAAATTGTAGAACTCTTCGCTAAAGGATTCTTTAAAAATAAACGCAGGTTCAAAACGACTCTTATCTTCAGGATTTAAAGTATATTGCTCAATATAATCATCAATATTTTTTAAATCTGGCAAAGAAGGCCTCCCAGGATGCCCCATATTCTTATCGTTTCCTTTCATATTCCAGATACATCCCCATTCATCAACTTCTTCATGCGGAATGTTTTTCCAATTCCCGTCTTGAAATTCTGGTTGATCTTTAACCCAATCGGGTTCATTCCAATTATTAGGATTCATATTATGAGGGAACAATCCGACTTCATTTTCTATATGACCTGGATTCCAATGTTTTGAGTAAGTTAGTGGTAAAGGAGCAATGTCTCCCGCAGCAGAATTAAAAATAGGCGCTTTATCTGGATGATTAAACTGTATTGCTGCTTTTACCCGTTCTTTTGAGTTCATAACTTAATTTTTCTCGTAAAATTGGATTAAATAAAACTAATTTTTTTTATTTTAGAAATATTTGATAATTAATATAGGTCAATGTTGATATTGAATTATAGGAAGAAAAGTGTTCTAAATAAGAAAAAGTCGATGTTTTTCACAAATTAGGATCTGTGGTTTCCCCCGGGTCTTCTTTAAAATCTTGAGGGGTATTTTTGTCGATTTTCGATTTTATACATTCTTCGCAATATCTTAACCAAACATCTTTTTCGGAGTTTTTACCATCCATGTTAGCTCAACAAGTTAATGTACTAAAACTCATAATAAGAATATTATTAATTCATTTTAAAGTTTATTAAATTCCATCTTTTTGCACAATAGAGTAGAACAATTTATAAGCATGAAAATCAACAAAAATATTAATCACCACACGGAGTGGGGTAATTAAAACTAAAACTAAAACTAAAATTCACGCTCCAACAAAAATTGAAAATAAGAAATTTTTATATTTAGTCGGATTAATGTACAAAATAAAAGCCATAAATTAGAGGTATTATTTATGATCGAGAATCGTATTTTATTAACAACGCCAACTTACCCTTACCCTACGCTTCCCGCAAATGATTCTTTAACGGATGCAACAGGTCAAAGGTTTACAAAAGGAGACGATATCTTTACTCTAATTTCTCACACCCACTGTTACGCAAACCATATTCTAGCTCAAAACATCAACAAACCCGCTACCTTATTAGAATATCCTCGGTGGAAAGATTTTAAGAAAGAAGTTGACAAGGGGTATAACATCATTGGTATTAGCGCTTTTCCTCCACATCTGGACAATGTCATGAAAATGTGCGAATATATTAGGGAAAATTCTCCTGATACAACAATAATGTTAGGATCCTACGCTGCTCAAGCGTTTAAAGCCAAGTACGACGAAGCCACTCAAAAAAAATATGTCGATCACGTCGTGAAAGGTGAAGGCGTAAGGTTTTTACGAAAATTCTTAGGAGAAGACATTGACAGACCAATAGAGCAAAGATTGATGCCAAAATGTGGTGGAGCGCCTCAATTTATAACTAAATATCCAATGGGTAACGTGGGATTTGTAGTGACTGGATTGGGTTGCCCCGGGGGGTGTGATTTTTGTTCTTCAACAGAAATGTTTGGATTTAAACGAATTGAACTGTTAACACCAAAAGAATTTGTATCACACATTTATCTTTACCATAAACATTTTCCTGATGTCCGCTTAATTTTTGTAATAGAGGAAGATCATTTCCGTCATCCAGAATATTTATTTGAGACGAAAAAATATTGGGAGTCTAGTCCAAAAGTAGTCGAAACCTTAGACTGGCTTGCTTTTGGTTCAGTGGATAACATTTATAATTTTGCCAAGAAATATGGTTGGGAAACTATTGCTGAGATAGGCGTGGGAGCCATTTTTATAGGAGTAGAATCAAAATTTGCAGGAGAACACGGATATACAAAACGTCAAGAGGTGGATGCCCGCGAAGTTTTCGATAAACTCCACTCAATGGGGATAAGGACCTTAGGAGCATGGGTTTGCGGTTGGGACTTCCACGATCATTCAAATATATACGAGGACCTTAACTACTTCGTCGCGTGTTACCCTACTTTTCAGCAACTAACCCGGTTATCTCCCTTCCCGGGTACTGTATTGTACGAAAAATTGATGGAGCAAAATAGAGTTAGAGATGTTCCTTGGGAAGATGTGCATTTTTGGAGCGGTGCACAAGAAAATATCGCGTTAGAAACGCATGAAACGCTTAATTTAACGGAATACGGATATGATCTGCTTTATAAAACGTGGGGGTCGTCCATACTTCGCAAGTTAGACGTAACTTTGAATGGATATGAATTTTGTTTGAAATCCGATAATCCCATCATGCGAGACCATAAGGCTCTCTTTTTTAAAAATCAAGCCGCTCTCTTGTGGTCTTTAATAGAAGCTATGGATCGTTTTGCCCCAAATGGAGTAGTCAGGAGAAGAGTTCGAAAAACTGACGAAAAATATCGCCGTTTAATTGGTGAACCGACTCCTGTTATGGAATATTTATCAAAAATAACCGAGAAACGAGCAACTAAGTTTAAAAAAAAAGACTTATTAGATCCATTTAATCGCTATCCTAAAGAAGAACCATTTAAAAAATACATATATAACAAGGATAAATCTACAAGGGATAAACCCATTCCTTACAAAACTATTGAACCTACTAAGAAACCTTTCGCAATGAAATGGACTAAATTTGAATTCATAGTTTTAGCACAATTCCTAAAAGTGATTCGAACAACCAAACGCAAAAAAAGTAATCGTAAAATCGACGACTATATAATTTCCTCCATAAAAAAAAGAAATTTTATTGGTTTCTAACTTAATTAATTAATTTTCTTAAAAGTTTTTTCTATGGCTCACATTACACAAGGATCAGGAAATACTCCTGTTTATGAGATACCAGAAGACTACTATCCCGAAGAATGTGGTTTTTGGTTCAAAATTTCTAAAGGAATTGATAAAGGAAAAAAACTATTTTTCAGAGATAGCGTTCATAGCGAACGAGAACCTAATGATGTGGTATTATTTGTTCACGGAAATCCTGAATGCTCCTATAGTTATCGTAAAGTGATAAGTCATTTAATTGTTGCAGGAAAAAAGCCAATAAGGATCATAAATCCAGATCATATCGGTTTTGGATTATCTGATCAAGCCTCTCATGAAATGGTATGTATGGATCACGCAGAGAATTTACTGGATTTAATTACTACTCTTGACCTTCAGAACATAACCATGATTATTCATGATTGGGGTGGCCCTATTGGAATAGGTGCGCTACTAAAAACACCAGCACGCTTAAAAAATCTTATTATCTTGAATAGTACTGTATTTCCTCTTTCTAATCACGGTTTGACATATAAAAATTACCCAATCTCGTGGTTAGGCTGGGCAAAAACGCCATATATTATTCCTGATCGTTTCTGGGGTGCTTTCGCTTCTTATGCTATGTTTTTAAAGCCTGTAGGCTCAATGAAAATACTCTTAGGTATGTTACGATATATTTTGATGGCAGAGTTAGGAAAATTACCTAAGGAAGAATTTAGAACCCGATCGGTGGTTCGACAACAATTTCTTTCTAAACCTAATGTTAAAAGCTCAAAACGGTTAGTCCTACAATCAGCCTTTTGGGGCCAAGGAAATGCGTATACCGATCCAAAATTTGGTAAAAGAAGTACAAAAGCTTTCTATGATTTCATACAAGAAAATATAAATTTAGCATGGAGTGGGAAATCCAACAAAATTGGTGTTCATGCCATAATAGGTCAATGGGACCCGTTAGGCAGCGAAAGCGTTTTAAAGCAATGGCTCAATTATCTCCCTCAGCTTAGAAATAACATAACTTTATTTAGTGATGTTGGCCATTTTATTGAAGAAATTAAATATAAAGAGATTGCAGAAGTAATTCTTAGAAGTATAGCCAAGTAATTCTACAAACCTTTGCGAATTTCAGCTAAACATTTCTAAATTTTATAGTATTTTTTATTATCAAAGAGGGAGAGGGGGGTCACTAAAAGTAAAAGTAAAAGAATTAAAGTTTATAAATAAAAATCTTATCAAAAAGAAATAAAAAGAAAAAAATTAAGAAAAAAAAATATTTTAATTAATTTCTGAACCACATAGAGCACAGAAACTTCCTAATCCAGATAATTTAGTTCCACAGTTTGGGCAAAAACGGATCCTTCCTTCAAGTTTATTTACTGGCTGAGACTCAGGTAAGTTAGTTTGTATTTCTAATGTTACTGGAGCGTCGTATGTCGACAATTTGTTTAATGTTGCTAGCTTAAAATACCCTTTAATTTGATAGATAAATCCGATAATTCCCGGGATGATTAAAAACCCTAAGGCGCTTAATATCGTACCTGTTTTTAGTTTGTTGCACCCCTCAATTGCCTCTTTAGATATCTCAGGAGGAAACATCTTACTATTATTCTCAAAAAATATTTTCAGATTTTTCCACGCTTTTACTTCAGCTGCCACGCCTGTATATATGAATAATAAACCCGATCCCATAAGAAATATAGATAAAGAGACCGTTATATATATAGGAAACGAGATTGGGATAAACAAAAATAACACAAGGTTTACAACTCCAGTAACCAGTATGATCGTACCAACAATTCTTGATATGAACCCCCTGATGTATTTTGAACGAAATTCATATAACAAAGAGTTACTTAAAGTGTAATTAGCCTTTTTAATACATCCAATAGCAATAAAAACAAAGATTAGTGCTATAAAACCAGCTATACCAGTGGCTATACTTACAATCGTTAAAATCGCAACGATTTGTATATACTTTCCAAATTCCTGGAATTCTTTTTTAACATCTATAGTTGACATTTTCACTTTCGATTTTTATGATTTATATTATATTTAATATCATCATTTCAATGACAATTAATATCATAACGGGAGTCCATTAATTGTGTGTATCGAAATTAGTTATAAAAGTCCAATAGAAACTTAAATATATATATTGAGATCATATAATAAGTAGTAGATCCAGATTAGTATGAAAAAATCAATACCCAATGGATTTTTATATTATTTTAATAAGATCGTAATTAAAAACTCGTAATTGTATTTGGAATGGCCACCATTAAAGCGAAACCTAATATCTTTGAAAGTTATAATTTTTTTGTGATACCGAGTTGGGGAAATTTGCTCGGTTATCCCACCTTAGGTAATTATTCTAACCACAAAGTTTCGAAAATATCCCAAGACCTTGTTATATTTTTCGGTGGTGTTAATTGTTCTGTTCAGACAGAAAAAGGGGCTCTACATTATCTTTTTGGTCTAGGATATTATTACACTAAATTTGAACTTCAAAGCGGCAGATATATTACTGATAATCGACAATTAACTGGTTTAGTACTTTCAGATTTCGTGTATGATTTTCTCTCGACTTCCAAAAATATAACTTTGGAAAACGATCGCGATGTAATCGTAAGTGAGAATCTGTTTAAGTTGCCTATTGATTTATCCTTTAAATCTGAAAACAAGAGGACGTTTATTAAAGGAACTCTTATGAGAAATTTATTTATTCCGTACAAGGATATTATTTTGGAGTTTATGGAAACATTGAGAAAACCACTCTCCTTTCAAGTAAACAAAACGGGACCAATCCTCTTGAGCTCACATTGGGATTCTTACAATCAAATCTTAATTTCTCCCGAAATGGATTATGAAATGAAAACTAAGTACTTAAGCTCGACCGCAGGGTTAACTAGAATTACTTTTGACTCTAAAAAACATTTAGAGCAGTACTTTTCACATCAAAATTTACAATATATTGAAGATTTGCTATTAAAACTTAAAAGAGTATATTCTACGATTGAATACGATCCGATGTATTTGTTTTCAATATTAGTGAATGCTTCTGTAAGGTTGAGATCAGAAATAGGTTCTTCTAATGTGCAGAAAATCGAAAGATCAAATGAAAAAATGCCAAAGGAATCAGTATTACTCTCTGCTGAATCAAGGATGAACTCCTTTGTCGATTGGCCGGAAATCTTTAAAAGAAAAACAAAGGACGAGTTGGAGAAATCGGTTGTTCAAGTAACAAGTAAATTATATCAACCAAAAGAAATTGATAAAGAAACTATTAGAGTTGAGGAATTTAGGGGTGAACCGGAGGGATTCAAGATTAGAACCATGAAACGACCTATTGTCGAATTAAAACCACTCCCAACTATTCCAACGAGTAATTCTTTAGACATTCTTCTCGCTATAAAAAATGTGGTAAATCAGGGTT
>Ga0209991_10000578_pt1 | contig 16092 bp, 14 predicted proteins | sample ChitaG_FD_183167 | JGI IMG/M metagenome (GOLD analysis project Ga0209991, IMG submission 183167) | Deep subsurface microbial communities from South Pacific Ocean to uncover new lineages of life (NeLLi) - Chile_00310 metaG (SPAdes)... | ecosystem: Environmental > Aquatic > Marine > Oceanic >...
GGAAGTAGTTTATCACCTGTCGGACTCCAGGAGAAAGATACCCCAACGTCACTCCCACAAGCATGGCAAGAAAAATCCACAACGTCAAAAATTGGTCCAGAAAAGAAAGACGTCTGGTGACTGCTGTCGACACTAATTTTCCGTCCGATTTAAGCGCGGAAATGTTATCTTTGTTATCTTTTTTCATATGTCTCTGTTTACTTTGGCTTTAGTTAAGCTCAAGGACCGGCACGGAGTCAGGTTCCATTGATGTTTTGGTTGGCAAAGCTCATGGTGGCCTTAGGTCATTAGCAAATGCAAAAGCTTCCGCAGGAACTGCCCCCAGGTATGCTGAAGGAAATGTAGAATTTAGACCCCATGTCCGTGGTAATAAAATCCACGTGGATAGGTTTGGCCAGTTCAAACAGTCGTCTGTTTAATGATAATCAAAAACTTCCTCGTCTTCTTGGGGCTCGTCCAGAGCCATTCCAAAAGAGGGCCCGCAACATCCACTGCCGGAAACCATGATCCTGATGGGAGATATCTCTTCCCTCTCCTTGAAAAGTTCCCTCACCATTCTTATTGCCTTTCCTGAAACTTTAAACATTCTTTCCTCCTTTCAGAGTTCGTATTTGTCCATTGTTCATGATTCTTCGATAGATCGTTTTGTGAGGGCAATGTAGTATTCCATAATACCGTCTACAAGGCAGTAACAGACGCATGGCCCATCGATTTCCCCCTGTACCCAGCCTGCCTCTTTTAGGACCTTCAGGTGCTGCGAGACGCTTGACTGTGCTAGAGGAAGGGCATTAACAATGTCGCCACAAACACATCTTGCTTCCGGGGGTTTATTTGCGAGCATACGCACTATCTCTACACGGGCAGGGTGCGCAAGTCCTTTGGAGAGTTCCGCCAATCTCTTTCTGCATGCATCGATAGGCATCTGACCAAGCGGCTCGAGGTTCTCTGAATTACCCTTGCACGGGATGTTTTCTTCCGTCATCAAGAACTCCTTAGGTTATAGGTTTCCTGGCTTTTATGTATGCAGAAAATACCATATGCTCTACCTCCTTTCCGATGTTCCAACTCTTTATTATCTGTTCGCTGTTGTCTTTCCTTGCAATTGAGATGTCTTCAAAGCCCAATCCATTCAGAATCTGTCTCACCTCATCAGGTGAGATGGCCCCGGTGATTCACCCAGTGTAAGCTGATGGGTTGTTTTTGATTACCTTTGGGATTTCCCCTGTAGATAAAACATCCGATAGGCTGATTCGGCCTCCGGGCTTCAACACCCTGAAAATCTCTCTATAGACAGCCCTCTTATCTGGTGAAAGATTGATGACGCAGTTTGACATCACCACATCCACTGAATTGTCCGGAACAGGCAGCTTTTCTATCTCCGCCAATTTGAATTCGACGTTGCTGGCGTGAAGTTTTTCTGCATTCTTCTTTGCCTTGGTTATCATTTCTGGCGTCATATCAACGCCAATAACCGTTCCCCTTAGACCCACACTTTTTGCTGCTAGAAAGGCGTCAAAGCCAGCCCCGCTCCCTAAATCGAGTACGGTTTCACCGGGTTTCAAATCCGTCATAGTCACAGGGTTTCCACATCCAAGGCCGAGATTGACTTCCCCCAATCCGATTGCAAGTTGATCATTCGTATAGTCAAGCTTTTTACTAAAATCCAAGATGCCCACAGGGTTTGACGATTCCCCACAACAGCTTCCTGAACAGCCACACTCAGCAGACTGGGCAACCTTGGCATAGCGTTTCCTCACCATATGCCTGATTTTGTCCTTTGATGATCCCACCTTACCTCCTTATATAATCGTTTATCGTAGATATACGATTATAAAACGGAAAGGTTTCTCTGTCAAGTGCTCTTTTTATTCGTGAAACAAGAAGCGATCGGCTTCCAAAACCTGTTTACATATAAGCAGAAAGGGTGATATTGTAACTGGCAACTCCCTCAGATTGGGGGAGGCAAAGAAATTATCTTGGAGACTTATGTAGGTTCAAATGGAGGTTAAGACATGGACATCAAGGCACTGCTCACAACTTTTGGGATGATATCCCTTGCCGAATTAGGCGACAAGACCCAACTGGCTACCTTTTCTTTTGCTGCTGAAAGCAAATCGCGGCTTTCTGTATTCCTTGGGTCTGCGGCTGCACTTGTTCTAACCTCTTTGTTGGCCGTGGTCCTTGGATCCGGGGCAAGCAGGCTAGTTCCAGCAAATTATATTAAAACAGGTGCTGGTGCCCTCTTCGTCTTGCTGGGCCTATGGATGATATTATCTCCAGGAGGAAAGTAGACCACAAACAGGAAAACCTTTAAGCCTTGGACAGTCAAGGCCGTATTGTCTATTCTTTACATCTTTTTGAGTATTATTGGGCCTACATAAAGACCAATTTGGAGAAATACAGTATTTTAGAATAGTATGTCTGGACGTATTCAGAGAATCTTTCAATTTGTATATCTGCCAGGCCTCGCATTATGCCTAGCTGGTCTCCTTTCAGGAGCAGGGTGTTCCAGGGAAATCTTGGTCAAAGAGCCTGTTCTTGAGAAAACATGGACCTGCGACAAGGAGGCTGATGATGCCATGAAGCGGAACAATTATGAGGCAGGTATTCTTCTTCATCAACGCTTTCTGGAGAAGGAACCCAGAAATGGGCTTGCTCTGTACCACCTTGGATATGCTTACGGCCAGACAGGAAACCACATGATGGAAGTGTTTTATTACGAGAGGGCCGTTGACCTCGGATTTAGAAAAGGCCGTATCTTCTTTAACTTAGGGATGACATACGGAGAGTTGAATCAGGTAGAAAACTCTATTCGTGCTTTTAAGAAGGCCTTAGATATCAATCCCCACAGTGCTGAGGCCCACTTTGGATTGGCTCTCGCCTATCAAATGAGTGTTGTCGACAACCTGGCAGAAGAGGAGTTCTTAAAGGCCATTGAGCTCGATCCAACACATGTTGATGCCCGATTATACCTGAGTATGCTCTATGCAGATATGGGTGCGCTGCAAAAGGCTGCGGAGCAGCTCAGAAATATCCTGGAAATTGACCCGACTGACAGGAGGGCAAGGGAGTTTCTGGAGAGAATTGAGAAGGAATAGGGGAACCTCACAGACTTGTATTTAGAAGCGCCAGGTGCAGTGTAGATCACGCTGATGCAATGGCCCGAATGTTGACCACATATATTATATTCTTACCAAATTAATCTGAGAATTGTTCTCTCGCACGGCAAATAAGCCATTGTTATTTTTAGTCATTACTCTTGATGCATTCGTAAAAAGTCGATTTTGCTCTATCCGTGAGCATTTTGGGCGCACCTAAGATGTTCAGCTAAAATGCTAAAACTCGGTATAATGCCCTCAAACAGTTAGCATTTCTTAACGCTGAACATCTCAAGCGCTTTTCTCCCAAAATGCTCAATCTCGTTCACAAAACACTTTTTACGAGCTTGTCACTCTTGGTATTAAAATTTCAAATATCTTTGGGCCAGAATTTGAGCTTACGCAATTTCGCCAGGTCCTGATTTGAAATAACAGCCCTCCTCTTGGTCCCGTGGATTGCTCGTTTAGCAACATGCAGAGCCGATCTTGGAGTCACGATACCAGTTAAACTAATATGGTCAAGCTCTGGGAGTATTTTACCATTGTAGAGAAGAACCAAGCCGTCTAGCAAAGGTGGGCTCAAATGGGGCTGCACAAATGTTGCGGCCAGCATATAAAAGGTCGTCTGTCCCGCAGCTGAGCCTTGAAAGAAATACCTCATTGCATCTTTATCTTTGTCGACCATATTAATAACAGCGATTCGTAGCGGACGAGATGGTGTAGCTATTTTGTCTATTCTGAGTATTTCAAAGTGAATATCTGTTACCTTGTCTGTGTATGTTTTGGAAAAGTAGTTTTTAGACAGATCTCGACCGAGACTGTCGAGTGCATCTCTAAGTAAGGTATTGTGAGGCAACGGAAATGGCCGTGCGTCACTTAGAAAATATTGATCGTTAGGTGAGAATGTATAAAGCTCAACCTCTCCGATGATTTGAGACGAATCTTGGGGAGCTTTGCCAGAATTGTTGAAACACCCAAGATTCAGCGATATAGATAACGTCATAAATAAGAAAAGGATTAAACGCACCATAGTAGGACCTCTCTAATTTATTTGAAGATTATAGAAGTTGACCTAGCTTTTAGCTGCCTAAATGCGTATTATTCTAAGCTAAGCTATCATAAAAACCGTGGATAGAGTATGTCTAAAGGAAACTTGCCATCCATGTGAGGTAAAAAAATGGCAATCGTAGCAAAAGATGACTCCCTCCAGATCGACAAGCTTACATTAGGCCCCTTTGAGACCAACAGCTACATATTAATCTGCCCCTCAACTGCAGACAGTGTTGTCGTGGACGCACCTGCGGAGGCAGATAAAATTCTAAGGCGTTTGAAAGGCACTAAGCCTCGATATATATTGATGACCCACACTCATATGGATCATATAGGCGCTCTCTCCGAGCTAAAGTCCAAGCTGGGTGTCCCCGTTGCCGTCCACCCCCTAGATGTCAAGAATCTGTCTTTTCGACCAGAGATCCTTCTCGGTGATGGCAATATAGTATCCTTTGGAGATATAGAACTGAAGGTGCTTCATACCCCTGGCCACACCCCGGGAAGCGCATGTTTTTCAACTGGTAGGTATTTGATATCAGGAGATACTATATTCCCCGGTGGTCCGGGTAAGACTCTATCATCAGAAAATTTTAGACAAATAGTCGATTCCATAACCAGCAAGATCTTTCTCTTATCTGAAGATACTCAGATATACCCTGGCCATGGTGATTCTACCATATTAAAAAAGGAGAAGGCGGAATTTGTTGTCTTCTCCTCCCGGCCGCATGATCCTGGCCTGTGTGGGGATGTACTCTGGCTTTCGTCCTAGACAATCCCTTCTGTCAGAGGATTGACCTACCATCATATCTCCACCCGGTGGAAGGCCTCCGCGAGCTGGAAACCCTCTCCCCTAGCCATTTCCTTGTGCCTTTCCCTTAGCTTCTCTTCCAGCTTTTGGGGTGGGGTGTGTCCGACCTGACTCTCATGACATCTCAGCGCTCCCAGCTTCAGATGAAAGGTTTGGGTAATATCGGAGCGGTAATTTACATCCTCTGATGCCCAGAGCAATATTTCTCTGACATTATGAGGATAAAGGCCTTCTTCAATCAGATCTGGGTAAGAAAGATGATCCCTCGCATAAGGGAAGATGGCGTCCAGGGTAACCTGGCCAGTGATTCGATGATCCCGGTGCCAGACATAGCGCCGGTAAGGGTCAGCAGTTACTATAATATCAGGCCTATACATCCTTATGAGGCGAACAAGCTCCTTGCGGAATTCAGGTGTATCCTCCAAACCCTGATCTGGATGGCGCAGGAATATCACCTCCTTCACCCCAAGTGACCTTGCCGCAGCCTTCTGCTCTTTCTCCCTAATCCTAGCCAGTTCCTCTGGCTTTATGTTGCCATCGTTGGTGCCTTTGTCACCGTTGGTGCACACCACATATACAACCTCCTTGTCTTCCCTTATCCAGCGGGCAACCGTTCCAGCAACACCGTATTCTGCATCATCGGGATGAGGCGTAACCACCATGACCTGAGCTATTATTGTCTCCATAAATAGGTCTCCTCAAAATAGCATCTCATTTATCAATTGTATTACATAAGTCACACCGTTACAAGATTGTATCCCGGCCGTGAAATAAAGGGAATTGGTATAAGGTACCTGATAAAAAAGTACCAAGGAAATCAGGACTTGCACAGTGAATAAAGTACCTATACCACCAAGCAGGAGGCTTATGCAAGGTTCCGAGGAAGTGCTTTAGGTATACCGTTGGAAGACTATTGATATTGGACTGCAGGTCTTTGGAAGAAAGACCGTGAGGATTGACAGGGAGACAATGGTTGCCTAAAATGACGGATAAAGTTTTCATGTTAGGGATGTTAATATGCAAGGACATTATCTGAATTAAAAAGACATTTCCTTTTCTAAGATGAGCGATCCCCATTATATAGTGAGAAATTACTACCTCGATGACCGAGGTAGGTTAATGCAATTTGCATCTGAGGTCGAGAAACTGGGGGAGGCATGCTCCTGTACTTCATTTCAGGAATTGGGTGAGGATCTTGGTCTGCCAAATCACTTTCCCGAAGATAACCTGTTTATAGCTGAGATAGCAGGAAAGATTATAGGATATATAGATGTGATGCCTGAGCTTAATATCAGACGGGCTGTTCTCAGTTGCTTGGTACATCCCGAACATACCAGGAGTGATCTCCCTAAGAGCCTTATTGAGCGTGCACTAAACCATGCTAAAGAATTAAAATTGAATGTAGCCCATGTGAATATTCCACAGGAAACCGGGTGGGCCAAGAGGTTTTTTTCCAAGATGGGCTTTAGTATCGTCCGCCGTTTTCTGGAATTAAGGCTGGATCTTTGTAAGGCTCATTTGCCGAATCTCAGCAAGAATACCTTCCCGTTACGTCCTCTGAGAAAGGGGGAGGAAGAAAAACTGACACAAATCCAAAATCGGTCTTTCATCAACACATGGGGTTTCAGCCCCAACACCAGTGAGGATATAATTTACCGCATCAGTCTCCCGCATTGCTCTCTAGAGGACATAATCCTGGTTTTCGAAGTGGATCAGCCAATTGGTTATTGCTGGACGAAGATAAACCTTGGAGAAGATAAGGTTGATAATGGGGGTGAGGGGCGTATTTACATGCTTGGCGTTGACCCAGATCACCGAGGAAAAGGGGTGGGCATGCATGTACTGGTAGCTGGACTATCACGTTTGAAAGGCAAAGGTATGCGAATCGTTCAATTAACCGTAGACAGTGAAAATAAAGCAGCCCTTGCCCTTTATAGATCTATAGGGTTTGAGGTTTGGAAAAGTAGTTTATGGTATGAGAAAGCGCTGGGTTAACATTCTTTATGAAGCCATATAAACCGGGGCGAATGAAAGGTAAGAGCAACATCTTGTTGGCTTACTATATCTTGGCAGAGTAACTGCTAAGCACTGCCCGGTATTCGTTGACTATTGCCTCAGCGATTTTTGACCAGCTAAATTTTGTTACCGATGCTCGGATCGAGCTAATGGCTTCTTTTTTATTTGACATCGAAAGAAGTAGAGCCATCTTATTAGCAAGGCGAAAAGGAGTGTTGTCTAGCACCACATACCCCGTGTCACCTTGCCGGATAACACTCTCGAGTCCACCCACCTTTGTGACTACTACTGGTGTTCCACAAGCCAGAGATTCTAAGGCTACCAGCCCGAAGCTCTCATAATAGGATGGTAAAACACACAAATCGGCAGCACTGTAAAAGTAAGGCAACTCCTCGTGCTTAACCAAGCCGAGAAAGCTGACCGAATCATGGATCTGTAAGCTCTGTGCCAAGCTTTTTAACCTTTTCATTTCGTCCTGACAATATTCATCGCCGCCTATAACCAGCAACTTCAATCTTTGCCCATTTTCCAGATAGGGCATAGCCATCAGCAGCCTATCTATGCCCTTTAGAGGAACAATTCGACCCACGAACAGGATAATTCCTTTGCCGTCCAAGCCAAGGTAGTTCCTTGCGATTTCCTTCTCTACAGATCTGAATAGTTCCAGATTCACACCGCAAGGGATAACGGTGATGGCTTTGGGAGAAGCATCATAATAGTGGATCAGGTATTCTTTTTCTCTCTCGGTTGGGGCGATAATGCGGTTACAATCCCTTACCAAGGCCTTTTCAGAGTTGATACGAAGATCTGGTTCATTCATACCGATACCAATTGCATTCTTTACCGCGCCCAGGGTATGCAACATTGTAATATGGGGGATATCCCACCATCTCTGCATCCGTTTGCCAATCCAACCCGAAAGCCAGTAATGGCTATGGATCAGATCATAGTGAAGCCCATTATGTTTCCTGAAGTTTTCAACTTCACACGCGAACTCAGCAAGATGCGGATAAATGGCCAGCTTCTCTATTTCTTCTTCCTGTCCCGCCCTAAGATGGATAAGGCGGACATTTTTACCAAGTTCTACAATCTGATCGTGTACCGGCTCGTGAGCACGGGTATAGATATCAACCAGGTGTCCTCGCCTTCCGAGTTCACGGCAAAGCTCCCGGATATAAATGCTCATACCCCCTGTATTTTCCCCTCCCAGCTTGCCCAGGGGACAGCTGTGAACACTAAGCATGGCTATCTTTAGTTGCATTATTCCTTCCAACTCCCTCCTTGCTAGCAGAAAGCCACATTACAGCCTTTTTACTAGTGCTTATCTAAGGACTATCTGGCATCGTTGCAGATGAACCTCTTTTCCGCCGAGGCGATATTTGTACTCTTCAGCTCCTTTAAGGAAGTCAAATTTTCTCCTGCCTCTCTCGATGCTATCTTTGATACACATGATTTTGGAAATCAACCCAATGCTTAAGGATCTGTATTGAGGGTCATAACCATTGTTATAGAGGTACACTGTGTCATTGTAATCAAAGCACATGATAACGGCAACAGGCTTTGCATCAAGCTCCAGAATGCCAATGCTCAGGAGGGATTCCTTTGCCATAGCCTTTGCCAGCGATCTAAAGAAAGATTCCCTCCCTTTGGTCAGAAATATCTCCTTATCCTCCCTGCTTTCTCGAAAAAACTTTAAGAAGAGATCGATCACCCCCCTAACAGATTCACTACCCTCAACAGTTCGGTAATGTACCTCGCCTTTTTCCTGCAGTCTTCTTAGTTTGCGTCTCACCTCATGCCGCTGTTTGCTGCTCAATATGCCTAGGTATTCCTCCCAAGTAGATGGCAAATCCAGCTCCAGAGAGATATCCTCTACCTCGCAAGAGACTTCATACCTCCGCTCATTTGCAATGCCCACAAGATATCTCAGTGTTTTTGAGTCTGGTCTCAAGGGCCCCAAGATCAGGCGTCTGATACCCCTCTGTCCCAAATCGTCAAGTAAAACGTTGAAAAAATCGCGTTCACCTCCTGGGCTAACGACAAAGTCTAAACAGTCACAAACATCGGCGCTACCCAGGAAGCAGGCCTCTTCCTCTTTTAATTGAAGGGGGGCGATACCTAAAATGGAATCCTTTTGTCTGACAGCACATAAATATAAGTCTGCCCTCGGGCTAAACTCGCGCCACCAGACTTCCAGCCAGGCAGGCAAAACAAAGAGGCAGTCCCATTGTAAGTGCGAATGGGGCTTACGCCAATATGAGGCAAGGCTGTCAAAGTTTTCAAAAGTAATAGTGTAATCAGATCCCGGCACTTCTTCACCTGAGCTTCAGACGATGGAAAAGGGTGGTAGCATTTCAAAGCCAAGATGTCAAGAAAGCTAAAGCGTAAGCTAAAGCGTAAGGTCTTGCCTTAGGCTTACCTTATGAAGCAAGGGGGACGAACAACAACCGGATTACACTGGTTTGTAAGGATGATACTCAAGTGATGGGTTTTGAAAATCTAGGGAGTTTGTTACGTGTGAGGTTTGTAGGCTTTTTTTTGGGATATACTAGTAAGTGGTAATGATTGATAAAGGTACCTTATTTTTGTTATCAAAAAATACCCAAGATGTTGGGCTACCCATTAAACCATTGCTGGGCTTTGGGCTTATCTACACATCCAGCCAGCCTTTGCCTTTCAACAGACCACGCACATATGACACTTGGCCAGCGTGTTGCAGGCAGTCGCTCATCACGCTCACCAGACGCACTCCAACCGTAGGCAACGGTTGGTACCACGGCTCATTTAGTTCACGGTCGAGGTCGGTCATTGAGAGGTTGCTGATATATCTCCTCGATCGCTCCAGCACAGCCCTATAATAATCCAACAGGGTCTCAACGTCAGGTGATTTGAACGCCGCCACCTCCTCTGAACTGTGGCCAAACCCTATGTCTTTGCGGTCGGGCGGACGGTTGAACCTTGCATACCACTTGTCTTTTATCCAGAGTTGTTCCTCTCCCATTAGGTCCGCAATGTGGTCGTCCTGCACCCGTGTCAGGTGCCAAGTTAGCCAGCCTATACTGTTACAGTCCGGATGAGGCTGCTCGTTCAAATCATCCAAAGTCAGCCCCGCCAGCGCCTTTTCCAGTACTTGCAGTACCCGGCCATAGCCGTCAGTAATCAACTCTTGCCACTTCATGACTTCCTCCTTTCTGCGTAACTTTCTTATTTTGCGACCAGCAGTGCTCGAACCTCCTTGATGTTGAGCTCGTGTGCCTCCTTCTCCTTATTGATAGGGGCTATAAGGGCCTTCAATCAATAATTATAGTTTTCCTGCCACATACTTGATGCGCCTGTAAAAAATCCTTTTTACAGGCAATTGCAAATTTAGGGATTCAGGAATTGTGAATTATTGTCAGTACTTAGCCTTAAGGGCATTACTCCAAATCCTGATCTTTTTGACTTTTTACGAGATCATCATACTTAAACCCGAATACTTCTTAATTACATATCCCAATTGAAAGTTCAATATCCGATTGAGCCCTGGCAGGGAAAATCTCCATAGGAAACACACATTTCAAGATGAATCAGAGGCCTGATTTCGGGTCTTTTTCTGTTAAATTACATCTCAAATATTCCCTCCGTGGGGCGTCAAAGTGCCTGACTGCTCCAGTTAGGAATCTGGGTCGACGTAATTTAATAGCTTGAGGTTTAGATATTTTTATCGGACATTCAGTTTCCCCAAATTGCATATCGTGGCAAGCTGTATCACAGGTTTGATCAAGACATATTTAGTAATATGCTTTTCCTGATACTTATTTACTTATGCCTGACCCCATTCACGTTTCCAAGGATTAAAGATTAGATTTTGTATTATTGATATATGCGGTTCAAAAAGGATACAAGAATAGGATAATTTTTAGTTAACCGACCAAGCCCACCTGGCCGCTATGGAGCGCAGCGGAATAGGGTCAGGTGCAGCGCCTTTTTAGGCTGATTTGCGAAAATGGCAATAAAGATACATTTGCTCTACACCGCCCGGGGTTATATGCAGTTCTTTTTTGTGCCGCTTCAGCTCAAATTTCGCACCCAGCGTGCTCTCAAGCTTATCGGCACTATATCGTTCCACTGGTAGCCCGCTACATTTAGGAGGTGCTTCTGGCGCAAACGCAGCGATAATCAAGTGACCGCCAGGTCTTAACGCCTTCAACAGATTGATCCGATATTGCTGCCGCTGCTCTGGGGCCGTTAGAAAATGAAATACAGCCCGATCATGCCACAAGTCGTAATGACGTGCCGCTAAGGGAACAGATGTTATATCTTCCTCAAGCCAAGTAACCAATTTCGCTCTTTCCCCCAACCGCTCCTTAGCCAACGCCAAAGCTTTCTTTGATAGATCAACCACAGTTATTGACCGATAAACCTCGTTCAGTAAATCATCGACCAGCGTAGAAGCACCACCACCAACATCTATGATATTTGAGTCCTCGCTCAAATCGAGTTCCTTTATCCACTTCAAGGAAGTCTCCAAATGTGGCTTATACCAACCGAGCTTATGTGGCTGATTGGTCAAGTAAACTTTTTCCCAATGTTCTCGCTGGGTCATCTGATTCCTCCTTTCAGCTTAATATTTATGCCTTCACCAGGTGCCCCAAATTTAGGTAATGGGTATTCAAGCATTCTTACATTCTTGCAATATGTTTGAATCTAACATGGTCAAAGTTTTGGATCAGTATACTTAACTATTCAGAGCATATCAAAAGTGACCACTTCTTGCCATAACCCTCATGCGGCTTTCTCGCAGTTGAGTTTTAGCTTACAATCGGTAGTGGTAAGCTTTTGAGCCTTTCAATTCCTTTCATTGATAGCAGTACACCTGAATCTAGGAAAACAACGGTATTCATAATGTAATATGAATTATGAAGTGGTCCTAGAAGTTATGATTAGCATATGAATAATGAAATAAAAAGCAGGGAACTTTAGTCCCTGCCTTGAAAAGAAACGATGATTTTCAGCCAAGTTGAGAAAGCATCCGTATAGGCTCTGCGTCCTCAAATAGGGGATACAGGGGTGTATTGAGAAGTGACTCCTTTATTTGTGTTATCACCCCCCTGACTTCCTCTGTAAGTTTCTCGTCCCTTTCGACGCAAAGGAGTGCATACCCAGCACGAAGAAACAACAAAGGGTCTTGAACCGGACGAACAAGTTGAATTGCGTTCTGAAGATCCTCAATCCCTTCCTTTTTCTTCTTTCCCATCAAGACACGTGCCTTGCCACGCGTCACAAGCGCCGCGGCTTGATACTTTATCCTTCCAGTCATTTGGCTTTGGTTAAGCGACTTCTCTGCAAACTGTATTGCCTTCTCTCCATCTCCTAGCGCTAAGCCAATTTCTGCTTGCGCTTGCGCGAAGCGCATCTTCCAAAGCCATCCGTGCCAATTCGATGTCTGCTCGACCGCCTCTGCGACTTCGTTTACCAGCGCTTCCGTTCTTTCCACCTTCCCACTTCTTGCAAAGTTGAAAAGAAGATCAATTTTCGCACTAATAATCGGCGGTGGAAAATTAAAGGAAGCGGCGAGATCCATTGCTTCCTCTGTGATCACCTGCGCGGTCGTATAGTTGTAGAGTTCAAGATGAACTCCTCCTAACATCACGATGGAACGCGCAAGTGGCCGTCCAAGACCATATTCTCTGCCAAACTGCTGAGTTTCCTCGAAGATTTGCAGGGCTTCACTGTACCGCCCCCGTGCAGCCAGAGAAATCGCCAAATTGGAAAGTGCACGCATCAAGACGAAAGAATCTCCTACTTCACGGCATTTTCGGACAGCTTCTCTGCTCCATTCAATCGCCTCTTCCAATTTCCCAACCCAATAGAGTTCCAATGGATACCACTCGAGGGTATGAGCAGGAACCCTCGTGCCATGCCTTTTACACCGGGTAATCGCAATCTCGTATTGCTTCATGCTAGAAGATAGCTGCCCCTCTAACCCGTCAGCGCCAGCAAGACCACTGATTGCCGCTGATTCGAGATCATGACGATTTACTTTCTTCGCCATAGAAAGTGTCTTATTAGAATAGTCTCGTAAACCTAGGGTATCCATTAGCCAGAAACAGGCGATCGCCAGATCGGCCATCACTTCAGCCTGTTGTTCAAAAGCATGGGAAGGCGACAATCGAAGTGCTTCCTCCAACGCTACCTTAGCTTTTCCCCAAAGGCCAATCGCTGCATAGGCTCGCCCACATCGTGCGTGCAGATCTGGAAGAACGTATTTATCTCCGCTTTCCTCAGCGATTGTAAGAGCGCGCATCAGGAGTGTTGCTTCTTCCCGATGCGCCGCCGCCCGGTGGGCTCTTTCAGATGCCCGGATAAGGTAGCGTAAGGCACGCTCTTTCTGACCTGCGGCTGTGGCATGATAGGCCAGTATTTCATAGAACTCTTCCAACCTTTCGGCATATATCTGCTCTATGGCCTGGCCTATGTTCTCGTGGATCTCCTTTCTCCTTTTTTGAAGCAGGCTGTTATAGGCCACCTCCTGGGTAAGGGCGTGTTTAAAGATGTATTCCAGTTCCGGGAATAAACTTTTTTCATAGATGAACTCCAACCCCTGAAGGTTGAGAAGGTTGGTCTTGAGGTCTTCCCGCATTTGTATAATGGTCTGAAGGATACGGAAGGCAAACTCCCGGCCGATCACCGAGGCCACCTGCATGGTCCGCTTGAGGTTTTCCTCCAGGCGGTCCATCCGGGCGGCAATGATCCCATGGATGGTGTCCGGGACCTCTATTTCCGAGACGTCCCTACTCAAGATGTATTGTTGATCCTTTTTCTCGATAGAGCCGTTTTCAAGTAAGGAATGGGTAAACTCTTCCATAAAAAGAGGGTTTCCAGCAGAACGACTAAGGATTAGTTCTCTCAACTCGGGTACGACCTGGCCTCCTTCGAGCATGGCCTTAACCAACTCCACGCTCGATTCGGGGCCAAGCTGGTCCAGACCGATCTTGCTGTAATAGGTTTTGCTCCCCCATTGATGGCGATATTCGGTCCGGTAAAGAAGGATCAGCATGATCCAGGCGTTTGCCAGCCACTCGATCAGGTAATCCAGGAACTCCTCCGAGGTCCTGTCGATCCAATGCAGATCCTCAATCACCAGGATCAGGGGTCTGTTCTGGCTCTCCCGAATGAAAAGATCCCGGATGGCCTCAAAGGTTCTTTCCCTTTTTACCTTCGGTTCCAGTTTCAGGTATTCCTCATCATCCGTTTTTAGAGAAAGGAGTTCCTGAAATGATGGAATCGTGTGTTCGAGTTTTTCATCAAGACCAAGGACTTTTTCCTTTATCTTCTTCCGGATGATAAACTCGCGATCCCCTTCCTCTATCTCGAAGTATGACTTGATGATATCAAGGATGGGCAGGTATATGATGGAATCACCGTAATGAAGGCACTGACCTTGAAGATAGGTGTAAGAGCCGGGAGTGAGCCTGTTTTTAAACTCCAGCATTAATCTTGTCTTGCCCACACCTGCCTCACTGACGACTCCCACTAACTGGCCCGATCCGGCTTCAACCCTTTCAAAAGGCTCCATTAGGGCGGCCATGGAGTTCTTCCGGCCCACAAACCTGGTCAGGCCCTTGGCCACTGAGGCCTCGAACCGTGTCCCCACTTCACTGGGCGCAATCAGTTCAAAAACTTCCTGGGGCTCGACCTTTCCTTTCACCTCCAGTTTGTCCAGGGTCTCAAATTCAAAATAGTGCCGGGCAATCCTTTGAGTGTTCTTCGATACCAGGATACCGCCCGGTTTAGCCGCGCTCTCCATCCTGGCCGCCAGATTGGTTGTATCCCCCACTGCGGTATAATCCATTCTGAGATCATCCCCGATTGATCCCACAATCACGTGGCCGGAGTTTAGCCCGATGCGCATCTTGAATTCTACCCCGCAATCCTGCTTTATCTTCTCTCCGTAAGGCTCCATGGCTTTCCGGATAGCCAAGGCTGCATGGCAGGCTCTTTGGGCGTGCTCCTCATGTGCCACCGGCGCACCGAACAGGGCCATGACGCCATCCCCGGTGAACTGGTTGATCGTGCCTTCATGCTGGTGGATCTCATCCATCAGGATTTTGAAGCACCCGTCCATGATCTGGTGGACTTCCTCGGGATCGAGCTTCTCTGACATGGCGGTGTAGTTGGCCACGTCGGCAAAAAACACGGTCACCAGCTTCCGCTCACCCTCGATAGCGCTGCGGTCAGCCAGGATCTTATCGGCCAGATGTTTAGGGGTGTAGGATTGGGGTTCGGAATAGTCAATGGGAGAAGGTTCTCTGGGTTCGCTGAGATCATGGCCGCATTTGTTACAAAATTTACTGCCCGGTGGATAGGTGGCGCTACAGTTTGGGCAGGTGATTTCTAACTCCAACGAAGAACCACATTCCCTACAAAATAGGGAATCTTCCGGATTCTCAAACTGACATTTAGGGCATTTCATTTTTATTTCCTTCGTGTATTTGAGTTATAGGCGCAAAAACACAAAAGCCACTATGACGATACTGATCTCCTTTATAGGCTTGAAAATATCTACTTCCGAGTGTGCTTCTCATGGTACCCTTCAAAAATACGTGTAAGATTGCTAAACGATTATTAATATTCGAACAGAATTAATAAATCTCTTGATACCACTTTGTGGTACATATATCAATGTATAAGCTAAGAGTTTGCCTGTGGGGGAAAAACAGGGATGCTATCGGACTTTAATATTGAAAATTCAAGATTACAGGCAGAAAAGAAGTAACCAGAAATTAAGGATACGTTTAGGAGTGAAATTGGGGTGATGAAGAATTAACTATACTTGCCTAATACTGGATTTTATCCAAGTTAAAATATTACTTTGCATACGAAGTGATTTCGGGTCTGTACCAGCTTGCACTTTTTCCATACTCAGAAGCAGGCAATTACAAATCCAGGTTACGATTAACAAGCCAAAACATGAGAGATGCAGGACAATAGCTTACGTATAGAATCCTATCATTTTTCGAGGTTAAATTTTTTCAGCCTTTCTTGCCAAAGTGCTTCAGCCAGCCCCCTAGATTCTGTTACGACTTCGGTTAGAAACCTCAAAAATTAGCAATGTATAGACTACCCATATTATGCTAT
>Ga0209991_10000579_pt1 | contig 16076 bp, 16 predicted proteins | sample ChitaG_FD_183167 | JGI IMG/M metagenome (GOLD analysis project Ga0209991, IMG submission 183167) | Deep subsurface microbial communities from South Pacific Ocean to uncover new lineages of life (NeLLi) - Chile_00310 metaG (SPAdes)... | ecosystem: Environmental > Aquatic > Marine > Oceanic >...
AGACAATCCCTGACTGCACGGCAGTGATAGTGTTGGTGCCAATAGCATGTTTGGGATGGATCAATTCAACTCGGGGTAGCATTGCCGCTTGGTTAAATAGGGACTCAGCGGCAATATTTATACCCGGGGCGATAGCCCCTCCCAGATAGTCGCCTTCCTTGGATATTGTATCAAAGGTGGTGGCTGTACCCAGGTCAGTAATGATTATCGGACCACCGTAGAGGTGATGGGCAGCGGCAGCATTCACAATGCGGTCGGCACCGACCTCTCTAGGGTTATCCATACAGATACGCACCCCGGTCTTAACCCCAGCCCCTACCACCAGTGGTGAGATATGGAAATATCGTTGAAATAGCTCGTCAAAAGTGGCTATCAATGGTGGGACGACACTGCACAGGGCTACCTCTTTAATATCAGATACGTCTAGACCTTGGTGGTGGAGCAGGTTAAGTAGTAAGGCAGCATACTCATCTGCCATGCGGTGAATAACTGTAGCCATGTGCCAGGTAGCACGAAGCTCCTCACCTTCAAAAACCCCTAGGGTGGTATCGGTATTTCCAATATCAATGGCTAATAGCATAACGTTCCTCTCTAACCCCACGTCAGGTCTTCTTTTAGTTGCTTGATAACTAAAGGCAGCACTGGCAAAAGGTCGGTAGCAATCATGCCAGCATCACCTAGCCTGGACTTAACCATTTCACCAGCTTCACCATGTAAGTATACACCGAGGGCAGCAGCATCAAAAAGGGATAGACCTTGTGCCAGCAATCCAGCTATAGCCCCGGTAAGGACGTCACCGGTTCCAGCTGAGGCTAGCCCGGGATTGGCTATGGGGCTAATCATAGCCCGCCCATCTGGTGCTGCAACAACGGTATAGGCTCCCTTCAGGACAATCGTTTTGTGCCACTCTTGAGCTACCCTTTTAGCTATACCTACTCTATCTGACTGAACCTCATATACTGATACCCCGACCAGTCTTGCCATTTCGCCAGGGTGCGGGGTAAGTATAGCATCCTCAGTTAGCTGTTGCCACCAGTTGGGGATTTTAGCCAGGGTGTTGAGAGCATCAGCATCAAGGACTAGGGATGGTGGCACTGGCTTCACCCTGAACAGGGCGGATTTAATGAACCTTATGGCTGATTGGCTTTGTCCCAGTCCACAGCCCAGAAGCAGGACATCATATTGATTGAATTGTTGGTGTATGAGCTTGGCGGCGTGGAGGGAAACGATACCAGGATGGGATTCAGGTAGGGGGAGGTAGGTTACCTCGGTTAGTTTTGACGCCAGAATGGACTGGAGGCTGGTAGCCGTTGCCAGGGTTACCAATCCTGCCCCGACTCGTATGGCACCACTACAAGCTAAGTAGGCAGCACCAATATAGTTGATTGAGCCAGCAACAACAAGAACCCTACCAAAGCTCCCTTTATTAGCTTGAAACGGGCGCTGGGGAAGAACTGATTTAGCCCACTCGTTGGTGATGAGCTCGGTGGTTACCCCTTTAGCCAGGTAGGCGGGCATACCAATCTCAACCACTGTTATTCTGCCTGCCCTTTCTGCCCCGGGGAAGTTAAACAAGCCTGGCTTGGGAAAACCAAGGGTAATAGTATTGTCAACGTAAAGGCAGGCAGGGTCGGTCTCGCCAGTATCAGCATTGAGCCCGGAGGGTAAATCCAGGGCAATGAGATGAAGCCCCGGGTATTTCTTTTTAGCTCTACTAACTCTATCTAATGCTTGCAGGAAGACGCCGCGGAGCGGACGACTTTTACCAGTGCCAAATAAAGCATCAATAACAGCATTGGCTGACGACAGTGACTCATCAAGCCGGTTCAGGTTTTCACCTTGAGTGGCTTCAATACAAGGTATGCTGCGTTCCTGAACCAGCATTAGGTTCGGGTCGTCTGGTGGTCTCTGGCTAAGAAGGTAGAGGTTAACCTTGGCTCCCCAGTCATGAAGATGGCGAGCCGTCACCAATCCATCCCCGCCATTGTTACCCGGTCCGATTAGGATTACGATGCGTTGCTTTTTAATGTCGCCCAGGATTTGTCTGACCTCTTCGGCTACCGCTTTCCCAGCATTTTCCATAAGCATGTCTGTAGGTATGCCAATCTTGGCGCAGTCCTGTTCTACCTGGCGCATTTGACTGGTGGTTAAAATTTTCACTGTAACCTCCTTGGGCTACTATTAGCAATCTAAACTGTAGCAAGACTCTAGAGCATGGTCAATAAACAATCTCTATGGTTGGCCTGTGGTGAATTTCTCCAACTTTCTGGTCATTGCCTGCCAGTGCGTTCCTCTCCAGTAGATTCGGTGGCAGGCAGGACACTCCATATATTGGCTCTGGGTTTGGAAAACATAGGGTGGCACCAGGTCTTTTACCTGCTGTTTACTCCTCTCTAGCAGGGACTCATTACATTCCAGGCAGAGAGCAAACGACCTAAAATAGCAATCCAAATTTAGAGTGTCTATTACCTGATGCATTTGTTGCTCTGGTTCGTCACCCTTGATAAGGATGGCTTTGAGTTGCCCACTGGTTACCACCCGTCGTCTCATAATCTGTGTATCTCTGGTTAGTATTACCCTGCCTTCAGCTAGAGCTGTAGCAATCATACGGGAGTCGTCTCTGCCATTAAAGAACAAGGTGTCATACCCCATTATCCTCAGCCACTTGGCTAGCTTGCCCACATTGTTGTCAACTATGAATTTTAGTTCGCTTATTAACTTCACCCCCTTCAATGAGTGGGTTATTTTTACAGGTTAAGTTGCATCCCTTCGTAGCCCATCTTGATTGAATTATTTAGGGCTTTGGCTACGACGGCTATTTCAGTCTCTATCTCCTTCTCTAATCTAGGGTTCATATGAACCACAACTACCGGGGGCAGGTAACCCTTAAGCTCTCGGAAGACCATTAGTTCCTCCTTGAGTAGACTGGGAGTAAGATGCCCCTTCTTTTTGGCAAATTCCTCATACCTATCTGGTGCCGTAACCTCGGTAATGAGTAGTTGGGGTGATACATACCCCCAGCACTCAGCCAAGCCAGGACCGGTATCCCCGGTATAGAATGCTATTTTACCATCGGGGGAGGTAATCTGGTAGCCAACGGCAGGGTCAGTGTGATTTACCGAGACAGCCAGGATGTCATAGCCTTCAATTTGCTCAGCCCGGTAGGGTTCTATTAGGGTAAACTTAATTGTCGGATTCCCTTTAGGCTGTTCCAGAAATTTAGGGTAAAGCTTCCCATTCAGCAGGTGGGTGGCGAGGGTATCATATACCGATTGTATGGAATAGATTTTGATAGTAGTACGAGTACCATGGAGGGCAAAATTCATGGCAATAGCCGGGACATCTCTAATATGGTCATAGTGTTGATGGGTAAGCAGGATTGCCTTGAGTTTTTGTTGAGCCGAAAAGGATAAGCTAGAGGTAAGGCCACCAGCATCTATGGCTAGGGTATCATCAATTAGTAGGCTGATAAGCCTTGAGTTTTGTGATTCACAGTTGTGTGCTCCCAAGATATGAATATTCATCGCTTTCTTAGAGTCCTCCTTTGCTAATCTGAGATAAGGAAGGGGTTAAAATTTGTTTCATAGTCAAAGGTGTCAATTGCCTCCTTTTTCTTTAAGAAGTTGACCACGGCGTAGGTAAACGGGGTAGCCACTGTTTCGTATCCTGTCTTTAGTAGCCAGTGGGTGAGAATAGTTATGGCTATGAAGGGTAAACCGAATCTACCAATGTAGGCTATGGTGATAAATACGGCGGTGTCTAGCCCTTGCCCGACAATAGTAGAGCCGATAGTCCTCGTCCACAGCCAGCGCCCTTTAGTCAAAATCTTCATCTTAGCCAGAACAAAGGAGTTGCTAAATTCGCCCACTAAATAGGCTAGGAAAGAGGCAGATAGTATTTGAGGGGTATAGCCTAGGATGCTTTCATAGGCTTCCTGCCCTCCCCACACCGAGACTGGTGGTAGGAGTTTACCGAGCCAGATGGCGATAACAGCGATGAGGTTGCAGAAGAAGCCGAGCCAGATTACCCTTCTGGCTAAACGATAGCCATAGACCTCGGTGAGAATATCACCAAAAATGTAGCTCAGGGGGAAGATAACTATAGCTGCTGGCACGGACACCGGTTGCCCCAGAAGGCTTACCCCTAGGCCTATTGGCTTGACGGCGATGATATTAGCTGTAATCAGGCAGGTGACAAAGATGGCGGCAATAATTACAAATCGGTGAGAGACATTCATTATTAAAGCCTTTGCCTTCTACACCCTGCCGTTACTAAATCCAGTGCTGGCGACGGAAGAAGTAGAGCATACCGCTAATAATGGCTAGCATGATAAGGAACACAAGCAGAAGAGAGTAGCTGGAGTTTTGGAAGGGTAACGGGATGTTCATTCCGAAGATACTGGCGACTACGGTAATAGGTAAAAGAATGGTGGCAATGATAGTCAGCATCCGTATGACTTCATTGGTACGATTAGTAGCCAGCGAATCATGAGTATCGTTTAACCCTTCAATTATCTCTTTATATTCATCTAAAGCATCCCAAATCTTATCCACATGGTCAACCATATCCCCGAAGTAAACTGCCATATCCATCTTGGTAAAGCGGCGAACCTTTGGTTCCAGACTGCCGATAACGGCTCTCATCGGCCAGATGATGCGACGAAAGGAGATGATGTCTCGCCGAAGCATAGAGATTTCCTTTATTGCCCCGGGCATCTTATCAGAGAAGATATTGTCCTCAGCATCCTCAATGTTGCTACCAATCTTATTCAATATTGGCAGGCAGTAATCAACTAACCTGTCAACTATGCGGTAGAGGAGATAACCAGCGCCTTGACTGAGGTTCTCTTGCTGAGATTCTTCATCAATCTGGCATTCCTTGAATAGCTTTACCAGTGGCTTAAGTTCCCCTTTGTGCAGGGTAATAAGGTAATTTTTGCCAATAAATACCGATAACTGGCTGATGGTAGTTACCCGTGCCTCTTTCTTAAATACCGGGAAATGGAAGACTAAAAACAGGTAGTCTTTATATTCATCTATTTTGGGTCGCTGTATGCGGCTGAGGCAGTCATCCAAATCCAAGGGATGGAAGGAGTAATTTTGAGCCAGATACTCTGTCTCCCGTTCCGTTGGACCCTCAATATTGACCCAGGTTAGGTCGCCCCAGGTAAGCGACTCCATATTTAGTTGTTTTTCCTTTTTGCTGACTTCAGAGACGGTCATGGCAAATTACCCTTTCCTCAGCAGTTTGGATATATTTTACCACAATTATTGCTAAATAGCATCTAGCCTGATATATTATTTTAGATTAAAGATGAAGCCCTCTTGGAAACACAAGATTAGCCTCAAGATTAAGAAGGCACTAGGAATGAGCATATTCCTGTGTGATAGCTGTAAATGGAATTGGCGTACTGCCTGTCATAACCCGGTGCGCCCTAACGCCACCTGGTGTCCTGACTATGAAAAACGGGGAAGGTAACTTACTTCCTCTCTACTTCCTTCGTTTCTTTAGCACATTGTTTTATATATTCAGTGCCGTATCTTTTGAAATAACCAATAAAACCCATAATGCTGAGCTTTACCAAATCTAGGTCTCTGCGGCGTTCGCTCACGGGGAGGCTATCAATTCGAGATAAGGTGTCATCTTTTTCATGGATTTCATTATATATCTCTTGCCAGTTGGCTTTCTTCTCCAGACAGTCAGCGATTATGTTACCCCATAAGATTAACTGTTGTTTAAAATAGCGGAGCTTATCACAGGCATGTGTGGCATAGCCAAAGTGGGCGTAATACAGACTCGTGGCGCCAAGGCGGATTAACTTGTCCAACGAAGTTAGTGCCTGCTCAAGGTTAAAGGGAGGGAGTGTGTCTAGCATAATTAAACCTCTGGTGTAGACTCCGGCTGCGTCGCCGGCAAATAGCCTCCCTTCTTTTCTGTCGACAAAGCTCAGGTGGTGTGAGGCGTGCCCCGGGGTATTTAATACCTCTATCTCCGTTTCACCCAGATTAAACAACATCCCCTCATTGGCGACAATTATCCTGTCTTGGGGCACTGGCTCTATTGGTTCATATTTCAAGGCTAGCTTTCCCATGGTTCGCTGGCTCGCCTCCCATAACTTCGCTGGGGCGATTAGATGTCGTCTACCTCTTTCGTGAACTACGACCATAGCATTAGGCATTTGCTTTATTGCTTTGCCAATACCGCCGGCGTGGTCAATGTGGATGTGAGTGGCAAAAATATAGCTTATATCGGTAGGATTTATATTTAGTTCTGCCAAACCTGACAAAAGGTTTTCTATAGATACCGACGGCCCGACATCAATCAGGGCGACCTTTCTGGCTTTTAAGACGTAGGCGCCAATGAACTTTTTAAAGCCGGGGATTGGAGGTGCTAAGTCGATAAGCTTTAGGTTATGAGCTAGCGTATACGTTTTCACTGGAGCAATTTTGCCTTTCTGTAGCTAGTATTTTCCCACCGTGCCGGGCATTCAGCAGAGTAGGTTATTTGTCTGCTTTTGGCAAGATTCATCAATCTCATCCCTTGATAGACGACCGGGAAAGAGTATTCTGGATTGACAGTTAAATTTGGATTATGCTATATTCTGCCTGGCAGCGTAGCTCAGTGGTAGAGCAGAGGACTCATAAGCCTTTGGTCGTCGGTTCAAATCCGTCCGCTGCCACTTTTTTGTAGCTAGATTTCCGCCGTTTTTTGTCTCCGCCAGATTTTGCTTAACAAATTTGCTTAACTTTTTCTCGTGCTTTGCCATCGCTACCTCCTTTTTAAAAATTTATTGGGGTGTGGAAATGTGCCACCTTTTTCCCGCCCGGTCAAGATAACGCCTTACCGTATAAGAATCGGGGAAATATTCCCAGCTATATCTCTTTTCAAGAATTTTGGCTGTCTCTATAAGTAATCCTCTCTTACCCTTCTGCTTTCTCTTCCTGCGCTCATAAATAGCATCATTATAAGCAAGAAACGTCTCCCAATATAGCCACTCCTTCTTGTTCTTCCGTTTAGGACCATATGAAGTGATTGTGCCGGGAACTTTCCACATATCTATTTCGCCCGGCAACAGGCCCATCATTTCACCAGTTTTTCGCCAACGCCTCAGGCTCACGCTGTCTATGGGATGAACCAGCACCCGGAAACCTCCGAGGGGAGCAATCAGTTGGTCCGGAATCATGAACTCTAGCCTCTCAGGAAGCTCCCCAACCAGCAGCACTAGACGTAAAGCGGGAGCTGCCCAATCCGGCATATTTAATTCTTTGGCCAAACTTACTACCTCACGGTCCAGCGGAACCTCAGGGTCCAAAAGATAGGGAATAGAAATTGAAAATTTATCAGGACTGCTCTGGTAATCAAACTCGAACAGACTTTGAAAAGGGTAATAGTGAAAACCAAAGGATCCCTCAAATTCTACACCTTTAGTACCATAAAAGTGATTCCTGTACCAAGCTAGAGCCTCCTCCTCATTAAATAGCCCATCGTATGGAATACCCAAGCGCTGTCTAATTCTAATAATTGCAATTTTCTGTAACATCTCTTTTTATATCTTTGCATATTTTAGCTCTTTATAATGTAAATGTCAAACTGTAAAGATTAGAAGAGGGAGTGCAAAAATGGGGAATCTACAACAGTCAATACGCCCGGGCAGGCCAAGGATTAACGCAGATTCTGCACTAGTTTTGCGCCTGCGAGAAGTGGAAAATTTGGGGTGGTCGCGGGGTGCAGAAGAGTATCGAAAGAGAACCGGGCAATGGATTAGCCGAGATACTTTCAAGCGTCGTTATTTCAAGGCCAAAGCTGAGAAGTCGCCTCTGGAACGAATTATCGAAGAACTACAACAATGGAAGATAGAGATTTAGCAGCCAGCAATAGGGCAGCAGAGGAGTATCTGCACCTGTTCTTGCAGTCAAGGCAGGCGATGGAAGTATCGCCGGGTACCCTGAATTTTTACAGGGTAAAGCTTGGCAGATTTCTATCTGAGCTTAATGCTGATACTGCAAAGCGGCAGGATATAGAGGGATTTCTTCTCCAGTTTAAAAATCCTGGTAATCGGCATGCATATTATCGGGCAATCAAGACGTTCTATAACTGGCGTGAGGAAACTTACGACCTATCTAGTCCGATGAAGCATATACGCGCTCCGAAGCTAAGTAAGCTTATTCTGCCAAGTCTTACCCGGGCTGAGGTGCTCAAGCTTCTAGAAGCAGTTCATGGTGATAGAAACAAAGCAATTATCACTTTATTTACTGAAAGCGGACTCAGGCTTTCAGAGCTGACAGATATAAAACCTGGGGACATAGACTGGGAAAACCATACCGTCAAAGTTATGGGTAAAGGTAGAACGGAACGCTTCGCACCTTTTGGAGATTTAACGGAGAAATACCTTAAATCATGGTTAGTTCGGTATCAACCCAATGGCAACGTCTGGGGTATAAACAGATGGGGAATAATTTCTATGCTTCGCAGGCTTGAAGCGGCTACTGGAATTACTTGTAATCCCCATGTATTCAGGAGAACTTTCGCCTGTTTATTAAGAAAAGCCGGCGTGGATACTATGACTATTAAGGATTTGGGGCGTTGGGAAAGCTTGGAAATGGTGCAACGATACACCAGGTCGGTCAGTTTCAATGATAGCTTGAAGTTATATCGGACTTCATTGTTGAGCGATCAAAAGATTGAAACAAGGCTGCCTTATTACAGGCTTACTGACTAACCTAAGTAACATTGACTAAGTTTACTAACTAGCTACTGAGTTACTCAATTAACACATAAGGAGGAAAACAAATGAGTGCAATATGTGAAATATGCGGTAGGCAATTCAAAACAACTCAGGGTCTAAGAGGTCATAAAACATTTGTACACCAGATGACAAGCGCGAAAGAGCCACCTGCTCGACTATCAACTGAGCAGCAACTGAGCGAACTGGAAGTTAGGCTGCAGAAGCTGGAGAGTACGACTGGCTTGAAGGAACCGAGTGCACTAGACCGGTTACTGGGTACTGACAAACCGATTACTGCACAGCTAGAGCAGCATACTCGTGAGTTAAGTGAGCTACATAAACAAGTGAGTGGGCTTACTGAGCAACTGGAGCTTAGTCGAGTTACTAAGGCAATGATGGACGCGCATGATGCAGAGCGCAAGAGCCAGCTGGAGCAACTACGTAATGAATGGACGAATGCTCATAATAAGCTGGTTGGCATCATAAACCGGAACGGCGAATTAGTTAAGAAGGGCTTCTTGGCCACTGAAGATGGAACAAAGGATACCAATAGGCAGGTAAATGACCTAATGGATCTCGTTGGGCAGTTAGAAGAGCGAGTACAGTCTAAGCTAGCTGTAGAGAATCAACTGCATGGCAAACTGGATGCGATGGAGCAAAAACTCTCCAGCTTTGAGAGTGAACTTGGCGTAATGAGAAATCTGGTGCGGCGTCAACCAACAGGTAAACTAGTAAGCATTCGGTTAAACGATAAGCGCGACCATCAGTTCAAGGAGTACAGGAGTCCTGAAGGGTTAACACGACCTTACCGACATTGCTATGACTTACTTCTCGGTGACAGATGGATAGACATGGCTGAGCCTGAAGATTAGGTACCAGCTCTTAGAGCGTAGATAGCCCGGCCAATGGAGCCGATGTATTGGTCTTGCGGGATATTATTGATATTATTGGACATGAAAGTCTTATGACCACAATGAATATACCCACCTTCAGCCTAGAGACCTGCAACAGTAGCAGGCCAAGTTCTCACCGGTTGCGAAGCTCTTTACGAACAAGCCTTGAATTGCAAGTGTAACCGCTATCACATGGTGCATATTTATCGTTTCTATCTAAGTCCAACGGAGGAATTTAATGAAACCGGTTTTCTGGGTTACTGAACATTGTGGCTTATTGTTAAGTGACACTTCAATGTTTTGTTCACCTCGCGAGGCTATTCCGTTACATCAATCCATAGGTGAAGCGGTTCAAAGCACGGCTCAATGTTCCTGTCCTTATACAACAAGAATTCTACCTTTTGGTTCTTACCAGCTACCTGCGGCACAAAGGTCGCCTCTCTCTCCCACTTCTCCTCGTGTTCAAGCACAATCGGCCCCATCTCATTATTGGTCATCCCACCTATTCTAACCTCTACCCGGTAGCTTACTGGCTCACTCTCCCGGTTGATGATGCCTATAATTACTCTCCCCTCCTCACCCACCTTTAGTTCGCTAGGATACTCTGTAACCTTGCCTTCCTGTCCCAGAATGTAAAATTCCGTAAACCTCTCCCCCACCTTAGGTGTAGCTATAACATAGCCCATCATTCCTAGTACCCCTAGTATAGCAAGCACCAGAATAATAGATGGCGCTTTATCCCGGTGACCTGTTCTCCAGCTTGGTATTCGGAGCTGAAATTCAATGACAAAGCGTTCCTGCTCCGGGAGCCTCTTTCGCTTGAAGTGAGCGATAACTGATGTAATAAATATAAAGGAGGCTAGAGAATAAAGCACAGACTCCAGCGTTATCCCCCACCAGGTATAGTTGAGGATAAGCCCGACAAGTGGCACTACAGCAATACTCAAACCGAAGCTGAGCACTACCCTCTCAATGCCACTCATCCTCTCTTTCCTCGGGAAAAGGGCCAGCATTAGCACATAGCCGGGGAAGAAAAGGATAAAGGGAAGACCAAGAATAACACGCAGAGGGACAAGGGGGAAAAAGATAATAGCAACCAGCAGCACTATAACCAGTAGATTGAGTGGCAAAAGCCCGCTGCCTATATTAATTCTCAATGATGCGCCTTCGTCCAGTTATAGGTTTGTTACGATAAGAGGATACCATAGACATAATAGGGGTCGCAACAGTATTTGAGACTCCTAGCCGACACATTCAGAATTCTAGGAACCAGTGCGGTAAAACTGACAATATCCTGCTTACGCAGCTGCCTTTCGGGTGGAGAGCTTGGCCAGCGCTGATATACGAGGATTCTGGGGACTGCGGTGCACCGCTCGCATGTCAAGGACTACCGCAGAGCTCCGAGAGGGAGATTGACAACCAGATACCATGGATATATTATTACCGACAAGAGCGATGGGGGATCAGGATACCTCATCGCGAGTTGAAATGGGAAATTCCAAATAAAACCAAGGGGAATGGCAGGAAGTCTCTTATTCTAGGTGGTACTAAAAATGGAGGCACCCCATTAGGATAAAAAAGAGGTATAATAGTACTGCCAGTGAACTGACAAATCAGTTTGTCTGATAGCAACCAAAACTATGTATGCAGAGAAGGTTTGACATGAAGAAAGTATACGTCGGGATGAGTGCAGACTTGATTCATCCGGGGCACGTTAATATTCTCAAGGAAGCAGCCAACCTTGGTGAAGTTATTATTGGCCTTCTTACTGACTCTGCAATTGCCAGTTATAAGAGATTGCCGTATTTGACTTATGAGCAAAGAAAGGCAGTCATTGAAAATATGAGGGGAGTAAGTTATGTTGTTCCTCAACAGACGTTGGATTATACCAGCAATTTACGGGAAATAAAGCCGGATTTTGTGGTGCATGGAGATGATTGGCAAGTCGGGGTACAGGCCCAGACCAGGCAAAAGGTGATCGAAGTCCTGGCTGAATGGGGAGGGGAGTTGGTAGAAATTGAATATACCTCGGGAATATCATCAACACCGCTTAATATGGCCCTAAAGCAAATTGGTACAACACCGGATGCCCGATTGCGGCGGCTGAAGAGACTAATTGCTGTAAAACCAATTGTAAGAGTTCTGGAAGTTCATAATGGATTAAGCGCTTTGATAGTAGAAAATGTACAGGTTGAGGTAGGTGGTCACCGGAGGGAATTTGACGCTATGTGGTCAAGCAGTCTCATAGATTCAATGGCTAAAGGAAAGCCGGATATTGAAGCAGTGGATATGACTTCAAGAATGCAAACAGTTAATGATGTTTTTGAGGTGACCACCAAACCGCTAATCTTTGATGCAGATACAGGAGGTAGGCCCGAACATTTTGTTTTTACAGTCAAATCGCTCGAGCGGCTTGGTGTTTCGGCTGTGGTTATTGAAGATAAGATTGGACTAAAAAGGAATTCTTTGCTCGGGGAAGAAGTTGTTCAGCAGCAGGACACAATTGAAAATTTCTCTCATAAAATCCATACCGGCAAACAGTCTCAAATTACAGATGACTTTATGGTTTTGGCAAGGATAGAAAGCCTGATTCTGGGAAAGGGGATGGATGATGCTCTGGCAAGGACGGAGGCATATATTGATGCTGGAGCCGATGCCATTATGGTTGATAGTAGCAAGGAAGAACCGGACGAAATACTTGAATACTGTAGGCATTACCGCAACCTTGATAGGCAAGTGTCCCTGGTCGCTGTTCCCTCAACTTACAACAAGATATTCGAAGACGAGCTCGCCAATGCGGGCGTAAATATAGTTATTTATGCCAATCATCTTTTGCGCTCTGCTTATCCGGCAATGCTTAAAGTAACGGAGTCAATTTTAAAACATAGCTGTTGTTATGAATGCGAAGAGATTTGTATGTCAATAAGCGAAATCCTTGATTTGATACGTTGAACAGTCCCGAATAGAGCTGGTGAAAAAGGGTGAACATAGCTTTCAGCTTCTCCACTGGTATCACCGTAATGATAGCCATTTGGGCTCTCAATGGGTATGTGCAGTCCATGGGTTGGGCACCCAGCGTTAAGATAGTCGCCACTGGTTCCTATGGCAGATAAGAGGTAGAATTGGTGGAATCTTGGGCTCAAGCTATCAGCTGGGAAATGCATTCTCTTGGGCTCTAGCCGGGTTCCTGGCTGGTCACTTGGGCTGGAGGTGGCTTTTCTGGGTTCCGGCAATGATTCTGGTGGCTGTCGGTATCCACTGGTATTTCAGGGGGCGCAATGCCCCTGAAGTTGTTGGCCTCCCTTCCCTGGAAGAGAAAGAGCAGGGTAAGGAGAGAGAAGAGGCTTTATCCGACCATCACCTTGGTTTCAGATATACCCTGAGTAAAGTACTATCCAGCCCCCATATATGGTGCATGGCAACATGGGACCCATAGGTCAAAAAGCCTATCATTATTAACACTGCCGGAGATGCTACCCAGTTTGCTCCCGGAATTTGGGGGAATAGCCAAGTAAAGAACGCGAGAGCAAGAAGCATAATGGCACAGGCAGGTGCCCTGCGCAAGTGAAAAACCCTGTCAGATAGCCAACCGGCAAAGATAGCTCCCAGTGAGCCAGCGAGGGGGATGGCCATAGCTTTATAGGCTGCTACCGATATATGTGCTTTCTGCACTTCGAACATATATGTTGGCGCCCAATTCATGAAACCGTATCTAACTATATTCAAGAAAAACAACCCAAAAGCCATCGTCACCTACGCTCCCATGGATTTTGGCACTAGAAAAGCTGCTGCTTCGGCGACAGGCTTTATCGACGGCATGGGTTACATCGGTGCCGCCTTGACCGGGATTGCTTCTAGATTTCTTACTGACCACTTTGGGTGGGGTGCTGCCTTCTACCTGTGGGTGGGTGGTGCCCTTGGCGCCGCCGTCCTGATGCTGCTAATTTGGAATTACCGACCCAAACTTATCGAATATCACTAGGGCAGTAACATAAACGAATCTCCCGCAACGGAGTCAACCTGAACGTGTGTGGACACTCGATTGCCTCACTCGGCTTCCTTCAGCAGGTAAACATTTTCTCTCACCTCGGTTAGATCAGGGTTGTCGCATGGCAACCGAGTATAAACAATTGAGATACCATTCTCCCTTAAGAAAGTTGTGTCGCTACAGCCGCCCTTGAGGAAGGTACTGGCCTGATCAGTGCTAGGCTCGGGGTTAAGACACACAACAACATAGGAAGATAACCAAAAGTAGCGATAATCCGTGGGAAGGTGACATACCATGTCAAAGGCTGCGGGGTGAAGAGAGCTCTTGCCGTGGGCAGGAAAGGGCAGCAAGAAAGGGATAACCAAAGCCAGTGTTAAACCCAAGGCTGTGCTTGAAACTTGCTTTCAGATTAAGTAGGAGGGGGTAAGAATAATGACCATGTTAATGGCGGAAGGTGCGTGTATTGAAAGCAGGAAGCAGGTAAAAATAAACACCGGCTGCCCTCCTTACCTGCCTGATACCAACTACGATAGGAATACTTGGTCCTACCTTTCTGGTGCCGGTGGCTATGGGGCTGGTTTTTATTCCTCTTTCCATCTTTCTCGCCCTCAACTTTGAGAATGTGTGGTCTTATTTGACCCAGCCGAATCCCCGCCTGCGAGCCAAGATATACACCGATAAGACAGTCATCATGAAAACGATACTAGGAAAGTACCTGATGATAGTTAGCCAGGAGAGGCTGCTAATGCGTTGGAAAACGCCCCAGAAGGCGTGGAAACCAACTTCTAGGCCAAGGCTTAGAAGTCCTATGGTTGATTTTCCAAGAACGGGATCAACGAAGGTAGTGCTACCGGCTCTGAGCATAGCTTTGCCGAAAGCCATGTTCTGCCAGTCATCAATGTGCACAGGGTAAGGATAATTAAGGTTTGGAATAAAGGCAATGTAGAATGCCAATGCTGCAATGGGGAGCAGTAGCATAATCAGCTCTAAGTATTTTGTAAATAGTGTCCAAATTCATTATAGCATCCAAATAGTATTCTATTGCCCCAAGAGACTTATTGCAAGCCGAGGAGGCGTTGGTTGAGTAATAGCATTGACTGCTAAAATGATAGTGGGGTAGGATATACTGAGAAATTTCCACCACTTATGGGACACAGCCAAAAGATTAGAGTAACGAAGGAGTTAATCTTGAACTTATTAAGGAGCATTATCCTATTTACCAAGGAAAGCTTCGCTGATGCCTTTAGACTTATGTGCTCACCCAAGGAAGCGTTTAAGTCTCTTTATGGGGTTTCGTTTTATCGGAATGCCGGCTACCTTATGGTGAACTCCGGGGTAAGTGCTATTCTGGGCCTTGTATTCTGGATTGTGGTAGCAAGGCTTTATTCCCCTGGGGATGTAGGACTCGGCTCGGCTTTGCTCTCGATGGTAGCTCTCCTTTCCTTTATCGGCACACTGGGGCTTGGCTATGGAATCATTCGCTTTCTCCCCGACTCTGATAATAAAGGTCGTCTCTTAAATTCCTTCTTTACCTTTGCCGGGCTTGCTGCAATTGCCGTAGCCCTCATCTTCCTTGCCGGGCTTTCCTTGTGGGCTCCAAAGTTGATTTTTGTGCGGGAAAATCCTGTATTCTTTGCTGCCTTTGTTATTTTCACCGCTGCAGCTACCTTAACTCAAATTACATCCTACATCTTCATAGCTTTCCGCCGAGCAGGCTTTACCTTGGCACAGGGCATCATTGCCGGTGTGCTCAAGCTGGCTTTGGTAGCCGGACTTGCTTCCTCTTTTAAGGTATTCGGCATATTTGCCTCCTGGGGAGTTGCTGTAGCAGTCTCTCTTGGAATAGGCCTTCTTATTTTCCTGCCTCAACTCCTTCCCCGCTACCGACCCGTCCCCTCTCTCCAAAGACAAGCGGGCAACGAGCTGGTTCACTTCTCCTTTGCCAATTACGTAGGCGAGGCACTACGGGGACTTCCCCCCTGGATTTTGCCGCTTATGATATTGAATATCTTGAGCGCTGAAGAGAATGCTTATTTCTTTATGGCATGGGCTATGGCAGGCATACTTCTTCTTATCTCCGGAGGAGTATCTTTCTCACTCTTTGCCGAGGGCTCATATGAGGAGGGAAGGCTCAGCGGAGACCTCAGAAGGAGCATTAAGCTTATGGCCCTGCTTCTCATCCCTGCTATACTCATTATGACTCTTTTAGGAGATAAAATCCTTCTCCTTTTTGGGAAAGAATATTCTTTGCAAGGAACAAAACTTCTCTGGCTTCTTGCCCCGGCAGCTCTCCCGGCAAGTATAAATTCCCTTTATCTTGGCGTAGCTCGGGTCAAGAAGAAACTTAAAGAAATCGTTCTTATCAACGGAGTAATAGCTTTTAGCACCTTAATATTAAGCTATTTGCTTTTGCCCCACCTGGGCATACTTGGGGCGGGGGTAGGATGGCTGGCAGCGCAAACCGCTGTAG
>Ga0209991_10000580_pt1 | contig 16070 bp, 5 predicted proteins | sample ChitaG_FD_183167 | JGI IMG/M metagenome (GOLD analysis project Ga0209991, IMG submission 183167) | Deep subsurface microbial communities from South Pacific Ocean to uncover new lineages of life (NeLLi) - Chile_00310 metaG (SPAdes)... | ecosystem: Environmental > Aquatic > Marine > Oceanic >...
CCATCTCACACTCTACTGGGGGGCCAGATGTCCCATAGATGCAAGTTATACCGTTTTCACCCATCTCATTGATGCTCAGGGGCGCATCTGGGGACAGTGGGACAATCCACCCATGAAGGGCAACTATCTGACAACCCACTGGAGTGAGGACGAGGTCATCCCCGACGAATACGAAATACTTTTGAAACCAGACGCCCCTCCAGGCGAGTATCAGGTCGAGGTGGGGATGTATCTGCTCGAGACGGTGGAGCGGCTGGCCACTGGCGACGAGGAAGGAAGACATCTGCCCGAAAACCGAATCTTGTTGGAGCAGGTGATAGTCGTTCAGTAAGGATCCTCTTCATGAATAGCAAACCCGTGTATAGATACCTTTCTTTGGGTAAAAGGATCGCTATATTCGCTCTGTTGGCTTTGATCATTGGCCGTTTCCTCTCTGTGGGGCTGATGGAGGTGAGACAGAATTGGAATTCAAGCACATATGATCAGCGGTCCTATTTACGGCTAGGCTTGAAGATAAGGGACCGCAAAGCCTTCACGGATGGCAATAGGCATCCTCTTTATCCCGCTTTGATCTCATTGTTTGCCGAGAGGGAATGGGCCTACTTCACGAAATCGAAGCTGCTTAGCCTGACGATAGGCGGGATGGCCTTGGTTACTATCTTTGCTCTATCCAGACGCTTGTACAACGACGATGTAGCGCTTCTGGCTACCTTTCTCTTCAGTATTAATCAGGAATTCATACGCGAATCCTCAAGGGCGACATGCGAGTCATTGTTTGTTCTGCTGTTCTTTATCAGTTGGTATTACACGGTCAGGGGCTTTTCGCACTGGCGTTACTGGATGGTGGCCGGTCTCTGCGCTGGCCTGGCTTACTTAACCAAAGGGACTGGACAACTGCTCCTGATCTCCTTTCTGTTGTCTGCGATGATCATATATAGGACGAAGATCCTGAAGGAGAAGAAGGTAATTGCTTATCTTCTGTTCTATTTGATAGCCGCTTCCACCCTTTTGGTCTACAACTACAGAGAGTACGGAAATCCACTCTACAACTACACCATAACCCATGCAATTTGGTTCGATAGGTGGGAGGACAAATACGCGAGTGGGAAGAACCTCCCCACTGCCCTCACGTATATCAGGACCCATACGATAGGGGATATTGGGGCCAGACAGTGGGATGGCATGAAGAGGATAGGGCTCATCTTTGGGCAATCATTGATCTCCAGATGGGAAGCGCTATGCGATTTCCTTAGCTCACCCTTTGGCCTGCTGGTCGGTGTGGTGATATTGACTGCTTTGATCCATCTTAGAAGAGATTTCGTTTCGTTTTATGAGGCGAATAGGAAGAAGGCCATATTCACCACGATGCTGCTTGTCCTCTTCTATTTGCTATTCGCCTGGTATGCTCAGGTTTATACGGCGCCCAGGTTTACGGTCCCCCTGGCCCCGATGGTGTACCTGTTTATCGCAAACTTGATACTGAAAGTCGGCCGGGTCATCTCAACTCGGATTCTCCCGCTTGGGAGTGGCAAAGCCAAGACGATCGGTTTGGTGGGCTGTGTAGCCTTCTATGCCTGTTTGGGCTTGTGGGCCTCCTTGACCAGCGTGAAAGCGGTCAGACATGTTCTGGAGAGTCCCTTCGAGGCAGACCGCTTGCGAAATGCCGATGGGGAGAACGTGCTGTCGTGGCTGGAGAGGGAGGTTGGGAAGGATAAGCGAATCATCTGGGGACCCAGCAACACCCTTCCAAACTGGAAGTATGCAGGGAAGCTCAGGTTCAAGGCGATTCCTTCCGACGTCACCACATGGGAAGCATTCACTGCCTACCTTGCCGGACAAGAAGCTGGATATGTGCTCCTCGATCGGGAGACCTTCTGGAGGAGGGAGGCTCTCCTCGCGCAATACTTCGACAGGGATGAGGGGAGAATCGCTTTCCAATCCCTGCCGCCTGGTTGGGCGCTGGCCTTCGCTTACACGGGCTTGCCTTGTGAGTGGTGTGTATTCGAGTTGTTTGAACCCATCGGATATCCTTTACAGGTGGATTTGGGCGACCGAGTGAGGCTTTTGGAGTATGACCTGGATCATAGTACGGTCAAGCGAGGCGACACTATACGTCTGACCCTCTACTGGCAAGCCTTGAAAGAGATGGACGAGGATTACACCGTTTTCACCCACCTGTTGGGCAAGGGTAATCTGATCTGGGGGCAGATGGACAGCCAACCCTTAGGCAGTTTACTGCCCACCAGCGCTTGGTTTGTAGGGATGATCGTCGCTGACCATTACGACATCGCCGTTGCTCCCAATGCCCCGCCAGGCGAGTATCAGATCGAGGTGGGGATGTATCTGCTCAAGACGATGGAGCGATTGGCCGCTGTGGACGGGGAGGGGCGACGCTTGCCGGACGATCGCGTGTTGTTAGAGCCCAGGATAGCTGTTGTTGAGGGAGTCCCCAGATGAAAGCGATAAAGAGAGAAGCCCCAATCTGCCTCGCCCTCTTTCTTATAGCGCTACTCCCACGCCTCCTTTCCCTGGACGCCTTCATCACCTGGGACGAGCCCATGTGGACTTACCGGTCCATCAAGTTCCTGTCGGCGCTGCGGAGATTGGACTTCGACGCGACTTTCCTGGTTGGACACCCTGGGGTGATGACTATGTGGTCTGGAGCAGCAGGCATATCTATCCAGCGCTTGCTGGGCTTTGGGTCTGCGACCGATTTAGGTTGGTTGAGCGGCCTGCCGACCCTTGATCCCAGGGACTCAGAAGCCCTGTTCAAGCTGGCTCCTTTCCTTTCAGCAGCAAAGCTGCCACTGGCGGTGCTCAATGCGGCCTGCGTTGTGGGCATCTACCTCCTAGCCAAGCGGCTTTTCGACGCTAGGGTGGCTCTCTTCGCCGCCCTCCTCCTGGCCCTGGATCCCTTTCACATCGCCCTCTCCCGTGTCCTGCACATTGACGCCCTGGCCGCGAACTTCATGATCCTCTCGTTGCTGAGCATGCTCGTTCACTTACGCCAGTATCGCTCGCGTTCATACCTTCTCCTGTCTGGGACTTTGGCTGGTTTGGCCTTCCTGAGCAAAGCCTATGCCCTTTTCCTAGCGCCTTTAGCCGGCCTCTTGCTGGCCGCAGCCTGCCTGGCCAAAGAGCGGGATTTGCGCAGGGCGATTCCCCTGCTGCTCTCCTCCTTTGCCACCTGGTGCCTCGTCGCCGTCCTGATCTTCTCCCTCCTCTGGCCGGCCATGTGGGTTGATCCCCTTGGCACTGTCCAAGGCGTGCTCGACACAGCCTTCGGTTACGCCGCCACTCCCCATGCCACCTCCAAGTTCTTTCTGGGGAAGATGGTTGCCGATCCTGGCCCCTGGTTCTATCTCGTCGTCTTGGCATTCCGCACGTCCCCCCTGACCCTGCTTGGTTTGGCAATAGCCCTTCCCCTGCTTCTCGGCAATGAGAAGGCACAGAAAGGAAACCTAGCTGCTCTACTTGCCTATGCATGTCTTTTCACTACACTTATGACCCTGGGGGCCAAGAAGTTCGATCGCTATATGTTGCCTTCCATCCTCGCCCTGGACATCGTGGCCGCTTGGGGCTTGGTTGGGCTTGGAAAGCTCGTGAGCCAGCGCCTCGGAAGGCGTTCCAAGTTCCAGGCTCCAAATTCCAAGGGCCGTCAACTTTGGACTTTGGACAGCTCGACTGAGCCTTCGTCCCGAGCTCAGGCCGAGGGGCTCGCCGAAGTCTTAGGACTTGGAACTCTTGTTGTCCTGCTCTTGCTCCAGGCTGGACACATCCTCTCCTATCACCCCTATTATCTGTCTTACTACAACCCCCTCCTGGGCGGCTCACCCAGGGCTGTCCAAGTCCTGCCTGTGGGCTGGGGCGAGGGCATGGATCTGGCAGCCAGGTACTTGAATCAAAAGAAGGCTGCAGAGAACCTTCGCGTCGCCACCTGGGGCATCCCAGGCTTCGCCCCTTTATTCAAAGGCCAGACAGAGGGGCTGATGGAGCACAACCTGGCCACTGCCGACTACGCCGTCCTGTACGTCAGCGATGTGCAACAAGACTCCGCTGGCACGACTGCTCTCTACGGTCAGCAACAGCCTGAGCATGTGGTCAACATTCACGGCGTAGACTACGCCTGGATCTATCCTAATACTCACTATCGGGAGCTGATCGCCTATTTGGAGAGCCAAGCTCGGCCGGACGACATCGTACTGCTCGATGCCACCTCGCCCTTCGTCAAACATTATCAAGGGCCGCTATCTTATTATGTCATATTAGATAGCCAGAGCTGGACCGAGATGGCTGACAGGCTAACGGAGTCCGCTAGCCCCCAGCGCCTATGGTACGTCGCTTACCCAGGGAGCAATGCGGGGAGCTGGATCAGTTACCAACTGAATACCCATGCTCTCCTCATTAAGCAGGAAGCCCTTCCCCATGCCACTGTCTCTGGTTATCTCCTTACCTCTCCCCCTGCTCTTGATTCGAGTCCAATCAAGGTCCAGTCAGATGTCAACTTCGGCAACCTCTTGCGGCTCACCGGCTACGGCTTCACCGAGGACGTCGTCGAGTACAGAAAGAGCCTGGGGGTGACGCTCCACTGGCAGGCCCAGCGAGGAATGGAGGAGAACTACGCCCTCTCCGTGCGGCTGGTGGACGGCGAGGGGCACCTCTGGGCTCAGGAAGACGAGTGGCTGCTGAGTCTCTCCGGCCTTCCGACCTCCGCCTGGGAGGCAGGCGAGACGAGCGAGGGGCGCTATCTCCTGCCCATCCCTCCGGGCGTTCCTCCTGGCCGCTACCAAGTGAAGGCGATCATCTATCAAACGGACACTCTGGAGAGGGTGGCTATCCTGGACGAGGGAGGCAGGCCGGCAGGCATAGAGTACACCCTGAGGACGGTTTCGGTGGCCAGCCCCACCGTTCCGCCGACGATCAAAGAGTTGGCCATCCCCCACGCTCTAAGCTACGATTTCAACAGTCAGGTGGAGCTTCTGGGCTACGGCCTATCCGCCGACGAGGTGGGCTCAGGCGATACCCTGGGGCTGACCCTCTTCTGGCGGGCACTCCGTCCGATGGAGCAAGATTATGGCCTCCTCATCGAGCTCAGGGACGAGGCCGGGGGCACCTGGATGGCGGCGAAGCTCCGCGTTCCCAACGCGTCCTATCCCACCAGCCGTTGGCAGCCAGGCGAGATCCTGTGCGCGCCTTATAACCTACTCATTGACGCCGCCGTCCTCCCAGGCCCCTATGGGCTGTTCGTCACCCTGCTCGACGGCGATGGCAGGCGGCTGATCGAGGAGGGATTCTCCCTTACTGAGCTGAGCATCGAGGGGAGGGAGCACCTCTTTGCTGTGCCGGAGGTCCGCTTCCCCCTGTGGGCAGACATTGCCCATCGTGCGGCCCTTCTCGGCTACGATCTCGACTGGACGAGCGTTGAGCCGGGCGGTGTTTTGCACCTCACCCTCTACTGGCAGACCCTGGCGAGGATGGAGACGAGCTACACCGTCTTCACCCACCTCCTCGACGCCGAGGGCCGCGTCCGGGGGCAAAAGGACAGCATCCCCTGCGGCGGGGCTTGTCCAACGACGAGCTGGCTCGAGGGGGAGGTCATCGTGGACAGGTATGAGATCGTCGTCAATCCTGATGGACCTCCCGGCGACTATCAGATCGAGGTGGGAATGTACGATGCGAAGACGGGGGAGCGTTTGCCGGTTTTCAACGAAAAGGGTGAACGCTTGCCGGAGGATAGCGTGTTGCTGGAGTCAGCAGACGCTCCTCAATATATCGGTCCAAGTGAGGAATCTACCTTCGGCGTCGACGCCTACAACGTCCACCTCCCCATCGTATCTAGCGGAGTAGGAACCCAAGCCCAGACAGCAGCTAGCCAGGCTGCCCAATGTGCCAACAAAGTCCATAGAGAGGAGAACAAACTGGTGTACAACGGGAGGGAAATCCGACTCATCGGGGTGAATGCCACCTGGATGACCCGTGGCAGAGCCTTCCCCGAGGAGAAATGGGATGAAGTGCTGAGCTTCCTCTCTAAATACGTAAACTGCATCCGCGTCTGGGTGTTTCCCGGTGCGGATGTGGATAGACTTGAGAGATTGCTCAATCTTGGGGCTGAATATGATCTCCTCTTTGGTATAACATTTGAAACGTTTCAGGAGGTTCCTGAATATGCGCGGTTCGGCCAGACGTGGTTTGCCGAGGGATATGAAGAGACCTATCTGCCCTTCGTCAAGGAGGTGGTAAACCGCTTCAAGGGGTCGTCGCGGATTGCCTTTTGGCAAATGATGAACGAGCCGAACCCGTGGGGATGGCCCTGGGGGCGGAAAGGCTCGGGCATCGACACCTTCGAGCGGTGGATTGAGGACGTAGCAGCAGAGATACGTGCCATAGACCCCTGTCACCCGATCTCCATTGGCCTGATCAGAGTGGATAAGATAGGAGACAATGTGAAGCCCGAGAAGTGGTTCAAAGAGATCCACACGAGCACAGAGGTTGATCTCGTAACGGCGCACGTACACGCGAAGGATGGCAAGAAGGAGATAGACCTGGCCAACGAGATCGGTTATCCGATAGTGTTCACCGAAGTCTGGATTGACCGGTCCTCCAACATCGAAAAGCGTCGCTATTGGGTCTTGAGGTTTGCGGAAGAACGCTTCGACAGGGGACTGGGTGGGTTGCTGCTCTGGCAATTCAAGAAGCCCACCCAGGAGTATCCATGGAAGTACGAGATCACCCAGGATGAGATTCCTGTGTGGGAAGCCTTGAGGGAGTTTCACTAGAGGATAGAGCTTAGTGAGATTACAAGTGGTTCACAAGATCGACAGAGAAGCAAATTTGAGCTTTGGCACCAGGCTGTCGCTCTCGGCTGGAAAAGCTAAGAGATTGGCCTTGACGGCTGCCGCAGCTAAGGCGTTGCCCCACCTGCTGGTTCTCATCGCCTTAGCCCTGCGCCTCTATCGCATTGACCACCAGAGCCTCTGGTATGATGAGGGCTGGAGCATCCACTTGGCCACTCGCAGCATCTCCGAGGCGCTCCCGCTGATCGCCAGCCCTGGTCACACTCATCCTCCCCTGTATTATCTCTTGCTCCATTACTGGGGGATTTTAGCTGGCTTCAGCGAACTAAGCTTGCGGTTTCTGTCCCTGCTGTTTGGTATGCTTCTGGTACCAGTAAGCTACCGCTTGGCACGCAGGCTCTATGACGCAAAGACAGGGCTGGTCGTCATAGCCATCGCTGCTTTTGCCCCACTCTACGTCACCTACTCCCAGGAGACGCGCATGTACAGCCTCCTGACCTTGGAGTGCTCCGCCCTCCTTTACCTGTTCTATCGTCTGACCAGTGCTGCTGAGAATCCCTCCTGGCGCGAGTGGGCGATGCTGATCCTTCTTGAAGCGAGCAGCATCTACACCCATTACTTCTCCTTTCTTATCATCGCCTATCTGAGCGCATTGGCAATCGCGCTGCTGTGGAGGCAACGCCGCTCCAGTGACCTATGTCGGTGGCTGGGGGTGCAAGCGATGGTGGCCCTGTCGTACCTGCCCTGGGCTCAGGTAGCCATCCAGCGCATGGCGACGCACACCACCCAGACGGCTGAGCCTCCCGGCTTGATCTCCTTTGCGGGTCAGGTCTGGCACTTCTACAACGCAGGGACTATCGCCGTCATCAGCTCGCACGCTTTGTTCACCACGCTCTCGTCGCTATCGGCCATCGCTTTGGCCGTTGCCTTGCTGATCCTTTGGCGCAATGATCGCAAATGGGGTCAGGGTGCAATGCTGCTTTTGCACACCATGGTTCCCTTCTTCTTGGTTCTCCTAATCTCGCGGGTCAGGCCGGGCATACACCCCCGCTATGTGATCATGCTCTCGGTTCCGCTATTCATCCTCATCGGGCGTGCGATTGACATCTCGACCAAATCCAAGGGCTGCAGTAGGCTAATTGGGGTGGTGTTGGGACTGATGCTGCTCCTCACTTCCGCTGCAGGATTGCATATCCTGTACTTCGAGACCCAGTATCACAAGGATAACGTCCGCTCATTAGCCGAATACCTGGAGAGCACCGCAAGCGGCGACGACCTCATCATCTTCAATTACAGGGACTATGCCTTCAGCTATTATTACCATGGCGCCGCGCCGGTGCGCTACTTCGAAATAGACGGCAATGAGCCCCAAATCTCTGTCCGGCTCAGGGAGTGCGCCGAGGGCAAGAAGCATGTCTTCCTCGCCAAATGGTATCAGGGCGAGACGGACGAACGCGGGGTCATAAGGTTCATCCTGGAATTGAATGGGTGGTTAGCGGACGAGAGGGAGTTTCAGGGGTTCGATCTCAAGACCTATGAGTTGAAACGTGCCGTTTCCTTCCCGAAGCTACAAAGCATCTTTGCCGACTATGGTCTTCTGCAGCTTACCGGCGCCTTCTATGAGACAGCGGTGCCGGTCGATGAGGCAGTTTGTCTGGCCCTGCGTTGGCGTCTCGCCGGGCAAGCCGAGAGGGGGTATAAGGCCGTGGTGGCCCTGCGCGATGGGCGGGGGCGTCAGATAGCGAGCGCTAATGTTCCTCTTCTTGATCGGGATTCGCGCCCCACTGATCGGTGGCCTGCGGGCACGGAGACCATTAACTACTACGTCATCCCCCTGCCCACAGGCACGGCTCCCCTCTCCTATACCCTTGCCGTCGGCGTCTACGATGAGTCGGACCTGGCCGGGCTCGACCTCTTGGACGAGGCCAGAGCACCAGCAGGGAAGCACTTCCTCTTGGGCACGGTCAATCTGACGAAGGCCCGCACCTTCGCCAGCGGGCCATGCCCCGGCTTTGAGCCCGTCAACCTCCCTTTGGCCGACGGCCTGGTTCTGGAGGGTTTCACCTTGGACAGAAGGGAGGTGCGGGCAGGGGAAGGGCTGGAGGTGGCCCTGTGCTGGCGAGCCATGAGGGATGGCTTGCCGAGCTATGTCCCTGAGCTGCGCCTGGTGCAGGAGGGGACAGTCATCGCAGCGGCGAGCGGCGTCCCCCTTGATGGGCGTTACCCCAGCGATCTCTGGTCAGAAGGGGAGCTGGTCATTGACCGGCGCGATTTAGTGCTCTCCCCTGAAGCGAAGGAAGGGCCAGCCCTTCTAGAGCTGGCCTTAGGCGCCGGTCTCGCTTTGAAGCTGCCGGAGATAGGTGTTGAGGCCGCCGAGCGTCTCTTCGTCGCTCCGCCAATGCAGCACGAGCTAGAGGTGGCCTTCGGCGACTTCGCCGAGCTGATCGGCTACGATTTGGATCGGCCTGTGGTCAGCCCTAAGGAGGGGGTGAAGCTCACCGTCTACTGGCGGGCGATCAACAGAGAGCCCCTGAACACAAGTTATACCGTATTCACCCACATCCTGAACCGGGAGGCCAGACTCATTGCCCAGCACGATGGGATACCGGCCGGCGGCGGGCGTCCCACCACAGGCTGGATGGAGGGAGAGATCATCGTTGACCTGCACGAGATGGAGTTCAGCGACTTGACCTGCGTGGGGACGGGCATCATCGAAGTGGGGCTCTACGATGCGAGGACCATGGAGCGTGTATTGACCAGTGAGGGAAGCGACCACCTGCTTTTGCCCAGTGAGATAGTCATAAAGCCTTAGCCCAGTCTCTTCCTGCCCCCCTTCGGGTTCTGATATGTACTGTTACATGACACGGCGCTCTTAGGAGATGGGATGATGCCTGACAGACTTCTTTTCTTGTAGTGTCTATTCTCTCAATTCTACAAGACCCTGAGTTGTTGGGAAGCAAGCACGGGCGGGAATTCGCAGCGCTGGAACCAAAGGTAGTTGCTCGCGTGAAGAATATTCTCAGCTCGGCACCAGCGCATGACACGGGCTAACCGGGTGACGCCCAAATTGGCTGCTCTTTGGTCTGTAACGTTGTTTGCGTTTGCAACCTCATACACATTACAGTGTAGCATGTGCTCTCGACGGCGTAGCCAACTGCGGTTAGCCTTGACTGCTAAAAGAGGATACGATGCGGCTTAACCCCTTCGCCTTAGCCAAGCGACATCTGGCTATAACCTTTATCATCTCAGCTTTCATCGTGCTAGGGACCATCTATAGCGTCGTCACCCCCATCTTTGAGGCTTCCGATGAGATATCCCACTACCCAGTGGTTAAGCACATCGCTGATGGGCAGGGTCTACCTGTACAAAACCCTGAGATGGAGCATCCATGGCGGCAAGAGGGCAGCCAGCCACCTCTCTATTATGTTATTGCTGCGTTAGTCACTTCTTGGATCGACACAGATGATATGACAGAACTGCTATGGTATAACCCCCACGCTAGGATTGGCCTGCCTCTGGCCAAGGACAACAAGAACATGGTCATCCATGTGGATCAAGAGAGATTCCCCTATCAACGCACTGCCCTAGCCGTGCATATCATCCGCTTTCTCTCAGTATTCATGCAGGTGACGACGGTCTTACTTACCTACTTGATCAGCCTAGAGATATTCCCTGGAGCAAGAGATGTCGCGGCTGGAGCTGCAGCTATCGTGGCCTTCAATCCCATGTTCCTCTTCATTGCTGGTTCTGTAAATAACGATAACTTGGTAATCCCCCTCTCCTCCCTAGCTTTATTACTGATGACGCGCATGGTAAAGAATGGAGCATCGATGCGATGCCTAGTGGCACTTGGTGCCGTCATTGGCTTTGCTGCTCTTTCGAAATTGAGTGCCCTTGGTCTTCTGCCCCTTGCAGTTACAACTATTACCATCGTAGCCGTCCGCCAGCGCTCCCTCATTACTTTCGTGAAGTGGAGTGCCGTCGTCCTTGTTATCACTTCGGTCATTGCTGGTTGGTGGTTTGTCAGGAATTGGACATTATATAGGGATCCTCTTGGCCTAAATGTGATGCTGGCTATTGCTGGTGAGCGGAGCTCAAAGCCTACCTTTAGTGATCTCATAGCCGAATCTGAGGGTTTCAAGATATCCTACTGGGCACTCTTTGGTGCGGTAAACGTGCTAGCCGATCCTATTGTTTATGCCGTCTATGATGCTATCACAGTGCTAAGCGGGATAGGGCTGCTCTTAGCTATTAGACGGCACTTTGGAGGAGACAAAACGGTTAGCGGTTCTGCCTTGTTGGTCCTCGCCCTTTGGATAGCGATCCTATTCGCTAGCCTGGTGCGGTGGACGCAAATGACGAAGGCCTCCCAAGGGCGTCTCCTCTTCCCAGCTATCTCGGCTATCTCCATCTTCCTATCCTGGGGGCTAACTCAACTGGTGTCTAGACGATTCACTGGGGTATTGGCCGGTGGTGTCAGCGCAGTGATGCTCATCCTGGCCATTATTTCCCCCTTCCGCTACATTGCCCCAGCCTATGCCAGACCGCCGCTCCTCACCGCGCTTAATGCCCAATCGATACCTCATCGTGTCCATATCAATTACGAGGGGAAGGTGGAGTTGATGGGCTATGAGACCGACAAGGACACAGTCGAACCAGGGGATGTTCTGGAGCTGACCCTTTACTGGCGCTGTCTAGCCGAAATGGATCGAGATTACAGCGTCTTTATCCACCTACTTGGGCGGGACGAGCAGCTCGTCGGCCAGAGGGATACCTACCCTGGTCGGGGAACATATCCCACCAGCCTTTGGAGGGTGGGGGATATCACATGCGATAAGTATGAAGTCCCCATATCTCCCGATGCCGCAGCGCCCAGTTCCTGTCGGGTGGAGGTGGGGTTGTACACCCTACCTACTTTCGAGGGCGTGCGCCCTTTCGACAGAGAGGGACGGCCTCTAGGGAGCCCGATAATAGGTTGGGTGAAGATCGCCCCAGAGGAACCTCAGAGCTACGCTATTCCCAATCCGATATACTTCAATCTGGCCGATAAAGTCGCCCTGGTCGGCTACGACCTGGAGGAGAGGGCCATAAGTCCAGGCGAGACGCTCCATCTGACCCTCTTTTGGCAGGTGCTAGAGAAGATAGACGAGGATTGCACCGTCTTTACTCACCTTGTTGACGAAGGGGATCGGATTTGGGGACAGCGAGACAGCCAGCCGCTGAGCGGGTACTATCCCACCTCCCTTTGGGACGTGGGGGAGGTGATCAAAGACGACTACGAGTTGGTGGTGCAGCCCGAGGCCCCGCCGGGCGAGTATATTCTGGAGGTGGGAATGTATCTCTTGGAAACGGGAAAGCGGTTGGCTATATTGGATGAGGAGGGGCGGGGGCAAGGGGATAGGGTCCTGTTGAGCGGAGTACAGGTAATACTTCGATAAGGAGACTCGAGTGAAGAGTAGAAATGCCTTGATCATGACCGTGTTGTCGGCGATTATCATGCTCGCCTTCGGCTTGCGTCTCTACCGTCTCGACGCCAAGAGCCTCTGGGCGGACGAGGGCCTCAGTATGTATCGGGCGCACAAAGACCTGCGCTTCATCCTCTCCAACACGATCATCATCCAGGGCGTCGTTACCGAGGACCTCCAGCCGCCTCTGTATTTCATCCTTTTGCGCTTCTTGATCGAATTCGCTGGCGATAGCGAGTTCGCGGCCAAATTCCTCTCGGGCATCTTCAGCGTGCTGACCGTTCCGCTCTTGTACACCGTGGGCAAGAAGCTCTTCAACCCTCAGGTGGGGCTCTTCGCTTCTTTCTTGGGAGCCTCGTCCCCCCTTTATCTCTGGTACTCCCAGGAGCTTCGGATGTACACCATGCTGGCCTTCCTCGGCCTGCTATCGGTCTATACCCTTCTGAAGGTGATGGAAGGGAACGACTCGGCGGAGGAAAGCGACATCTCCAAATGGGCTTGGCGTTGTGGTTATGTCTTAACCACAGTGGCTATGCTCTACACCCACTATTCCGGCTTCTTTATGTTCCTTTTCGAATTTGTGGTCTTCCTAACCTTTGCTATCACAGGCCGTAAGGTGTGGTCGGTTATCCTGCTGCTGGCCGCCTTGAGCGCGTTGCCGTTGGTCCCCTTCGCCCTGCATCGCATGCAGCTCGGCCCTGAGCCGTTATACAGGTTCGTCCCCCTGCCCATCATCCTGCGGGACCTATTGAACTCTTTCAGCCTGGGGATTTCGGTCAGCCTCAGGCGGGTGTTCTGGCTGGATATGATTTTCCTGGCTGTGTTTGTAGTGGGGCTCCTCCTGTCAGACGAAGGTAAGCCAGAGCTGCGGTTTAGGAAATCGCTCCTGCTCCTGGGATACCTCTTTGTGCCTACCTTGGCCCTCTACTTGGCCTCCTACATCAAGCCCCTGTACATGGGCGCCAGGCACCTGATAATCGTCTCGCCGGCCTATTATCTAATCCTGGCGGCAGGTTTGGTCTCCCTCAAGCGGCTTTGGCGTCCTGCCTTCGCTCTTTGTCTCATCGTCTTCCTCGCGGGCTTCGCCTACTCGACCCGCAATTACTTCTTCGACGAGAGGTACATCAAGGATGACCTCCGCTCCATGTTTCGCTATGTGGAGAGGCACTCTCAGCCAGGGGACATCGTCGTCCTGAGCGATGCAGTGATCTGCCACGTTTTCGATTACTACAATCGGGGCGGCCTCCCCTGGACATCATTGCCTCGCTATGGGACTCCTTTCACCCTTGAGACGATAGACGAGATACAGAAATTGAGCGCCGAGCACGAGCGCATCTGGTTCGCCTACGGCCCCTCAGGGGCTTACTACGAGCCGACAGCCCCGCTGGCGAAGGAGTGGCTCGACGATAACCTCTTCAAGGCTGACGACAGGGCCTTTCACGGCTATGGCACGAGGGTGGCACTGGCCTGTTACCTTTCCCAGTTGCCCATCCTGGACCAACCGCCCCCTCTACAAGAGAAGGTGGGAGCCAATCTGGCCCACAAGTTGGCCCTCTTGGGATATGAGCTGCCCCGTGGTCCGGTAGCGGCAGGGGAGGTGCTGCACGTGGACCTCTATTGGCAGGCTCTAGGCGAGGTGGATGAGGATTATCACATCTCCGCCTGGCTGGTGGACGATGAGGGGCATGTCTGGGGCCATGGTGACAGCGAGCCCTTCAACTCCCTATACCCTACCTCCCAGTGGGAGGCGGGCAAGGTCCTTCGGGAGACACATGAGCTTCCCGTCCAATGGGGCACCCCCCCGGGGGGTAGCTACAAGCTCGAGGTAGAGATGTACTCGCCGCAGACCGGGCGCCCACTGGAGGTCTTCGACGACAATGGCATCCCTCAGGGGACGAGGGTCCCCTTGGGAGCGGTCAATGTCATCAAGCCAACCCATCCGCCATCAGCCGGAGAGCTTCCCATTCAGCACCGGCGTCGGTTTGACTTGGACGGCCAGATCGCAGTTTTGGGCTATGACTGCGCCGATAAGGAAGCTGGCCCAGGCGATGCCTTGCATCTATCGCTCTACTATCTGGCCAGGCGCAAACCGGAGGACGACTATCGCCTCAACCTGCAGTTGGTGGACGAAGGAGGCGAGGTCTGGGTGGAGGAGGCCTTTTCGCCAGGGGGCGATAGCTATCCCACCACGCTGTGGGATGAGGGCGAGGTCGTTAAGGGCCAGTATCGGCTGATCGTGCCCGCCGACGCGCCCGCTGGCCAATACAGGCTGAGGGCGAGGATGTACGCTGCAGCCACTGGGGAGCTGCTGCCGGTGCGCCGCTTTTGGCTCTTAGAGCGGGAGTTCTTCGATCTAGCATCGCTGCGCATAGTTGAAAGGGAGCGAAGGTTTGAGACGCCCTCGATCCAACACCCTCTGGTCGCCGATCTGGGGGACAGGGTTGGCTTCCTCGGCTACGACCTTGAGGAGACGACCGTTGCGCCTGGCGGGACCTTGCACCTGACCCTCCACTGGCGGTGCGAGCGGCGGATGGAGACCAGCTATGCGGTATTCACCCACCTCCTGGATGGCGAGAGCCGCATCTGGGGACAGAGGGACAGCATCCCCGCAGGGGGCACGCGCCCGACCACCGGCTGGATCGAGGGCGAGATAATAGCCGACAGATACGAGATCCCGGTTAAGCCCGAGGCCCCTGAGGGCGAATACGTCTTGGAGATCGGGATGTACGATCAAGCGACTGGAGAGCGCTTACCAGTCTTCGATGAAGCTGGGGAGCGCTTGCCTGAGGACAGGATACTTTTGGAAGAAGTGGGGGTAAGTGACTGATGAATGGACTCGATGAAAGAGGAAGCCATGCCCATAGCCATTTGGAATCTTTGTCATAAACTGTGGCTGGGATGATCAAGTGCTTTCTAGCAGAATGCGTCGGCGCAGGTTGTCGAAAAAGCAGTAGCTCTCCGCACATTGGTACCAATTTGAGGTGGGGATGTACTTCCTGCCAACACTGGAGCGCTTGCGATGAAGGACACCTCTGGCCGCTCGATTGAGGGAGATCGGGTGATGCTGGAGGTGATTCAGGTCAACAGATGATGTCCAAACTTGGAGTGCTTAAGCCGGGCGCCGATTTTCTGGATTCCAAGGAGGTAATATTAGCAAAGTTGAACTTTGGCACTTGGCTATCGTTTCTGACTGGGAAAGCGAATAGATCGGCCTCGATGGTCGTTCCGGCTAGGGTGCTGCCCTACCTCCTGGTTCTCATCGCCTTCGCCCTGCGCATCTATCGCATTGACTATCAGAGCCTCTGGTGGGACGAGGGCGTCAGCCTCTATCTGGCCACATCGAGCATCCCCTCCATCCTCGCCGACCGGGCGAGCAACGTGCACCTACCTCTCTATTTCCTCCTTCTGCGCTCCTGGATCGTGCTTGTCGGGCCGAGTGCCTGGGCAGCTCGGTTCCTCTCTGCCCTGCTGAGCACCCTTAGTGTGCCTCTGCTCTATCAGCTTGGGCATCGTCTGGCCAGCTCCGTGGTAGGGCGGCTGGCTGCTCTGATCATAGCCCTGAGCCCTTTTCTCATCTATCACGCCCAGGAGGCCCGTATGTACGCCCTGATCCCCTTCCTGGGGCTTCTGTCTACTTATCTTTTGCTTCGCCTGCTGGAGGGCGATACTGACAATGCCGCCAGTCGTCTCCTCTGGCTGGCCTACCTCGTCATCACTGCCGCAGCTCTCTACACTCACTACTACGCCGTGTTCATCCCCTTCTTTCAGATCTTATTCATCTTCGTGCGGGTGCGGCCATACAAGCCCTTTA
>Ga0209991_10000582_pt1 | contig 16023 bp, 14 predicted proteins | sample ChitaG_FD_183167 | JGI IMG/M metagenome (GOLD analysis project Ga0209991, IMG submission 183167) | Deep subsurface microbial communities from South Pacific Ocean to uncover new lineages of life (NeLLi) - Chile_00310 metaG (SPAdes)... | ecosystem: Environmental > Aquatic > Marine > Oceanic >...
ACGAGGATTCTGGGAGCTGCGGTGTACGGCTTGCATGTCGAGGACTACTGCAGGGCTCCGAGAGGGAGATTGACAACCAGATGCCATGGATATATTATTTGTGACAAGAGCGATGAGGATCAGGATACCTCATCGTGAGTTGAATTGGGAAATCCCGGAATAATGTCCTGAGGTTTATCCCTCCCCTAGTGATAACCAAGGAGCATGCTGACAAGGCTTTGGAGATAATATCTGAAGTTCTCAAAGAGGTAGAGGGCGATATTTTAGTGTCAAAATAAGGTAAACAGGATAAAGTCAATCATATCTTAGCAGTAATTCTTGAGGTAAAAGGGGTAATGCCATGTTAAAAGCCTGAATGACAATTTTGCCTATCAATAAATATAGTATTCCGAAAAGGAGGTGAGAATTAGGGCTTATTGAGATACTGGTACAAGTTTGCTAGAGTAGCAAAAATCTACTATGAAGGAGGAGGTTAAAATGTTAGGCGGTTATATGGGGAAAATATTACTCGTTGACCTGACACAGGGAACAATAACAGAGGAATCATTACCAGAGAGTGTTTACCGTGATTTTATTGGCGGCATTGGGCTAGGAGCTCGGGTTCTCTATGAGCGTATGAAGCCTCAGGCAGACCCCTTGGGGCCGGATAATATGCTGGGCTTTGTTACTGGACCTTTGACCGGAACTGCAGTCCCGGCAACCGGCAGATACATGGTAGTTACCAAGTCCCCTTTGACCGGAGCATGGGCTGATTCAAATTCAGGTGGTTCCTTCGGTCCAGAGCTAAAGGCAGCGGGCTATGATGGTATCTTTTTCTCCGGCATCTCTCCTAAGCCAGTCTATCTGTGGCTATCTTCAGGTAAAGCCGAACTCAAGGATGCCTCTCACTTATGGGGTAAAGACACCGTTGAAACTGAGGAGGCTTTGCTCAAGGAGTTAAATGAGCCTAAAGCAGTGATTGCTTGTATTGGCCCATCGGGTGAATCGTGCACATTGATAGCGGCAATAGTTAGTGAGAGGGGAAGAGTAGCCGGAAGAAGTGGCGTAGGCGCGGTAATGGGCTCCAAACGCCTAAAGGCAGTGGCAGTAAGAGGTGATAAGAAAATGCCGGTAGCTAGTTCCGAAAAACTTAAAGCTCCTAGAGAGGCTGCCATTAAGAGCTTTCAGACCAGTGATTTTCAGAAAGGGCTGACAGCGTTTGGCCCAGAGGGGGCAGTCAGCTGGCTGGTCTCTATAGGCAATATGGGTATTAAGAACTGGACTTTATTTGGCACAGAAGCAATGCCCACCTGCGCTAATCTGGACGCGCCAAACGTGGAGAAATACAAGGTGAGGAAGTCTGCCTGCCATGGTTGCCCTATAGCATGTACAGCTATTCTCGAGCTAAAGGAAGGTCCATTTGCTGTGCCAGGCGAAGTGCATAGGCCACGTGCGGAAACTCTGGGCGCCTTCGGCCTACTTTGTCTAAATGATAATGCCGAATCGATGATTAAAATCACCGACATCTGCAACCGCTACGGAATAGATACCATCTCTGCAGGCAGTACTATTGCTTTTGCCATGGAATGCTATGACCGTGGCATCATCAGTGACAAGGATACAGGTGGCATCAAGCTTACCTGGGGCAATGCCGAAGCCAGCGTAGCTATGTTGGAGAAGATGGTCCGCCGTGAGGGCTTTGGTGCTATACTTGCCGATGGGGTTAAGAAGGCATCGGAACAAATTGGCAAGGGCTCTGAGGAATATGCCATGCATGTTCATGGGCGGGAGATACCAATGCATGATACCAGGAACTGGCCTGCCCGTAGCGCCGGCTATATCGTTGATGCTGAGGCAAGTAACCACTGCTTTAGCGATGCGGCAATGATGCTCGAGCTAGGTGTCCCTCTAGGATTTGATCCGGCATTACAGGCACCTAAGGTTGAGGTGCACGGTGATTACGAGAATAAAGGGCCGTTGTATAAAATGGGTTTTGAATTCTTCGAGCTACTTAGCTCTGCCGGGCTCTGTGATTTTGCGATAGTATTCAACCCTGGCGTACCTGTAGCTGAATTCATAGCCGCAGTAACCGGATGGGACTTCACCTGGGCAGAGGGACTTAATGCCGGGCACAGGATTCTCACCTTGCGGCAGGCTTTTAATGCGCGTGAAGGCTTGACTCCAGAAGAGTTCAAGCTACCTCGGCGAATGGTCGAGCCGCTGTCTACCGGACCGACCGCTGGGGTTAAGGTTGATGTTGACGCCCAGAAGAGCCATTGCTTTGCCGCCTTAGGGTGGGACCTTAAGACAGGCAAGCCCTACCGCAGGACACTCATTGACCTGGGTCTGGATGAATTGACCAGTGACCTATGGAAGGAGGCTTGAAATGAGTTAATATCAAACAAGGCAAATGCTTAGGCACTATATAGATATCTATGATATCTGCGTAAGCTGGTTACGATTCTCGGAAGCTAAAAGACGCTGACAAGTATTGACATGGTATAATTCTTATGATATGTTTAGACAAATATTAGACAAGGAGGGTAAATATGAAAATCAGAAAACTAGGTTTCTTGGTTTCACTTGTGATGGTCGTGGTGTTAGTCAGTGTGGCGGTATTCGCTGGTTGTGCACCTGCACCAACCAAGGTACATGAGTGGAAAATGCAGTCCGTCTGGGCACGTGGAGATTTATCCATGGAAACGTTGGAGTATTTTGCTGAACGTGTGTATGAGAGGAGCAATGGACAGCTAAAAATTGAAGTGTTCGCCGAACCAGAGTTAGTGCCGCTACCGGAGGTATTTCCCGCTGCCTCGGTGGGAACTATAGATATTGCGCAGGGCGGTGGTGCAATCTGGTCAATGGTGGTTCCCTGCGGTGACGTCTATTTCGGCAGCGTGCCCCGACTATGGGTCATGCCCGGAGTCCCCATTGGAGAGGGAGCTGTCATGCAGCGCGAATTCCTCTTTGAAAGTGGCGCCGTAGATATAATTCGTCAGGAATACGCTAAACATAACCTCTACTGGCTTGATATGCACACTGCCGGTACGGTATGCCACCTTTCTACCAAGGAGGTTCATACCCTTGACGATATAAAGGGGCTGAAATTAGCCGACCTCGGCGGCTGGATGTCTCAGTGGCACGCGGCGCTAGGGTGGGTCCCGGTCGAGATGCTGCCCGCAAGTGAAATGGAGATGGCGCTGATGCTGGGCACTGTTGATTGTCTAGACTGGGATTTGAGTGCCATAACCGGTTTCGGGTGGCACGAGGCAGCTCCGTACTGGGTTAGCAATGAGGGCATGGTGACCCACATCATCCAGGATATGCTGGTAAACATGGATTCGTGGAATGAACTGCCTGATGACCTGAAAGAAGCCCTTGAAGGTGCTGCTTTAGACTACTTTGATAAGTGTAATGAGGCCTATGGTGCAGAGGTAGATGAAGTCAGAAGTCTGGTGGAAGCGGGAGAAGTTATTGAGTGCTTGATGGACGAGGAATATCTCCGCGCAGCCGACGAAGCAGCTCGTGAAATTTGGGAGCAAGCAGCAGAAGACCCGGCATCTGCCCAGTTAATTGAATTAATAAAAGAGTTCAGAGGTATAGAGTAAGCGGCTCTAAGTATGGGTAGTAAAGGGGATATTTTCTTCAGACTAACCGATACTGTTACTGAAAAGGTAGGCAGGGCTATCAGCTTGGTAGCCCTGCCTATTATGCTGATAATCTCCATTGAGGTGGTAGCAAGATATGTCTTCAACAGTCCCACCAGGTGGGCGTGGCAGGTAAGTACACACCTCTTTGGAGTCTTAGCACTCTTTGGCGGAGCATACGCTTTGCTTTATGGTCGCCATATAAGGGTTGAGGTACTTTATGAACGCTTCGGTTCCAGGCTGAAGCTGGTTAGCAGTGTGCTTACTGCAATGTGCTTCCTCATCTTCATCGGCTTGCTGGTGTGGCAAGGATACGTGATGGCGGAAATGTCAGTTGGGAGCAGAGAGGTTCTCAGGGGGATTATTAACTTTCCTGTTTATCCATTAAAGATACTTATACCGGTGGCTGCTTTCCTGTTCTTGCTTCAGGGGATAGCTAATCTCCTGCGAGGCAAGACAGAAGTAAGCTTCGGATGACCAAATGACAGACCAGAACGGAGCAAGTGTAAAGCAACCCCTGCCCTCGACCGCAGGGAATTTTTTTCTGCTGCTTTGAATAGAGACCTCTCAGGCTGCTCTCTTTGGTAAGGTATTTATGGGTATAGAGCTAATCACAGTCATTTTATTCGGTGGTATGGTTCTGCTTCTGTTTATGGGGGTGCCTGCTGTCTTTGCTATCGGTGGCATCAGCGTGGTCTTAACCCTTTTTCTGTGGGGAACCGAGGGACTGTATACCATCGCTAGCACTACCTTTCAGCAGATAACAAGCATGAGCCTGCTGGCAATTCCTATGTTCGTCTTGATGGCGCATCTCCTGGTCCATTCAGGTATAGCTGACCGTCTATATCAGACGCTGAGTTACTGGCTATTCGGCGTAAGAGGCGGTCTGGCAGTAGTATCGGTGGGAGTATGTACTGCACTCGCCATGTGTGGAGGATTTGGCCCCGGCATCATCACCATGAGTGTGATAGCGATACCCGCCATGCTCAAACGCAACTATGATAAATCCTTAGCCTTGGGCAGCGTGATGGCTGGAGGAATGCTGGGACCCATTATTCCTCCCAGCGTGATGATGATAGTCTTCGGCTTCATTACACGGCTGTCAATTGGGAAGCTTTTTATAGCAGGTATTATTCCTGGCTTTATAGCTGCAGGTTCATTCGTTCTGTACATATTGACAAGGTGTCAGCTTAATCCCAAGCTAGCCCCCAGGGTAGCTGAGGAGGTAACCTGGAAGATGAGGTGGGTATCACTCAAGGGAGTAGTCCTTCCTGCCGCATTAGTCATCGGGATGCTGGGAATAATCTTCCTGGGCATTGCTACCCCTACAGAAGCTGCCGGTGTCGGAGCTACAGGCGCTTTGCTTTGCTGTGTCATCAATCGTACTATCAGTTGGAAGATAGTCAAGGTATCATGCCTGGAAACCATTAAGATTACCGGCATGGTTATATGGCTTTTGATTGCTGCCAACATCTTCCGCGTCTTTTTCACCAGTGTCGGGGCTCGGACATTGATAATGGGCATAGTAGCAGCGTTACCAGTCAGTCCCTGGGCCATCCTTATTGGGATGCAAGTCATCCTCCTCATACTTGGTATGTTCATGGATGATTGGGCTATCATAGTAATCTGTGCTCCAATATTTTATCCCATTGCTGTTTCCTTGGGATTCGACCCTTTATGGTTTGCTATGGTCTTTCTCCTCAACATGGTGGTGGCCTACCTGACGCCCCCCTTCGGCTGGGCTTTAATCCTGACTAAGGCACTTTCCCCCCCAGGGATAACTACAAGAGACGTCTGGCGGGCAGCGCCACCATTCCTAGGCATACTAATTCTAGTTCTGATTATGGTTATGCTATTTCCCCAGCTTGTTCTATGGCTTCCCGGTATTATGATGTAAGGCTAAGTGAACCGGCTCACTACAATAAATAAAAGGAAGGAGGTTACGAATGTTAATAGGAGCATGTAGTATGGTTTGTGGAGTTTGTAAACTCCTGGAAGACAATGCTTGTGAAATGTGCGGCTGCGTACCGGGTACTGATAAAAGAGTTCCAGAGAAGCAGATGAGAATGAAAGCAGTAGTCGGTACTATATGTCCGATACTTGAGTGTGCATCAAAGAAAAAAGTAGACTTTTGTTTCAAGTGCCCGGAATTCCCTTGCGAGAATTTTTATGCCCACGAAATGCCCGAAATGTATGCCTCACCAGGAATGAAATATAAGCCCTTTCCCTTTAGCAGAGAATTCCTCGACAGATTCAAGTCCGAGAAAGAGGCTTCTTCTTAACCAAGTAAACAATAAATTAAATTAAGAGGAGAAGGAGTAGAATGATAATAGGAGCATGCGGTATAGCTTGTGAACACTGTCCACTTCTAGCCAAGGGAAAGTGTGAAATGGGTGGCTGTGTAGCTGGGACTGACGAAAAAGCCCCAGGGAAGCTAGAGAAGCTAAAAGCAGCCGGTACTAGGACATGTGAGGCACTGGAGTGTGCTATAAATAAAAAAGTAGATTATTGTCTAAGGTGTAAAGAATTCCCATGCGAGATTCATTATCGTCAAAATCCTTACTGTGAAGTACTCCTTGATTATGTCAAAGATTTCTACACTCAATATAAGGGCAAATTCAAGCGAGAGGAGTGCTAAAGGAAAGGAGGCGGCGGCAGGACGCTATCCCGACTTGTCAATATTTAGCTATTAGAATTTAGCCACGCTATACTTATTCTCGCCGTATGAATAGGGCACTGCGAGTGTGTGACTGCAACTATATTGAATTTCGCTATCATACCAATCTGGAAAGACTGCTTTAAGTTCCGCCATCATCTTTTTACGCTCGTCAGGCGGCATATCTTTAATGCTGTATCTCCCAGCATACTTGAGTCGCAAATCTTGAAAGGCAGTGAGCCATTTCTCCATCGCATCAAAAATCTCCGGACCGCACACCGGGCCATGACCAGGAATGATGGTCTTAACGTCAAATGTCCGTAGCCAATCAATCACCCGTAGCCAGTGGCCGTCACGTTCATCTTCATTCCAGGGATGCCACTTATTGTATATCACATCGTTGGGGAGCAATACCTTCAATTCCGGGATGTAGAGAATGGTGTGTTCGGTGTCTTCAGCTGGACCAGTAGTATACAGGTGTAAAGTAAAGTCCCCTGCATCAATTATCTTTTCCTTGTCAAAAGTCTCCGTGGGCTGTATAACCCTGGTAGGTAACCTACCCTCCCAAGTGCCAAACATTTCTGTCCACTTGAGCTGGGATTCTCCTACCAGATAAATATAGTTTGCCGTCTCTTTAGCTGCTAGAATAGTAGCTTTGGGTTCGACTGCACGGAAGAAATCGAGGGACGACCAGTGGTCAGGGTGACCATGAGAAATAATAAAGAGCGAGATCTCCCCAGAAGTGTGCTTCTGGATTTGTTCCCAGAGAACCTTCCCATCTTCATTGAGGAAGGGTACATCATAGACGACCACCCCCAACTTTTTGGTTTCAAAGAAAATATGATTTGACCACCAATCTTCTAGCGCTGTAGTGTACACGTGAAAGATACCCTCAACTGTCCGGAATTCCGGCATCGTCCTAAATCCTCCTTTAACCTGAATTTTTCTGCTTCTCCAATTAATGTATCATACTATATGCCACGCCCACGCGCCAGCTGCCCACCATCCATGTAAATTGTCTGTCCCGAGATATAATTGGATGCTTCTGAAGCGAGAAAGAGTACTAAAAGTGCCACTTCCCGCGTTTCACCGAACCGACGTAAGGGAATTGACGCAAGCATGAATTCTCTCATCTCAGGCTGGTCGAACACTCTTGCATTAAGCTCAGTACGTATATCACCGGGACCAACTGCATTTACGCAAATGTTAAACGGAGCCCACTCCACCGCCAAGCATCGAGTGAACATACTAAGTCCAGCTTTACTGACGTTATATGCAGAAAAATATGGGGCTCCCAAATCAGCACTGTTGGAACTGATGTTTATGACCTTGCCTTTCCTCTGTCTCAACATGTGGGGTGCGATAGCTTGGGCAAAGAGAAAAGCACTGGTTAAGTTAGTATCTATAACCTCGTGCCACTCTGCCTCACTCAGTGGTGTATCCCAGCTATCCGCCACCTTCCACTCGGGCAGCTTCATCTCCTTCATTTCAGGAACAAAAGCAATGGGCTTGAGAATATCGATACCGGCATTGTTGACCAAGATGTCAATCTTGCCAAATTGTGAAACAGTCTTCTCCACTACTCCCTTTACTTCGTCTGCCTTGGTTATATCTGTGGGTACAGCCAGAGCCCTGCGCCCCAACTGTCGAATTTCATCGGCTGTCTGCTCTATTTGTTTTGCTGTCCGGGCAGCCACTGTAACATCAGCGCCACCCTCGGCCAGAGTCAAAGCAATGCTCTTGCCAATACCTCTACCTCCCCCGGTTACAATTGCTACCTTGTCTTTAACACTATACTCCTTGGGAATCACCATGCCCTCCTCCTCTCTAAAGAATTTTTTGTTGGTTATGCTTGAGTTCTCACCTTTTATGATTTTGGAGGGCTGACAAGTTGAGTGCTTTTGTCGCCTTCCATTTTTGTGAATCTATTGGAGCCAGAATTTCCCATTTCAACTCACGATGAGGTATCCTGATCCTCATCGCTCTTGTCGCCAATAATATATCCATGGCATCTGGTTGTCAATCTCCCTCTCGGAGCCCTGCAGTAGTCCTCGACATGCAAGCCGTACACCGCAGCTCCCAGAATCCTCGTCTATCAGCACTGGCCAAGCTCTCCACCCGAAAAGAGACGATACTTCCCCTTTTATTGATACCCTGCTAGTACGGATGCCATTCCCCATTAGAGCTATTCAGGTAGATGGAGGCTCAGAGTTTCAGGATGTCTTCGAGGAAGAATGCCAGAGGAGAGGTATAAAACTATTTGTCTTACCACCACGCTCACCTAAGCTTAATGGACATGTGGAAAGAGCCCAGAGGACACATACTGAGGAGTTCTACGAGAGGTAACCGACGCTAGCTTTCAACTGCCGGAGCTAAATCAGGCTCTACTTGAGTGGGAGAAGGTGTATAAAACTATCCGACCCCATCAAGCCCTGGGATACCTTACTCCACAGGAGTTTCTAGGACGCTACCAACAAAATCAAAGAAGGGAGGCAATGTGTCACTAATCATATGAACGAGTACATTACCTTGACAACCTTTGGGGAAAACTGCTAAACTCTGCCTTTGGGGAAGTCTCCATCAGGAATTATTCCACGGCAGGTATAAGCCTTAATGATGTGGTTGAAACCAAGGTCATAGTCTATTTATGCCCACCATAAGAAGGAGGTTCTAAACAAATGGGCGAGCAGTTTAACTGGGATTATACCTCATACCCGGGGTATAAAAAGTATCCTCATCTGTTTAAGCCGATTCAGCTCGGTAAGCTAACCATCCCCAACCGAATAAAGTATGCTGCCACTGAGGACAATCTAAACGGTAGGGATGGTTTTGTTACCGATGCCGGTGTTGCCTACATACGGGAGAGGGCTAGAGGAGTTGTTGGCGGTATATGCACCATGCAGGGTGTATACATGGATGAGAAAAGGCAAGGTCAAGGATATGTTGGTCAGGCTGCAGCCTGGGATGACAAATTTATACCTGGGCTGAAAAGGCTTGCTGATGCCATTCATGAAGAAGGAGCCATAGCTGCTTACCAGTTAATGCACTGTGGTCGAGTCGGTGCTATAGAAACGGAGTATTGCCAGGGACCATCAGCAGTTCCCCAGCGATTGAGGATTTTTAGGCCAGTAGAGGAGATGTCCAAAGAAGACATCGAACAGTGTATAAAGGAGCATGTAGAGGCTACCAGAAGGGGTCTTGAAGCTGGGTTTGACATCATTGAGATTTCAGGGATTGTGGGCTATCTCCTTTCCAATTTCATCTCCAGCTATACCAATAGGCGAACCGATGAGTATGGTGGAGATATAAGAGGGAGGATGAGATTTGGGGTAGAACTCATCAAAGAGGTTAAGAAGGTATGCGGCGATAATGTCCCTGTGGGTATTCGACTCTGTGCCGAAGAGCTTCTAGATGATGTGGGTGGAAATACACCAGAAGAATCTATGATAACTTATGAAATGGCTGAGGAGGCTGGTGTGGATTATCTCAGTGTTACTGCTGGCTGGCAGGAATCTATTCTACCTGTAATCAGCAGAGACATTCCTGAGGGTTCCTGGCTCTATTTGTCTAAACGGGCCAAGGAGCATGTAAAAGTGCCCATCTCTATGGCCTATAGGTTGTTTAACCCAGAATTGCCCAATAAAGCTATTGAAGATGGCATGCTAGATATTTGGGAAATGTGTCGACCTATGATTGCCGACCCACTTAAGCCGAAAAAGATTCTAGAAGGCAGGGAGGAAGACGTAAGACCTTGTGTAGCATGTAATCTATGTCTGGCCAGGCTCTTCCGTGACGCCCCGCTGACGTGCTATATCAATCCTGTTTGTGCTCATGAGTGGGACCCAAAGTATCAAATTCAACCTGCAGAAACGAAAAAGAATATTATGATTGTAGGTGCCGGTCCAGCGGGCTTAGAGTGCGCCTATGTGGCGGCACAAAGAGGACATGAGGTTCATGTCTATGATAAAGGGGATAAATTGGGGGGAGCTATTATTGAAGCCTCCCAGGCACCTTATGGAGATGATGAACTCTATGGGGTGGTGGAGTTTCACAAAGCTCAATGTGAAAAGGCAGGGGTAAATTTCCATCTGGGCACAGAGGTGACCGCTGATTTAATTGAGGAGGAAATGCCAGATTCTGTTGTCCTGGCTACCGGAGCAAATTATATTAAGGGTAAAGCTCCTGGTTTTGACCGAGAAAATGTTGTCTCGGTGTTGGATGTCCTCAATGGAACCGCTGAGGTCGGGGACAAGGTCATTGTCTGGGGAAATAGAAAACCGGGGATTGGAGTCGGCCTGTTTTTAGCCAAACAAGGGAAAAAGGTGACCATTGTTGGTAGTGAGAGAAGATTGGGGAAGGATGTTAACCCCTCCTTTAGGTGGCGCTATGGTGCGTATCTCAGGGAGAATAAGGTCATGACTTACAATGACTGCGACATTGAGGAAATTGCAGATGATGGTGCCGCCATTATAACTTACGATGGCTTCAGATTTCCAGTGAAGGCAGATACTGTGGTCTGTGCTGAGAGAAGGGCGAATGAGAGCTTACAAGATGCTGTTCGGGAAGAGGGCATTGAGCTTTTTGTGATTGGTGACGCGCTGGTACCTCGTAGCCTATCAAGTGCAGTTCATGATGGTTACCGAATAGGCATCCGCATATAAAAAGGAGGTTAAAAATGCCAGTTGATGCAGAGAGGGAAATAAACAGGTTGCATGGTGCGTTGGGTGCTGCACAGGGTGCGATTAAGGCTACACATTATGAGTGGCGCCAAACAGCGCTTGAACTTGCCGGACCTAGTGCCAATCCTTTAGACATTATACTGAAGTTCTGGGAGATAGCGGGTAAAGACCTAGCCAAGGGTTTCCTCCCCGCCCTGAACAAGGCTAAAGGTGAAGAGGCATTGATGACGAGTGTGGCTAGACTTTTAGCTGCCACCGGAACTGCCAATGGAGCTGTGGTTAAGGTGGAAAAGGGCGAAAGCCCTAACGAGGTTTTCATCAGATGGGAGAGATGTCCTTGGCCTACTTCCGCCAAACGGTATGGAGCCTCAATGAAAGAAGACCTCTTGGGTTGTGACAAATTTCTTCAAACCATTGTTGCTGAATTCAATGGTTTCCTCGGTATAAATTACAAGCTGGAAACACAAAAAGCCATCCCCAGAGGCGATGGTGTGTGTCTGCGCCGACTTTATAAGGAATAAAAAATAGGAGTGTATGTAATATGGCGGCTCAAGTAGATATGGAAAAATGTACCAAGTGCGGGGGAATAGCACAACCTCGTTGTGTAGAGGCATGTGTGGATGAAGCAATTAGGGTGCAAGACGATAGAATTGTGGTCACTGAGTTTTTGTGCGAAGACTGTAATGAATGCGGTTATACCTGTCCCGACCACGCTATTTCCATTCCGCTTGAACTGGTAACATTCTAACAACAGGAGAGGGAGATGAAGGTTAACAAGATAGACCATATATGCATTGCGGTGAAAAACTTGGAGGAGGCACGGAAGGTTTGGGAGCCCATTCTGGGGAAGCCACAACCCGACGACCCCTATGTTGACGAACCGGAGAAGATCCGGGTGGCAAGATACTGGCTAGGTGAAGTGGGTTTTGAGCTGATGGAATCAACCAGCCCCGATGGAGATGTAGCCAAGTTTATCGAAAGGAGGGGCGAGGGTGTTATGATAATTAGCTTTAATGTGGATAATACCCGAGAGGCCATCGATGAATTGACCGCCAAAGATTATCCCTTTATCGGCGGCGCCAGACCCTTCCGTGACTGTGAATTCGCCTTCATTCATCCGAAGGCGGTAAACGGTGTTCTGCTTGAGCTAATCGATTATAAGTGGAAAGAGTTTAAAAAATAGCTTCTAAATAATGGTCAGTCATCGAGGGAAGCTGCTCTTCCTAGGATTAGTTCCAAATCACATTGCAGACAACGTTTCGCCTCTGTGGCGGCTTGATTGGTATCAAGGCCGAGTTCCACCTCGGCAAAGCTATGGTGTGCTTCGGAGATAGGTATCCTGGGCATCTCCACCCTACACAGGTCAGCAAAGCCTTTTTCTCTTTTTCCGGTATAGGGTTCGGGGGCAGGTCTTTCCCAGAGGGTTTCCTCTATATTGCCATTCCCGCCTAGAAGTTTATCAATGGAGCTGGCTGCCCTTCGTCCGGCAGCAATTGCCTTAATAACCGAAGCTGGCCCAGTGACCGCATCGCCGCCGGCAAAAACCCCCTTCCTGCTGGTGGCAAGGGTGTCCGGGTCAACCTGGATGACATTCTCTTGACCTGTGGCTAAATCAAATTGGCGGGGAATCTCTGGACGCTGACCGATGGCGGCGATGATGGTATCAAAGCTTATGGTAAACTCAGTGCCCTTAATTGGCTCTGGTCGCGGCCGACCACTGGCATCTATTGCCCCTAGCTGCATACGAATACACTCTAGCTCTACCTTACCATCCTGGCTGATTATCCTTGACGGTGCTGCCAGGAAGTGAATCTTCACCCCTTCAGTGAGAGCGTTGTCAATTTCTTCAGGGCTAGCCGGCATCTCAGTCCTGGTGCGCCGATAGATGACGGCCACTTCCTTAGCCCCGAGGCGAAGCGCCGTCCGAGCCGAATCTATGGCAGCATTACCGCCACCAATGACAGCAACTCTATTTCCTAATGCTACCCTTTTGCCCAGGCTCACTTCCCGCAGAAAGGTTACACCCTCCATCACCCGAGGGCTGTCCTCACCATCAACCCCTATACTTAGACCTTGGTGCGCCCCGATGGCTAGAAAGGCGGCGTTATACCCTTCCTCAAACAGTTTTTCAATTGAATCAACCTTGGTATTTGTCCTTATCTCAACACCAATATCCTCTATCCTTTTAATCTCAGTCCTGAGGATATCCTTTGGCAGCCGATAGTCGGGGATGCCAAAGCGCATCATACCACCGGGCTCAGGCAACGCTTCAAAAACGGTGATCTGGTGCCCCTTCTTTCTCAAGTAAAAGGCCGCCGTCAGACCGGCGGGGCCAGCGCCGATTATAGCTACCTTATGAGCGGTGTCATCTTTTACCCGTAGCGCCTTCTGCCATGAACCGCTTTCATTATCCGCAGCGTAACGTTTCAATGAACATATAGCAATGGGTGTATTTACCTCTTCCCGTTTGCAGGCATCTTCGCAGGGATGAGTGCAGACACGCCCTAGAACACCAGGAAAGGGGACCTTCTCCAGAATCAGGGCATAGGCTTCATCAACCTTTCCCTGGGCAATAAGCCTTAAATAGCCGGGTACATCTACCCCTGCTGGACAGGCAAGGGTGCAAGGCGGCCACTCAGGGACTCGTTCTGGAGGAGACGACTGACGCAGAGCGCGGATGCCAGCTAGAATCTCCACACTATTGGGACAAGCCTCCTCACACCGAGCGCAGGTGGCACAAAACCAAGGAAAGGGGGAATCAGCCATCTCGTCGACAAAATCAAGCTGGACATGCCTTATAATACGCCGAATATTAAAATCGTCTTTGCCAGTGAGTGGACAGGCACTACTACAACAGCCACACTGTTCACAGGCAGCAATCACCGCTGCATCCCTAAGTTTTTCAGTCAATATAGCTTCACTCTTTTCCACAATTATCATTCTAGGTTAAGTTGTTTTGTCATTGTTCTCATGGTGGCGGCAAACTTTGGTCCGTCTGCCGCTGAAAGCCAGGCAGTCCATAGTTTATCCGGGTCGTAGCCCTTTTTAGCTAACCTCTTCTTGGTGATGCGTTCCATCCGCTTCTCGGCTTTATAATTACCTACAATGTAATGGCAAGTTGGGAACTCACACCCGGCTACCAGTACCCCGGCGGCACCCAATTCAAAGGCGCGGAGGACAAACTTAGTTGCCACTCGTGCTGCACACATCACCCTTATGACTCGCACATTAGGAGGGTACTGAAGTCGGCTTACGCCAGCCATATCCACCGCCCCCAGAGCACACCAATGGCAACAAAAGGCAACGATTTTTTCCTCTGCCTTTTCCTGCAAGGCGGCCTCCACCTGAGCCAGAATCTGCTCGTCGGAGTAATGGATAATGGTGACGGCATCCTTGGTGCAGTCGGCGGCGCAGAGACCACAGCCTTTACAAAGGGCTTTAATCACATTGGGTCTGTCATCCACCAACTGGATGGCGCCATAGGGGCAATTCTTGACGCAGATACCACAGTCATTACAGGCATCCAGGTCAATATCAGCCACGATTCCTTCCGCCTCAATGTATCCTACTTTCATTGGGATAGAGGCTCTCATGGCTGCTCCCATCGCCTCCTCACTGGTGTCTTTTAGATTTTTGGGAGAACGGGCACATCCACAAAGATAGAGTCCATCACTGGGAAAATCCGATGGGCCAAGTTTGACATGAGCCTCTTGGAAGAATCCATCGGGGTTGGTAGACACCTTGAGCTGTCCCTTGAGTTGGTCTACGGTGCTGTCTCCTTCAAAAGCGGTGGTTAAAACAATCAAATCAGCCGGGATTTCGAGTTCTCTTCCCAGGAGGAGGTCATAAACCTTCACTATTAAACGACTATTCTCGGTGGATACCTCTGGCTTACGCTCCTCGGTATACCTTATGAATTTAATGCCCATATTCTTGGCATCTTTTAGGTAATTTACCTCCTCTTTTACTATACTAAGGTCTCTATAGAGTATATGCACGTTTATATCCTTGTCGATGGTTTTTAGCGCCATAGCATTTTTCACTGAAGCAAGACAGCCAATATTGCAACAGCCACGCTCCTCGTTCTTGGAATTGACGCAGTTGATTATGACCACATCTCTTTTTGGCTCAAGTCCGTTACTTTTCAGCAACGCCTCAAGCTGAAGCTGTGTTATTACCCGGGAATCATCCCCGTATCCGTACTGACCTACCGGTTCGATTTCCTTCATCCCGGTAGCTGCAATAATAGTGGAAGCATCAAATTCTTCGCTCTTTCCGTTGGTCTTCACCCTGACCTTGTAGTTTCCGATATAGCCCTGTATATCCTCAATCTCGGCATTGGTATAGACCTTGATGTTCTCATTCCGGGCGATAAGCTCAGCCTTGGTCTTGACCATCGCATCAGACGAGACCTCTTCAGGGGCAATACGGTCTAGCTTATTCAGAAGCCCCCCAAGCTGAGGTTGTTTTTCCACGATTATCGCCTTAAAGCCTTGAGCGGCTATATTCAGGGCAGCGGTCATGCCAGCCATGCCACCCCCGATTATCAGGCAATCCTGTTTAACCGGGAGGCGAATCTCTTCGCCCGGCTCAAGAAGGATAGCCTTAGCCACCCCCATCTTGACCAGGTCTTTAGCCTTTTCCGTCGCCTTCTCCGGGTCATTCATATGAACCCAGGAGACCTGTTCCCTGATACTTACAAATTCAAGTAAATAGGGGTTTAACCCCGTCTCTTTTACCGTCTTTTTGAACAGCGGTTCATGGGTTCTCGGCGTGCAGGAGGCAATCACAACCCGATTAAGGTTATGTTCCTTTATCGCTTCCTGCAATTTAGCCAGGTAGTCTACGGAGCATGACCATTTGCCCTCTTCAGCAAAAGCAACATTCTTGAGACCCTTGGCATACTCCACCACTTCGGGCACATTTACCGTGCGGGCGATGTTCGTACCACAATCACAAACAAATACACCAACCCTGATATCGTTATTCATCTCACCGCCTTGCTATTACTGCCTTCATGCTCGCTGCAGACGCCTGCACTACCGATTCAGAGATATCTATT
>Ga0209991_10000585_pt1 | contig 16002 bp, 12 predicted proteins | sample ChitaG_FD_183167 | JGI IMG/M metagenome (GOLD analysis project Ga0209991, IMG submission 183167) | Deep subsurface microbial communities from South Pacific Ocean to uncover new lineages of life (NeLLi) - Chile_00310 metaG (SPAdes)... | ecosystem: Environmental > Aquatic > Marine > Oceanic >...
TTCACCTGAAAAATAATTTTTTTGTGAAAAAATGTTAAAAAAAAATGGAGCCGGTTCTTGAATCCTGACACAAGTTCAACTCCTGACCTTTTTGGTGTCATAACTCAAGAACCGACCCCCATAGGCCAGCGTGCCGGATAGATTCCTAAGGCTCTCAGCTGGTCTATTTATACCGGATCCACTTTACGATCTCTTTAATATTCGGACGTTTACCGTACATTAAAATCCCCACCCGGTAAATTTTTGACGTAAGCCACATCATCAACAGAACTGTAAGGGCAAGAATCACAATAGAGGCTCCCACCTGCACAAAGGGAGGAAGCAGAACGCAAACGCGCAAAAACATCAAAATCGGGGTAAATAGTGGAATTAAGGATAAAACCACGGCTAGCGTGCTGTTCGGGCTCCTTATGATAAATATCATGAGCAACATTGGAAGCACTAAAAACATGATAACAGGAGTCTGGAGCTGCTGGGCTTCTCTTTCTGAATTGACCATGGAACCAATGGCCGCAAAAAAAGTTGAATAAAGAAAATAACCAAGGAGGAAGAAGACAATAAAATAGATGAAGATATAGCCAGGAATCCTTGGAATATTGAATTCTGCTCCTGGAGGGATTAAAGATTTGCCGTACCGGAAAGCAAAAATTCCAAAGAAACCCCAGATAGAAAACTGAGTTAAGCCCACAGCACCAATTCCCAAAATCTTGCCTGCCATGAGTTGAAAAGGCTTTAAAGAAGAAAGGATAACCTCGACTACCCTCGAAGTTTTCTCTTCAAGAACACCTCTCATAGTGGCAGCCCCGTAAAGGATCAGGGCCATGTAAAGAATAAGAGCAAAAATATAAGAATACATAAAAGTTCCGCCAGTATCTTCTTCCTCTCCTCTTTTCGTTAATTTTATGGGCTTTAAGCCCACACGCTTGATATATTTGGCAATTTTTTGGGGATCCAACCCTTCTCCCTTTAACCTTATCTCAATGACAACACTGTTTAAAGCTTCATCGATACGCCTTAATTCATCAAAATCGGTTGTGTGCTCGGAAACATACTCTGCACTTTCTCCCTCAAGAATGTTTCCTGGGATAAAAAGATAGGCTGAGAGATTATGATTCAGGACTTCATTTCTCAAACTATTCCGGAGCTCCTCGAGCTCTTCTTCTTGAATATCCGAAGATAGTTTGATTTTTTCAAGAATGTAGCGGCGCCTTCCATCATTAAGCCTGTGATCAAGCTTCTTGTCCAGTTCCACAAAAATTTCCTGGGTTAAATCAACCACTCCTATTTTCTGCTGATCTCCTACAGAAATTAATGAAACGAGAACAGGGACCCCTATTATGGCAACCATAAGAACCGGGCCCAGGATGGTGCCGATAATAAAGCCTTTGGTCCTTACAGTTTGAATATACTCTCTTTTAATGACTGACAGTATCTTTTTCATCTTTTACTCCTACTTTATCGATGAAGATGGCGTTCAATGACGGTTCTTTGACTTCAAATTTATTGATATTGATTTTTCCCACCAGTTTTAAGAGGAGATCCTGGGGATTTGATTGTTCTTTCAATTTTATTTCCATGAATTTTCCATAGTCATCAATCTTCTCAACTTCAGGGAAGCTCTGAACAAAACTTGCATCCCCGTCGTAATCCAAAACAACAGTATTTTTTCCGTATTGCTTCTTGATCTGGCTTAAATTTCCTTCCAACACGCCTTCAGCTTTATTAATAAGACAGATATTGTCACAGATCATCTCAATCTGTTCCATGCGGTGTGTGGAAAATATTATGGTCCGGCCCTTTTCTTTCATCTCTAACATGATATCTTTTAAAAGCTTAGTGTTGACAGGATCCAGGCCAGCAAAGGGTTCATCAAGAATAAAAAGCTCAGGCTGATGGATGACTGTGACAATAAACTGAAGTTTTTGCTGCATTCCTCTGGAAAGCTCCTCAACCTTTTTCTTCCTCCAATCTGACAGGTCGAACCTTTCAAGCCAGAAATCAATCTCTTCTCGAGCTTTACTGCCTCTAAGCCCTTTTATCTCGGCTAAAAAAAGAAGAAGTTCCCCGACCTTCATTTTAGGGTAAAGCCCCCTGTCCTCAGGAAGATACCCTATTCTTTCTTTCATCTTTTCATCCATCTTCCGGTCAAGGATTTTGATAGAGCCTTCATCAGGAATGATAATGTTCATCATCATCCGGATCGTGGTTGTTTTTCCCGCTCCGTTTGGCCCAAGAAAACCGTAAATTGTTCCCTGGGGAATTTTAAAAGACAGTTTTTTTACTGCATAAAAATCGCCAAATCTTTTGGAAATGTTTTCAATCTCCAGAGCATTCATGATGTCATCCTTAAAAAAAGTTAGATTGAACCAAAATTATATGTTTATATCATTGTGAGCCTGTTTGTGTTCACCTGTCTGCATTTATGCGCATGCTGAAGCACAGGCAGGCAACCAAAAGGAGGACTGCAATCCTATAATTTCCACGACTGCATGACTCCGTGACTCAGTATTTTTGTGACTTCCTACTTGTTTTCAAGTCTTTTAATATACTCAATCTCTTTAAAAAATTCTATATTTAAATACGGCTTTCTGCTATATTTTATTCGAAGTAGAGGATATTTCCTCATTTTAAAGAAGGAGGAAAAATGAAAAGAGGAAAATATGTGCTTATTATATTTTTAATATTTTTCTTATTGCTTCTGGCGACTATTGTATCCTTCATTTTTTACGAGGTAGGAAAGCCTCCTGCTGTGAAAGCCCGTTCTTATCTGGAAATCAAACTTTCAGGCCCAATTCAAGAGAGAGCTGCGCCCGATTTTCTGAGGTCTGTGCTCGGCAGAGCACCACCTCTCTCTATGTACGATATCTGGATGAACATCCGAAAAGCCAAAGTTGACAGCCGCATAAAAACTCTAGTCCTGCGCCTCGGCTATCTGCAATGCGACTGGGCAAAGGTAACCGAAATCAGGGAAGCTGTGCTGGATTTTAGAAAAGCAGGGAAAAAAGCTTATGCTTACATCGATGAAGCCCCTGAATTCGACAAAGAATATTACCTTGCGACTGCCTGTGACCGAATCATTTTCCATCCCCTGGGCTGGCTGGGTATCAATGGAATCGGAGGTTATGTTCCATTCTTCAAGAAAGCTCTGGATAAACTTGGCATTGAAGTTGAAGTTGAACATGTCGAAGAATACAAGACAGCCTACAACACGTTCACAGAAGAAGGGTTCACTTCAGCTCACAGAGAGATGATGGAATCCATCTATGGCGACTTTTTCTCCCATTACGTAAAAGAACTGGCGGAAGCCAGGGGAAAAAGCGAAAAAGAAATAAGAGAGCTGATTGACCACGGTTTCTATCAAGGTGAAAAAGCCCTTGAGGCAGGACTGGTGGATGACCTTCTTTATGATGATGAATTCGAAAATATTCTCAAAGAGAAAGGCAGCAGACTCTTTAAAATTACCCATCGGCAGTACTTAAAAATCAAGCCCTCTTCTCTGGGTTTAAACAGAGGAAAAAAGATTGCTCTTATTTACGGAACAGGCCTCATCCATTCAGGAGAAGGCATCTATCAAACCATGGGTAGCTCAACAGTGGCCCGCTTGATCAGAAGGGCAAGGAAGGACAAATCCATTGCGGCAGTTATCTTTCGGGTTGACAGCCCTGGAGGCTCGGCTGTTGCTTCAGATGTTATCTGGAGAGAAGTGTTTTTGACCAAAAAGCAAAAGCCGTTTATAGTATCCATGTCAGACACGGCTGCCTCAGGCGGATACTGGGTTTCTATGTCTGCCCATAAAATCATAGCCCAGCCCCAAACCCTCACAGGGTCTATCGGGGTTATCTCCGGCAAATTCAACATGTCCCGCCTTATGGAAAAACTGGGGATTACTTCTGAAAAAATCACCTACGGGAAAAGGGCTGATATATTTTCTCCTTTTCGAGGGCTCACCCCTGAGGAAAGAAAAGTCCTTAAAAAGGAGACATTGTGGATTTATGACCGTTTCCTGACAAAAGTCGCAGAAGGGCGAAACATGAGCAAAGATGAAGTTGGCAAGATCGGGAAAGGCCGCGTCTGGACAGGAAATCAGGCCAAAGAGCTTGGCCTTGTGGATGAGATAGGGGGATTATCACGCGCACTTGAACTGGCTAAAGAACTTGCAGGTATTCCGGCTGATAAGAGCGTGAAGCTTGTTGTCTGGCCAAGAAGAGTATCTTTCTTTGGTGCTCTTCTCGGGAAAAGACAGGCCCTGACAAAACTCAATTTTCGCTCGAAACTCGAAAAAATCGTTTCTACACTTGAACTCCTGGAAAATGAAAAGATCCTGGCAATAATGCCATTATGGATTAATCTGGAATAGATAAAAGAGCGAGAGAAGATCAGCTCTCTAGGTCTTTCTTCGTTTACTCAAATATTTTCTTGCCGATTATTCCTTTCGAACACTGCTTTTTTTAGTATATCCTGAGGATTTTTTGTCCTGTCCTCATCTTTCGCCGTAATGTCAAATGTTGAGACGCGACCCCTTTTTCTACATTTCAATATGCATAGGACGAGGGACAGAATGTCCGGAAATCACAGAAACTGCAGCTGTGCCAATCTGGCTTGGCTTTATAATCATGGCTGCGAATGCCTGCTTCAGCTTCTTTTATCTTTTCCATTGCCCTTTCCAGCTTTTTCTCATTTTTTTGAGCATGACCTATGATACCCGATTCCAGAAAATAAAGCTGGGTTTCAAGAAGTGGGACTTCCTGGGTTTTGATAAAAGAGAGGGCATACAAACCCATCTGAAGACTATCTCTGGCTCTTTTATCCGCTTCTTTCTGCTCTTTAACTTCTGTTGCTTTAAAATCAATTATAACCGCCCCTTCATCTGTATAATCAATCCTATCCCAGCGGCCTATGAATTTGACCTCATCAAAATTCCACTTGAATCTCTTTTCAAGGAAGTGAGGAAGGTGCTTTGAGCGTTCTTCTCTCCGATAAAAAAGACGAAGCGCCTTTCTTCCCGCCTCCTTCCTCATCTCTTCGTGTTCCCGGCTGAGAAATCCCTCGTTGACCCAGCGGTTTTCGTACTCCTTCAGAAGGTCCTTCTCCTTTAATTCCTTTCCTAACATCCTGTTTCTCAAATAGTAATGGATCGTGTTGTGAAGGACCCGGCCAAAAACCAGGTTGTGATGGGGGAGGATTGGAATTCGCATGATATGTCTGTATCTATATCTGAGAGGGCACGTCAGATAATCATCAACCTGGAAATGGCTTAACGTTAAAAATCCCTTTTCTTCCGCCTCTGACAAAAATTTTGGTTTAGGAGTCGGTTCAGCATACCTTTCTATTTCTTCCAAGGCTGAAGTCTGAAGAACTTCCTCGGGCATTTTAGAAAGGTCAAAAGCTTCAAGGACAAATGGACTGACTTTTTTCAAACGTTTTAATCCGTAATCCCTGGCCCAAGTCAAATAGAGAAACTTCTTAGCCCTCGTCATCCCGACGTAGAAAAGCCTTCTTTCCTCCTGGAGGCGGGTCTTTTCTTTCTCCTCTAAACTGTAATCCTCTCCTTTGGGAACTTTATCCTTCAGAATCCCATCAGGAACAGGAATCTTCTCCTTTCTCTCCCTTCCGGGGAACCTGTCCGCAACCAGGCTGACCATAAAAACAGCGTCAAACTCTAACCCCTTGGCTTTATGAACCGTGAGCACATGCACAGCATCTTCTTCCAATTCTGCCTCTGCAGTGGCAGGGTTGTCTCCCACTTGCTGAAGAAGGTCCAGATGTTGAGCAAAAGAATGGACAGAGTCATTATCTGTAAGTTCAGAAAATTTCTTCACCTTATCAAAAAAAATGCGGAGATTCTTCATTTTCAACTCAGCTTGAGGGCTCCTTTCCTCCACAAGAGCTTTCAGATAGCCTGTTCTTTCAAGAAATGAGTATATAACCCTTCCGGCATTCTGAGAGCCGGCCAGCTTGACGAAAAAAAGTAAATCCTGATAAATCTTCTTGATTTTCGCTTCTGTCGAACCGGAAATTTTTGCAGGGCTCTTGCCTTCAAATATTTTTTTAAAAACGCTATGCAAAGCAAGATTTTTCTTATGTGCATAATTGGTAAGTATGGTTAAATCATAAGGCTCTGTTTGATAAACCTCAGACAAGGCAAGGAAAAAAAGACTTTTGCTGTCTTCAAAATCCGTTAAGGATTTTATAAAAGAAATGAGTATCTTCACTTCATCCTGGGAGTACAACCCGCGGCTACCGGAAAACCTGAAGGGGATCTCCTTCATGTTCAGGGCTCTGAGGAAAGGATCCACATCAGCATTTCGCCTGACCAGGATTGCCATGTCTCCAAACTTATAGCCCTCCTTAACCTTTTCCAGAATAATATCTGCGACATTGTCTGCTTCCTGGAATAAGGTATCAAAAGGAAGCCTATGGATGCTTTTTCCATCACTCTTCACAGAAGATTCGAGCTTCTTGTCTATTTCTTCTTCGAATTCTAAGCGATCTGGATTGTTTTTCCTGATGAGCTGGCAGGCAGAATCAAGGATGTCTTGAGTGGAGCGGTAATTGATATTTAAAACGACCTTCTTGTAATCAGGAAAAACTTTCCGAAAATTGAAGATATTGCTTAAAGACGCTCCTCTAAAGCGAAAAATGCTCTGGTCATCGTCCCCGCATACGGTTAAGTTTTTGTTTTTTGCTGCCATGAGTTTAATAAGCTCGAACTGGATATAGTTGGTATCCTGAAATTCATCAACCAGAATATACCTGTACTTATCCTGAAACTCCTGGAGGATGGAAGGTCTCTGTCTAAAAAGCTCCACCAACAACAACACCTGGTCTTCAAAATCAATCTTCCCCTCACTCTTCAGCAATTCCTGATATTTTTGATATATTTGAGATACTTCCTGATGTTTTAAAGCCGTTTCCTTCTCAGCACTATCCGAAGCTTTCCTTTTGAGTTTTTGAGAATAATCCAGGTACTCGTCAGGTTTTATATCTTCCTGCTTTAGCCTTTTTACAGCGTTCAAGAGTTCCTGGATGTGTTTGGTGGGGTAACTCAGGGGGCGGTAGTAATCCAGAGGAAACTGAAAAAGACGCTCTCTAAAAAAAATGGCTTGCTCAACATCGTCCAGAAGCTTGAAATCCGGAGAATAACCCAGTTCGATCCCGTAGTCCCTCAGCACTCTCTCCCCGAAGGAGTTAAAAGTGCTGATCTCCACAAAAGAGTAGCTGTAAGGAATCAAGAGATCAATTCTTTCTTCCATCTCATTGGCCGCTTTTTCGGTAAAGGTTACAGCCAGAATTTCTTCAGGCTTGGCCAACTTTGAAGCAATGAGATAGGCGATGCGGTGAGTGATGACCTTTGTTTTCCCTGTTCCGGCCCCGGCTATAATAAGAAGAGGGCCCGGCCCGTGGGTAACAGCCTCCTTCTGAACAGGATTCAGGTCCTTCAATAAATGATGCAGGCCTTCCTGGCGGAGTGATCGGGACATGCTATGAATGAAATGAAAAGTGTTTTATTCTTCTTTTTTTATGATAACTACTTCATCCGGCTCCATGAGCCAGAGCTTCTCGCGAGCTCTCTTTTCAACTGCCTTCGGATTCTTCTCCAATTCCTCTATCTCCCGCTCTAATTTTTTCTTTTCGTTCTCAATTTGATCTATTTCCTGGAGCAAAACTTCATGTTCTCTCTGAACCCGGTATATCTCAATCAACCCCTTTTTCCCAAAAAAAGAAGCTATGAACAAGACCATAAAGAAAAAGCTCAATGCGGTAATGAGCAGTTTTTTCCGAAAGGACAAACTAGTTTTCTCTTTTTTACCCATCAAGAGACCAACTCCAATCCAAATCTCATGAGCTTCTCCAATTCTTTCTTTGAGCCGGATTCCGCATAGCACCGAATAATAGGTTCTGTTCCTGAAAACCTGAGGAGAAACCAATCATCATCGGAAAAATCTAACTTTATCCCATCGATGGTTTCGATGTCGATGACTTTCCTGTCACCGAGCTTACCTGGAGGATTTTTTATCAGTTTTCTCAGCTTTTTCTCCCTTGCCGCGTTCAAAGGGATGCTTTTCTGCTCTCCCACTCTTTTTCCATATTTGTGAAACAGATCATTTATTTGCTCCGCGAGGGTCTTCCCCAGGGCAGCCATCATTTCAGCGACCAGGAGCCCTCCGAAAATACCATCTTTTTCCGGGAGATGATCTTTTATGGCCACGCAGGCACTTTCTTCTCCCCCAAAAATGATCTTTTTTTTCAGGAATAGATCGGCCATGTACTTAAAACCAACAGGGGTTTTATAAAGAGGGAGATCGTAATTTCTTGCAATCCTGTCTACCATATGTGTTGTCGCAACGGAGCGGGCAATTCCTCCCCGCCACTTCTTTTTTGAAACAAGATAGTCCAGCAGTAAAGAGAGAATCAAGTTATGGATGACGAAATTCCCTTTTTCATCAACAACCCCGAATCGATCACCGTCTGCGTCGGTAGCAATTCCCAGGTGGCATTTTTTCTCCCTGACAAGTTTCTTCAATTCTCCAAGGTTCTCTTCTGAACAGGAAGGCGCGATCCCGCCAAAATAAGGATCGATATAGCCATGGATCTCCTCAACGGGAATCTTATTTTCTTCCAGAATTTCATCCAGGTATTCCCGGCTTGTCCCGTAAAGCAAATCCACGGCAATTTTTATTTTTGCCTTACGGATAAGGTCAAAATCGATTTTATCCTGTATAAAAGACAGATAATCCTTCTGAAGATCTATTTTCTCTATAAACTCAGTCCTGGGATAAAGGGGAGAGAAAGAGTATTCCCTTTTTAAGAGTTTTATTTCCTCTTCTATTTTATCCGTCTCTTCCGGAAGGGCAGGAGCACTGGTTTCTGTGTTGAATTTGAGGCCGTTGTATTCAGGGGGGTTAAAAGAGGCTGTAAAATTGATTCCTCCCTGAGCTTTTCTTTTAATCACCTGGTAGGCTTGAGCCTGGGAAGGGGCATCCCTATCTGTCAAAAAAACATGGATCTGGTTGTGCGAGAGAATTTTTGCCGCTTCAAAGGCATATCTCTCTGAAAGAAAACGCGTATCATAATTCACAATGACAGATATTTTTCTTCGGGGGAATTTCTTCCTCAGATAATTGGCTATGGCCTGGACAACTATCCTTACATTTTGAAATGTGAATTCCTCCCCCATTTTCGCCCGCCACCCTGAAGTTCCGAATTTAATCATGGGGTCAGAATTGCAAAACTTGAATTTTTATTTTCTTCTGCCTTAAATGTCTAATTTTTTATTTATAATTTTATTATAATTTTACATAAATATTCAATTTTTGCAAGCCTATACGGGGCCTGACCCCATTTTATATTGACAGGTGCCTGAATCTCTTTTACTTTAATAGCAATGCAGAAATGAAAAATCGCTCTTTAGCAGGAATATTCCTAATTTCTTCAGCGACCCTGTGTCTGGAGATATCTCTAACCCGGTATTTTTCTATCTCCCAGCAGTATCATTTCGCATTTTTAGTTGTCAGCATAGCCTTTATGGGATATGGAGCCAGCGGATCCTTTCTGGCACTCTTTAAAACATTTCGCTCTATCGAACGGGACAAATTCTTATCATACAGCTCTCTTCTCTGCTCTCTGACTATCCTTATGAGTTTCTTTCTTTGCAATAAGATCCCTTTTGACTTCATAGCGCTCTCCTGGGACAAAGGACAAATTTTTTTCATTTTTTTATTCTATTTTCTTCTCAGCGTGCCATTTTTTTTCGCTGGTCTGACAATATCTTTCGCCATCTCAAGGGCCTCAAACCTTGTGAACAAGATTTATTTCTTCGACCTCCTGGGCGCAGGGACCGGCACCCTGCTTGTTCTGTTTGTATTCCTGCCCAAGGGAGACAAAGGAGTTATCATCTTTATTTCCTTCCTGGCGCTTCTCTCCTCTCTCTTCTTTAGTTTGAAGAGACCAGCCCCCTTTAAACTTATCCTGCTCTGTTTCATGGCAGCAGAAATTGGCCTTTTCCTGTCCTCTCCTTCCTGGCTGAGCTTCAGGATTTCTCCTTACAAAGCTCTTCCTGTAGCATTAAAATACCCCCAGGCAGAACATCTCTTCACAAGATGGAATGCCATATCCAGGGTCGATTTTCTGAAGTCACCTGCCGCAAGATACGCACCGGGGCTGAGCCTCTTATACGACAAAAAACTTCCTCCCCAACTCGGCCTTTCTATGGATGGAGGAGAGCTCTCCGCTATAACAAATTTCAAAGACACCCGGGAGCCTTCGCTGGAATTCCTCTCTTTTCTTCCTTCTTCTCTTGCCTACTCCTTTACCGAAAACCCGCGCACCCTCATCATCGAGCCGAAAGGAGGCCTGGATGTTCTCTCTGCTTTTGTTTTCAACGCCTCTAAAATCAAAGTTATCGAGAGTAATCCCCTGATTGTGCGGCTTCTCCGTAAGGAACTTGCTCAATTCTCCGGAAACCTCTACAATAAAAAAAATATTCACGTTGTCTCAACCCACAGCCGGTCTTATTTAAAACAGGAGAAAAACACCTACGACTTAATTGTCTTCTCCTTAACCGATGTCTTCGGTGCTTCCGGAACAGGCCTGTACGGATTCAGTGAAAATTACCTTTATACAATCGATTCTTTTTCCCAAATTCTAAGCCGGTTATCTCCGAACGGAGTTGCCAGTATGAGTTTCTATCTGCTTCCTCCTCCGCGTCAGGAAGCAAGAATTCTGGCAACCTGGATTGAAGCTCTGGAAAAAAACAAAATGGACCCTGCTTCCCGCATCATAGCCATCAGAAGCTGGGGGACCATAAGCTTTTTCATAAAAAAAAGCCCCTTTTCCAAATCCGATATCCAGAAATTAAAAGATTTTACAGACAAGTGCCTCTTTGATCTCGTCTACTACCCGGGTGTTAAAATTGAAGAAACCAACATCCATAACAGATTCGATAATCCTCTTTATTATAATCTCACCCTTCAGCTTCTTTCTCCCGCAGAAAGAAAAAAGCTATACAAGGATTACCTCTTCCAGTTAAGGCCTGCAACAGATAACCGCCCTTTTTTCTTTAATTTCTTCAAACTGAATAAATTAAAGGCCACTTACAAAGCGCTAAGTCAGAAATGGCTCCCTTTTCTTCAAGGGCATTTTTTAGTTCCCCTTCTCCTCTTTCAATCCGTCGTTATAGCCTTTGTTTTGATCCTTTTGCCTTTATTAACTTTTCAAAAGGAAAAAGACAGAAAAAGAGGTATTCCTTCGAAAATTTTTTTCTATTTCAGTCTGATTGGAATGGCTTTCATGTTTGTGGAAATAACTTTTATACAAAAATTCATTCTCTTTCTCGGGCATCCCCTTTATTCCGCCTCAGCCATTATCTTCTCTCTGCTTTTCTCATCCGGATTGGGAAGTTATTTCTCTAAACGAATCCTGGGACAAAATCTAAAAAGAAATCTTAAATTGAGCCTTCTCTCTTGCGCAGGACTCATTGCCGTCTATCTCCTTCTTTTTCCTTTCTTTTATGAAAACTTTATAGGCTTAAATCTTTCCCTAAGAATAATCCTGACTTTTTTGGTTATTTTCCCTCTCGGCTTCTTGATGGGATTTCCCTTCCCAACAGGAATTCGACTGCTGGCGGAGCAGGAGAAAAGGCTAATCCCCTGGGCCTGGTCTACCAATGCTTTCTCCTCTGTTGTCAACTCGATTTTCGCTTTAATGATTGCCTTCTGGGGAGGACACAATCTCGTTCTACTCCTGGCAACCGGAGGCTACTTATTCTCTCTTTCCTTTCTCGGCTTCTCCAACCATAGGAACAAAAGTGACATCTAAAATATGCCTCACTTTCGGTTTTCCATCTATCTTGGTAATAAGAGCCAGAGTCTGAAAATAGAGCGTACTTCCAAGAGGAATGATAAGCCTCCCCCCTTCTTTTAGCTGCTTGAGCAGAGGCGGGGGGACATGATTGGCCGCGCAGGTCACGATAATAGCATCAAAGGGAGCATGCTCTTCCCAGCCAAAATAGCCATCACTCCATTTGACTTGTACCTGATTATAATTGAGCATTTTCAGCGTTTCGGCTGCTTTTTTGGACAGCTTTTCCCTTATCTCGATCGAATACACTTTATCTGTCATGTGGGCAAGCACGGCTGCCTGGTATCCAGAGCCAGTCCCGATCTCCAGGACCTTATCTCCTTTTTTCAACTTCAGGTGCTGGGTCATCAAAGCGACTATGTAAGGCTGGGAAATCGTCTGGCCTTCGTCAATGGGCAAAGGCCTGTCAATATAAGCCCGACTGCGCAAACTGGGGCTGACGAAAAGATGACGGGGGACTTTTCCCATGACCTCCAGAACTTTTTTATCGGTTATATCTCGGGTCTCAAGCTGCCTCCGGACCATTTCTTCCCTCTTCCGGGCATAAATCTCATCCTCTTCGCAAAATGAGAAAAAAGGAACAGAAAAAATTATCGCAATAGAAAGTATCAGTCTAAAAAAATTGCTTTCTTTCATCTTTCTCTCCTTGCCAGGAGTGGACCCTATCCTTAAAAGAGGGCCAGCCCGGTCTCAGGTCTTTTTCCCTTCGAATTATCTTCTATGCTTAATAATATTTTAATTCTATTCGCTTGAAAAAAAAAGGGAAATCCACATTATTTTTCCCAAACAATTGCCTGCGCCCGCCAAAGCCGCCTGCATGGTTGTATGCGCAGACAGGCTTGGCCCTTCTCCTTCCTGTATTCCTTGCCTGTGCACACCAGATGGGCTTGCAACGCCGTAGAATCATGTCACGTTGAGACAAAGCTATGAGGTCACTTCTGCAAAACTTTTCTCCTCCCAAACAATGATGTCTTTAACCCCTAAAGGTGAGTCAATGACCTTAAAATTCACCTCTCAAACCCTCCCTGCAGGTAATTGACGGCAGAATGCTTCTCTGCAACCATATGGAGAAACCCACAGAATCCAGGCTGAAATGTTTTTTTACGAAAAGAGTTTTGGAAAGGAGAGAAAATTTCAAAACGAATCCCGGTTTTTTCTAAAAAAAAGCCGCATGGAATATAACTGCCGTATTATTCACATCTTTTTATTCTAAAAAGGGATTGATTCCGATTGAAATTTTAGTGAATATTTGAATTGACAAAGGATAATTTTTTTGATAGGAGTAACTTAACCAAAATGAGCAAAAGTCAAAATTCACAAATAAATAAGAGCGCCGTTTATCCAGGATCCTTTGACCCTATCACAAACGGACATGTTGATATTATTAAGAGAGGATTAAAAGTTTTCGATAACATCGTCGTTGCAGTTTTAGAAAACCCAAAGAAAAAGCCTCTTTTCTCGACTAATGAAAGAATCGACATGATCCAGGAAGTTTTTGCCGATTACGAAAACACCCGGGTGCAAGCCTTCCATGGTCTTCTCGTTGAATTCGCGAAAAAAAATAACGCCAAAGTTGTCATAAGGGGCTTAAGAGCCATTACAGATTTCGAATATGAATTTCAAATGGCTCTGATGAACATGAAGCTTGACCCGGAAATCGAAACATTTTTTATGATGCCCAATCTCAGTTATTCCTTCCTCAGTTCAAAATTAGTAAAGGAAATTTTCATGTTAGGCGGCTGCCTAAAAGACCTTGTTCCTGGGGGAGTGGAAAAAAAGCTTAAAGAAAAATTCAAAACAATACACCCAGTTTGAATTTATAAAAAAGGAGGGAAAAGTATGTTTGGTCTTGGCAAGGAAAAAGAATTGGTCGGGCTGGACATTGGTTCCTACTCCATTAAAGCTATCGAGTTTAAATCAAAGAAAAAAGCGGGAGAAGAACTCTATGAAGTCTCTAAAATAGGCCTTGAATTCCTCCCTCATGATGCGATAGTGGAAGGGACAATCATGGATACTACAGCTGTGACCGAAACAGTAAAGATGATATTTGACGAAAACAAGATCTCAAACAAAAATGTCGTTATTTCTATTTCTGGCAGTTCAGTGATAATAAAAAAAATATCCCTTCCCTCTATGGAAACAGAAGAGTTAGCAGAATCCATTATCTGGGAAGCAAGACACAATATTCCTTATCCGTATGAAGAGACAAACGTGGATTACGCTATCCTGAAACCGCCTTTATATTCAGAAGATAAAAATTTGGATATTCTTCTTGTAGCCGCAAAAAAAGATAAGGTCACTAATTACAGCAATGTTGTCCAGCAAGCCCGGAAAAACCTGGAAGCCATAGAAGTTGATGCTTTTGCCCTTCAAAACGCACTGGAGATAAACTATCCGGAGATTTACCGGGATAAGACAGTTGCTATAATCAATCTTGGGGCAAATACAACAAATATCATCATTTCCGAAAAGGAAAGGCCTCAGCTGTTTCGGGACCTCACCCTCGGGGGGTCTTTTTTCACAGAAAACATAAGAAAAGACCTGGGCCTCGGCACTGATGAGGCAGAAAAAGTGCTCAAGGGAATACCTGTCAAAGATATACCGGCTGAACAGGCAGAAACCGTCATTCATACAAGCATACAGAGCCTCCTTGAGGAAATCGAAAAAACCTTCTCTTTTTATGAAGCAGGAGAAGAGGGACAAAAAAAGATCGAACAAATTTTCTTGAGCGGTGGATTAGCCAAATTAAAAGACCTGCCGAAATTTTTTGAACAAAAGTTCAACACAACGACAGAAATATTCAATCCTTTTAGAAACATCTTCTATAATGAAAAAAAATTAGATTCTGTTTATTTCCAGGAAATGGCTGCTTTTTTTGGAGTGGCAACTGGACTTGCGACAAGAAAAATGGAAGAATAAGACCATGATTCGTATAAACTTAATAAAAGCTGAAAAAGCAGCACTTCCTCCCAAAAAATTCGAAGAAAAGGGAAAAAAGCCTGTCCCCACTCCGTTAATTATTTTACTTATTTTTATAGCCACTGCCGCTTATTTCATCATACAAAGGAATGCTATCAAGAATGAAAGGAGTCTTCTAGAAGTATCACAGGCAGAAAAAGCGAAATACAGGGATGTCGAGGCCAAGCTGGATCAAATCAATAAACAAAAAGAGATCGTTGTGAAAAAAATAGACCTTATCAATAAATTAAAATCCCACCAGGGAGTTCCCGTAACAATATTGGACGAGCTGAGCAAACACATTCCTTACTGGGTCTGGCTCACTGAAGCCTCTTACGACAAACAAATTATCCAGATAAAAGGCAGAGCGATCTCCAATAATTTAATCGCTGATTATATCTATAATTTAGAGCAAAGCTCCTATTTCAATAATGTTAACCTAATTTCTTCCACTCAGAGGACTGTAAGAAATAACCAATTTTATAATTTTGCCCTGACGGCAAGCTATGTTTTCCCGCCGGTACCTCAGCCCTCACAAGAAAAAAATATAAAAGAGGCGAAAAAATGAAAGATTGGCCCTGGTATGGACACATCATCCTGGCTGTGGTAGTCGTCGCATTGATTTATTTTGTCTACTTCAAACCTAAAAGCAGCGAGCTTAACGGCCTTAAGGCAGAAAGAGAAAAGGTTGAACAGGAAGTGATGAATCTGAAAAGAAAGAATACACAGCTGAAAAAAATAGAGGAAGATATGGTAACCCTGAACAGTACTTTACAAGAGCTCCAGGCTATCATCCCTGATAGAAAAGAAGTATGGGACATCTTGAGAAAGATGCACCAGCTTGCCATCAATTCCCGCCTTAATATTGCAAAATTTCAACCTAAGGGGGAAGTCGATAAGGAATTTTACTACGAGTGGCCAATCCCGATAGAAATTACCGGAAGTTATCATAATTTAGCAATATTTTTCGACCGCCTAAGTAATTTCTCACGCCTCTTCAACATAGAGGGCTTCTCTATAAAGTCCCTCTCGAAACAGACAGAAACCAACACTATCACCGCGGCTTTTACAGCCAAAACGTATATCTTTCGCGAAGAAGTCCCTGAACCAAAAGCTAAAAAAGGAAAAAAGAGGGGAAGATGAAAAAAGCACTGACTTTCTTTCTTTTCGCCGCTTTTCTCTGTC
>Ga0209991_10000586_pt1 | contig 15993 bp, 16 predicted proteins | sample ChitaG_FD_183167 | JGI IMG/M metagenome (GOLD analysis project Ga0209991, IMG submission 183167) | Deep subsurface microbial communities from South Pacific Ocean to uncover new lineages of life (NeLLi) - Chile_00310 metaG (SPAdes)... | ecosystem: Environmental > Aquatic > Marine > Oceanic >...
CACAGAGACCAGCTCGGCACCCTTTTCTGCCAGCGCCTTGAAAAGCCCTTTATCCGAAGTCAATGGTAGGCGCGGGAAGTCTATCTTTAGAAACTCCGCATACCGACTGCGGTAGGTCGGCGAATGGAAAACGGCGTAAGCGTAGTTGAAGATATCCTCTGGACCAAAGGTCTCTTTGAGGTCACCCTTACCATCCGAAACAAACTTCAGCCCCAGCTTAGCCGAAACGGCTTCGATGAACTCAGGACTAAGGTTAGGACGGCGCCCTTCCTCAAACGGCATCTCGCCTTCAGCAGGGTAAAGGTAAAGAGGGAAGTTAACATTACCGCCCCGGTAGAACAAGTTAAAGTCCTGTATTGATTCAGAGCAAAAGATAATATCCCAAATTTCTGGCCCCACTACTTGCCCTGCTCTTCCTATGCACAGTGCCACATTCTCTCCTACTAGCATATGGCGCATGACCTCAAGACGGGAACGCTCAATAACAGCCTTGTGGTAAAAGATGTGACGGACATCAAAGGGACGGTACAAACATTTGGTGAGCGCTTTTTCCCATTCTTTATCTTGGCGGATAGCTTGGCGAGCACCAGCAACACTCCAGCCTTCTTTATCAACCAGCTTAAAGCGTTCCCGAATCTCTTCATCATTTGAAGTTGTTCCCCTGAAGTCTGTAACTCGCTGTTTCAGAGTTGCCTCATCAAAATCTAAAACGAAATGGTCTCTGGCGGTCACAATGCCTACACTGTTAGTGGGGAATATATCGTTGACTTTCCAGCATTTCTCATACTCAGCCAACAGTTTTTCCTGAATGGGTACAAAGAGGTAGAAGGGGCGGCTCGGCGTAAGCTCTGACCACGTAGTCTTATTGATATCTGTTTCCAGCAAGGTATGGTACTTTCCTTCACGCAAACCCCAGAATTCAGCATAGTGGACTTTGGCTGGCCCGACTTTGTCGGACTCTTTGACAAATAGACCGATGGCTACCCCTTGCTGAATATCGAACACATTTTCATCTCTGCCACCGTCCGGCGCGACTTCCTTTTTCTTCACGTTGCCATGAAGATTCAGGATGTAAATGTCGGTGAAGCTACTCATCAGGGACTGACGCATACCACGGAAGGTGGGGTTATCTAAGTAGGCATGATTGGTAATAAAGCCCAAGATACCTTGTCCACTAAGCTCTATCCGCCACTGCCCGAATGCCAGGAACTTGACGTAGTCGTCCTGAAGCCACTTGGGGTTCTTTTCTCCCAAAGGCTTACCATCGATAGTCTTGTATCCCTCAACTAGCTGTCTCGCCCATGGGCCTTTATTTGCCGAATGTCCAGAATACGGTGGATTGCCCAGCACCACCATGATTGGCTTTTCCTTCTTGATTTGGGCAGCAGCGTTAGCTTCCTCAGTTATCCACTGCGCAAAGAGAACCTCTGAGTGCTTGATTGCCTCTTCCAGCGTGTTGGTCAGGTAGATGCCCAGGCGCTGGTCGCTCTTGAACTGGTAGCCTGTTTCCTGTAGCAGAAGCCCTAGCTTGAGGTGAGCTACGGCATAGGGTGCCATGAGTAGTTCAAAGCCAAAGATACGCGGCAGAAGTCTCTCAGCTACATAGTCGTTCCACATGCCCTTCTGCTTCTGGCTGAGCATGGCTTCGTGTATCTCATTGATTACCATGTAAAGGAAGGTGGCAGTGCCCACTGCTGGGTCAAGAATCAGCGTCTTGTCATCAGCCAGTCCCTGGGGCTTGTTGAAGCGGGTCTTTAGTAGGTGGTCAATAGAGCGGACAATGTAGGAGACCACCGGCTCAGGAGTGTAGTAGACACCACGCATCTCACGGACTTTAGGGTCATACTCAGCAAGGAAAGTTTCATAGAAGTGTACCACTGGGTCTTCTTTCGCCGTGCGCTTACCGAAGTCTTTCAGGACTGAAGTCATGTCAGCCTGCGCCAGCAACTGCGCCAGGTCATCAACCTCGGGAGCGATTATTTCCGGTAGTCCAGCGCCGGCAATATGGTCAAAAATATTGCGGAGGAAAGGATTAGTCTTCGGCACCATGTCTCTGGCGTACTGGCGAGTGAACTTTGTACCATTAGGGCTATTGCATCGAGCAGCGAATAGCCCGTAAGCAATAGTCTGGGCATACATATCGGCGAATTGCTCGATTGTAAGGTCGGGCACAAGGGTATCGCAGAACGCCTTGTAAAGGTTGCCAAGCGACGGCAAATTTAGCTTTTTCTCGAAAGCAGCCGTAACCAGTTCACGGAGTCTGTGAGCTAAGCGTGCCATCCGTTTTGCCAGTTCTTTCGGCGTGCCTACAGCCTCAGCCTTGTGAGTCAGAAAATCATTCAGAAGCTCAGCTACGGCTTGGACACCAAGCCTTATCGCGCTTGATTTTGCCATCCTTTGTTGGTGTCCCCAGGCGTGCTGAAGGACGGCGCAGTTCACCATCCACGTACCAGCGGAACTCAAGGTAATCAGTGAGTATCAGGTTAGTCAATGAGTCGAGGTATCGCTTCAGCTGTTCCGACTTTTCAGCTTCATCCAGACTCTTACTGACGTCCTTAGCCTCAATGTAGCCAACCGTGAGAGCACCTTTAGTAACTAGGAAGTCGGGGGCACCACATTCAGTTCGCTGGGGCTCATTAGTGGCAGTAACACCCTTTGCCAAGCCTTCTACCAAGGTTTTCAATGCCGGGCGATGGGTGTGCTCAGTAGCATTGCCAGCAACCAGTTCTTTTTCAATAGTGAGTATATATTGAGCCAACAGCTTAAAATTTGCTTGTTTCACGACCTCCCCCGCCGTTCGAACTCTGATTTATCAACATTATACTACATAATACGGCGGTATACATAAAGAGGCCTTTTGCTGTGTGTGAACAACAAGCTAACCTAGATAGGCGTGACTGCATAATTGGACGCTCTGTGCAGCAGGTAAATTATCATCGCAAGAGGCTAACCAAGGACTAAACAAAACTGACATTTGTGCAATCTCCTTGCATCCAACATAAAGTTATAAGGTAAAACTTCAAGAACTTGCCAGTTTATCGTCCCCTTAGGTGGGAGCACTAACGACAAAGAAAAAGAAAAGCCTCACTCAGTATAGGGAGGCTCTTAGCTATGAATCTTTAACTTAAATCAGGTTAGCAGTTAATTACTTGTATTGCCGCGTGAGCTCAGACCGAATTGAGTAACTTGTTTAGTAATTATACTGGTCAGGACTTCGGAATTAGAATGATTCCAGCAATCAATTTGTAACATTGACCCTGAAAGGGCCCACCTAAACTTATGGTGAACAAAAGAACGTCATCTGATCCAACACCGGCGGCTCCTCTAGGGTGCACGCCGAAATCTAGACTTTTAAGTCGTTGTTCCCACACCGGATCCGTTATTGCAAGATCATAGGTTGTTCGGTTAAGACTAAAAAGAGCGCGAGTTTGTCTTTTACCCGTGATTGACGTCGCTATGTACCACGAGACATCCATCGGTTTAATAAGAACTAATGATCTCGGAACAGGTTGATCCTGAAGACCCAACAGGGGAACCCTATCACCTGTGTTGCCAAACAACTCTGGGCCAGATACTAAAACCTTCTTGAGAAGCATATATGCTTCCTTTGGATTGAACCTCTTTATCAACTTCCACTGCTCGTTTCCCAGCACCCAATTCTCCGGTTGATATGGCTTTGGCCGATGCTCAGATACATTCACCTCAATAACATCGAGAAGTGCAGCCTCGTTCCCATCGTCCAAGACGTAATGTCGTCGCAAGAGAGTGCCTTCCGCGTCCTCACTTATCGGCCGAATCCACTCATCGCAATCCAACCTTAGACCCGCTACACATCTTCCGGCAAGCTTCCTCGAATTTGCAAGGCAAATGAATCTAATTCTCATTCTCTTTTCAAAATTTCAAATATGAACTATTTCAATGTCACCCCATTTGCTACGCAGGTATTCTAATACCAGTCTTCTGTGACACCGTTCAGCCGTACGTTCACTGCAAAGCAACACAGTGGGAGAATCAAATATGCTACGAGGAAGTTTAATCTCTACCTGTCTTGTTGTCATGAGAGCGAAGAAAGCTTTCTCATAGTTGGACCAGGAACCATGGGATTTCTTATAGGCATCCAAAATCTCCTGCGTTGGCGCCAGAAGTAATTCATGTTTATAGCTCACGCCACAGATAGCCTTTAAAAAATACCGTAGATCGTCCCTCTTGGTGAAGCCTGCGAATTGTGAAGAGTTGTTCAGTCTAATATCAAGAAGTTGCCTTATTCCAGCTTTCTTAATGGCTTCGAAAAATTCTTCTGCGCTCCGTTTCGTGAAGCCGATCGTATAGACTTTGCGGATCTCCAAGACCCCTCCTTCTGTTCCGGGAACATAGCAAGTTGTGACGAAGCGATGGACTCTTGAACATTGGTCTTTTCTAGTTGTTCGTCTGTTTGAACTCGGCCATCAGCTCTTATGTGCAACACTTTAACACCCTTCTGTCCCACAACTCGTCCTATTAATAGATGACGATGGCATTCCGAAGGATCCTCTTCGCTGCACATCACGGCTATTCTATAGCTTTCCAATCCTTTCAACAGCCTTCGAACAGCTTTTAAGAATAACGGTGACTGGGCCATCAAGTGGTACAAAGCATGCCCTTCCTTGTCATACATGGAAGGGTCTGATGGCTTTCCGCCAAGTTCGTTACCCATATACAAGTACTTTATTCCCTTGTTAGTTAAGGCTTTCTTCAAAGTCGTAGCATTAAACTGACTGGCGAACCTAGAATGAGGACTTGACCGAACATCTACGAGGATCTGAATCAAGTTATCGGTTAACAGCTTCAAGAATCTTTGGCTGTCCTGATTAGAATGACCTATCGTAAAAATTAGCTTCCTGTTTTCGTCAACCATGAGACACCCTGTAAAAATGAAGTCGCTCTTTCTCTAATCCTTCTTCGTCCCTTAGCCATTCTGCCCGATTCCGCTCGAATGAAGCTGGCGACCAAGTTTCTCCTTTTTAGAACTTGATTTAGTATAGCATATGGTAAAAAATAGAACCAACAATGCTTAGGTTAGCTTGCAATCAAAAGGTTAAAAAGAGTTAAACGGTTTTTGTTTGAACTGAGGGACCAAAATGGATAAGTCAAGTTTTCAACACTATGTACCACGTTTCTACCTGGCTAGATTCGTTGACTCAGAAGGCAGACTCTGGGTGTTCGATAAGATAATAGACCGTGTCTTTGAAACTACACCGAACAAGATTGCAGGTGAGAATAGGTTTTATGACGTCGATGACTTAAGAACAATTGGGGCTGACCCTCAATTGCTGGAAAAGCAGTTATCAGATATAGAGTCTGAAGTATATAAGATTACCGAAAATTGGCTATACCTACTTGAGATGAAAGGTGCCGTCAAAATTCCGCAAATCAACCGTAAAATTATTTCTCTCTTTTTGGCTTTGCAGCTTCAGCGAACAGTCGAAGCGCGGATTATCCTTGTTCAGTTCGCGAAGCACCTGCAGACAATAGGTGAACTCAAAAAGGAATACGATCCGGAAAAGGATGCTCGCAGTCTACACACTCAACTACTCTGGGACAAAAAGTCTATGCACAATGTAACCAAGCGGATAGCAGACTGTATCTGGATCTTTGCCAAAAATGATAGTGTACAGCCATTTTACACCTCAGATAATCCTGCTTTGGTTAAGTCTTTCGATAATAAAGAATGGCTGTTTGGGTCAGACGTGTTTGAGCGTGGTATGTACATAGTCTATCCACTATCTACTAAGTGGATTCTATACTGCAAAGACCGACAACCTTGGCGTAAATTATCGAGATTCGATGGGCTGGTTTCCCCGGTTGGGTTCACAGTAGATATGGTCAATCATGAAAACTCTGGTCAAGTTGGTAGGTCAACAAGATTCATTTTTTCCAACTCACCTGACTTTCGGTTCGCCAGAAAATACCTAAAGGAATACCCAGTGCACTGCGACCGGGAGAGAAAGCGTTTCTGCTAATTACGAATTGATAAAAGTGTTACATTGTGAAATCTATCCATTGCATGTATTTCGGATAATCCATCAGCATAAAACAAAGTAGTAGACCGTGATCTGGGGTTCCCAAGGAAACTCTCGAAGTGCCACAATTACTCAGAATGTTCAGCCGTCAAAATTACCGGGGAAATTGCCGGGGTGCCAAGGAGCAATTTCCTTGAATTGCCCCCAAAATCCGCATATCCTATATAAGGAATGGATAGTCTGGTTCTTGGAATTGATGCTGCATGGACGCCGCGAAATCCCTCAGGCATTGCTCTGGTCACAGTAGCTGCAGGGCATATACCGGAATTACTCCGAGTAGCGAGAGCCTGCGGGGAATTCACTTCCGGCCGTAAGATTGGTGGGAGCGATTGGCTGAACCTCCCTCCTTCTGAGGAACCCCTCAACGTGAGCGGAATACTTGACGCCACCAGAAGGTATACTGGCACGCAGCCTAGTGTTATAGCTCTCGACATCCCTCTGTCGCCTCTGCCAATTCGCGGGCGCAGACGAGCCGACAACGCCGTTTCAACCATGTACGGAAGCCGATGGGCTGGCACGCATACGTTTTCCACCGAACGTTTCGGTCGTGTTTCGGCTGCTTTGTTTCAGCAACTCTCCAGATCAGGATACCATTGGATGAATGCCACCGAACACGTGCAATTAAACAGACAGATTCGATGTTTCCTCGAGACGTATCCCCATCCAGTGATTGTAGAAATGCTTGGACTGGAGAAGCGCCTGTGTTACAAGGTTGCGAAAAGACAGAGATATTGGCCCAACTTGACGCCGGATGAGCGATGGAGGAACATTGCGTCGGAACTCGACCGCTTACATAGTGCCCTTGCATCCCGTATTGGTGGTTTCGCTGACAGAGTGCCGAAGGCGTGTGCCATTCTCGATGCTGTGCCTAAATCTAAAGGCGCAGTGTTCAAGGGAATTGAGGATGCCCTTGATGCTGTTGTGTGCGCATTAGTTGGCTGCGAGTTCTTGGCGGGCCGTGCGGTTGCTTTCGGAGACCAGTATTCAGCAATATGGGTTCCTCGTGATGGTTAAAAAGATCCGCCACAGCAAGTTTGTGGACTTCTTTCTGAGAAAGTGAACTGCGGTGAGGCCCATTGATAGCACTCCGCGTTGCACCTTTTAGCGCCTTGTTCACTCGGGTTTTCAGGTCTTGAGAACTGACGCACTGTAATCAAAATCTAGCCCTCTTCCCGGGCGTTTGAATGGGCGGGGGGGCGCGCTTTTGATACCTCTGGTTTGAAGGGGCGACGCCCCTTTGCCTTAACAAGGGGCAAACAATATTCAGAAATTGGGCAAAAATTGATGAGGAGAGTATTGACAGGGCTTACAATAAAATGTTATTCTTATAAAAACTTTTATAACAAGCGAGTATTTTGGGTGAGCCAACCAACTGAAACGCAGAAACCTGATACTAAGCGGAAGACCTCAAAAGAGGTGTATTTGATTGAAACTCTCAAAATTGTGGTTGATGGAATCGCAAAGACATTTGGTCCTCGTTGCGAAGTGGTTCTTCATGACCTTAGAAACCTCAGAAACCTTGAGCATTCAATAGTCAAGATAGCAAACGGGCATGTTACAGGAAGAACCTTTGGTGGGCCAATAAGTGACCGGGGGCTGAAGGATATCAAAAGCGGACGCGAAGGTTCTCTCTTCATTAACTACCCATCCGTAACTAAGGATGGTAGGTTCCTAAAATCCAGCACTATGCTGTTTAGGAATGACAAGGGAAAACCAATTGCAGCACTATGCATCAACTTTGATGTGACAGATATTCTGAATCTGAATACTGTGATTCGGGATATATTTGTCCTCTCAGGGGAGGCTGGACAAGCTGAGCCTACTGAGACATTTGCAGAGGATATGGTTTCTACTCTGAACGATATCGCAGATAAGATAATCAGAAAAGCTGGAAGGGCAACTCCATCAGTGGGGAGAGAGGACAAAATTAAGATTGTAAGGCAACTGGAAGAGCAAGGATTCTTCTTAATGAAAGGAGCTACTAAACTCCTTGCAAGGAAGCTGAATGTTTCAAAGTTTACCATCTATAACTACCTCGAACAGGTTCGGTCCCGTGGAGAAGGGTGAGCATACTCATAAGAAGGAGTTTCTATTGTGAATAAACAAGTTATCACTGTCCCCAATGCGCCTAAATATCCCTTTTCACCAGCTGTGAAAGCGGGGGACTATATTTTTGTGTCCGGTCAAGGTGGATTCGTGGATGGCGAAGGCAGGGAGGTCAAGGGGGTAGAAGCTCAGACCAGACAATGCCTGGAGAATATGAAACAAGTTCTGGAGGCAGCCGGTTCATCTCTGGACGATGTGGTAAAAGTAACTATCTTCTTGGGTAACAGGACTGATTTCGCCAAGATGAACGAAGTCTATCAGACCTACTTCCGCAAAGACCTGCCTGCGCGCTCGACAGCTGTAACCGGTTTGGTGATTCCCAACATGCTTATCGAAATGGAGTGTATAGCTTATTCCCTACAGTCTTGATGGTGGAGAGAGTTGAATGGTGTCGGTACTTTGACTAGCAGAGGGCTCGGTAAAGTCTAGGAAATTGCGAACACTAAGCGTTAAGGGGGTGAGAGATGAGGTAGTAGAGTAATCTTTTAGCGGGACGACCAAAATCTTTTAAGGAGAGTTTAGATGAAGATTAAAAAGTTATTAGCGTTGATTGGTAGCGTCTGCTTACTATTAGTACTGGCAGCGCTACCCTTTATGGCTGCTTGTGCTCCTGAGGAAGCACCACCAGTGCCGGAGGAAGTTGAATGGAAGATTTTCATCCCTTGTCCCCCAGGAATGCCGATGCCTTTTATCTATCAGTGGATGAATGAACAGTTCGAGGAAAGGTATGACGGACGGCTGACCCTTGATATTTACACCGGTGGGATGCTTCCCTATAAGGAAGCAGACTTGCTGACTGTTATTAGTGACGGATTGGTAGAGATGGTCGATGCTGCCAATGTTCATATAGAGGGTCAGATAGACTGGATAGGCGTTACAGCGCTACCAACCATATATCCTACTTCGGCCACAGCAGAGAAGTTGGGGGACGAAATAGTAAAACCATTTATGGATAGGGAGCTTCGTGAGCACTGGAACTCTTTTCTGTTATTCCAGTATACTCTTGCTCCTTCGGCCGATATCTTATACTGCACCGAAAAAATCACAAGCCTGGATGACATAAAGGGGTGGCATATCAGAGCTGCACCACCTTCGGAGCACGTAATCCTTAGCGAGTTAGGCGCCATCCCAGAGAGGATCGATTTCATGGAAGTATGCGTAGCCCTTGAAAGAGGCACTATTGATGGTGCGATAACATCTATCGAATCGGCCGGTCCGGCTGGTTGGTTAGGTCCGTGTAAGTGGATCCATCCATGGAACATATGTTATGTTTTCGAAGCATGCATAGTCAATTTAGACGCTTTTAATGCGTTACCAAAGGACCTTCAGGAGGCGCTTCTGATAGTTGGGGCAGAAGCTGAAGAGTACGCGACGCAACTATGCCTAGACCTTGCAGATGAATGGTGGCAGAAGGCTGAGGAAGCAGGTGTTACTGTTGTGCCACTCTCGGCCAGTGACCGTCAGCGCCTGACAGAGGCGGCAGCAATCGTTGAGGAGCAGTGGATAACGGATCCTGCTAGAAGTGACAAGGCAAAGGAGCTATATAACCTCATCAAAGAAGCTCAGCAGTAGGAATAATAATAGGGTTAATAAAATAAGTTGGTCTACTTGAAGCTTAGGCAATGGTTTGCTACGGCGGATAGGATGTTGGCCACAGGCGAAAACATATTTGCTGCCGCAAGCGCTGTGATGCTTTTAGCAATTGCAGCTTATGTTACTGCTAACGTGGCAGGACGTGTCGTTGGCTATCCTGTGCCATACACTGTTGAAGTGAACGGCTACATGATGGTGGCGTTGGTGTTCTTAGTTGGAGCCCGTACACTAAGGATGGGTCAGCATGTCAAGGTGGAACTTGTAACCCGCCACTTATCTGTTCGAGCTCAAGGTTTGCTTCTAGTGGTGACTAACGTTCTAACATTTATTGTCATCCTTGCGTGCACGATTAGTTTTTGGGAAGTAGTCATATCTTCATATGTTCATGATTTTCACTCGAGCACTACGCTTAGGGCACCTCTTTACCTACCACAACTACTGGGAGCTATGGGCTTGAGCCTGTTTGCAGTCGAGTCAGCTGCTGTGACCGCCCGTAGTATATTGCACAGGGGGTCATAATTGGATTGGCTTGTAGTCGTAGGTCTAATCGTGTTTCTATTTTTGTCCCTACTAGCGGGCATGCGTATAGCCTTCTCTATGGCTATGGTAGGTATATTGACCTTATACCTTGAGGGAGGGGTCGATGCCTTTGGTGACCTGGGTTTTGCCTGCTGGAATGCTTTCAACAGCTTCTTACTGGTGGCTGTGCCTCTTTTCGTTCTTATGGGTAATCTACTCATCCATAGCGGTATTGCAGCAAGTATATACGATGACCTCACCGCTTGGCTTTATAAAGTCCCTGGTGGGTTACTGGTTTCCAACATTTTGAGCTGCAGCGTTTTTGCTGCAATTTGTGGCTCTAGCATGGCTACAGCGGCTACTATGGGTCAAGTGGCTATTCCCGTAGAGAAGGCTAAGGGCTACAAGCCAAGTGCCATCTATGGTTCGTTGGCCGCCGGCGGAGGCTTAGGAATTCTGATTCCGCCCAGTATAGATATGATCATTTTTGGGTCAATAACTGCAACATCAGTAGTAAAGTTATTCATGGCCGGCTTCGTTCCAGGTGTAGTTCTCTCAGCCCTGTATGTTCTCTTCATTGTTGTCTATTCAAAGGTGCGGGTTGATGTAGCACCACCAATGGTAGAATCATACTCATGGCACGACAGGATTCGCGGTTTCAAAACGATGATTCCAGTCGGCGCACTAATAGCTGTAGTAATGGGTAGTATCTATACTGGTGTCGCTACACCCACGGAGGCATCAGCTATGGGGGTATGCGGAGCACTTGGTATTACTCTCATCCATAAGCGGCTTTCACTGACCGTCCTTAAGGACAGCTTTATGACCACAGTAGAGACATGTACTTGGGTATTTTACCTTATTTTGGCAGCCAATATTCTAGGTTATGCCTTTGGCAGAGCAGGGATAACCCAGCAGATCGCCTATAGCGTCACTGGGCTTGGGATTGGCTCTACGGGTATCCTTATCATGATTATGGTAATGTATATTGGTTTGGGGTGTCTCCTCGACCCCATTTGTATGTTGCTTCTCACTATGCCTGTCATCTTCCCTATCATCCAAATAGAAGGTTATAACTTGGTTTGGTTTGGAATCATCTATATACTGTTGTCTGAGACTGCCTTTATTACTCCTCCGATAGGGCTTAACTTGTTCGTAATACAAGGTGTTGCCAAAGCACCTATAACGGAGGTTGTGGTCGGCGTAATTCCTTACGTCTTTATCCTATTCACCATGATAGGTTTGGTCGTGGTCTTCCCCAATATAGCACTCTGGTTGCCTCAAGCTTTAGGTCTCTAGAGGAGGTGGTGTGAGATGATATTATAAAATATGTGCCAAAGTTACATAGAATATAAAGGAGTAATCAAATGAGCGAGCATATAGAAAGACGTAATACCGAAGTAGTTCAGGAAGTAACCATTGCTCCAAAAGGGTACCTTGGCTTAACTATCAAAAAGGGGCAGATACTGCGGCTAATTGATGTTGAAGGGCAACAAGTTGCCGATGTTATTGTCTTCAACCTTAATGACTTGGAGGAAGTGTCATCTGGTTCAATTACGGTACTATTCAACAAAACTCGAAGCATTACCAAAGGGCATTATATTTTTTCCCAGAAAGGCAACAAGCTGCTTACGATTATCGAAGATACCCTGGGTGCCCGTGGTTCCACACTCACTTTTCCTGTGGGTTTTTGTAACGATGACCTAAATTATGCTAGGTATGGCATTAGGGGGACTGCAAACTGTAGAGATAACCTTTGTGCCACTATAGCCCCTTATGGCCTAACCAAGAAAGACATCAATTACGACTGCGTTTTTTGCCCCTTTATGAACATGACTGAACCTGGTGGTGTATGGGGAATCTATGAGCCCCTAAGTAGAGCCGGTGACTATATGGATTTCCAGGCAGAGATGGACTGTCTCGTGGCTATATCTAATTGCCCTCAGGAGCATAACCCATGTAATGCCTTTAATCTAACACCTTTGAAGGTTGTTGTATATGAAACTCCTTCGGAAGTAAAGAGAAATCAGGGTTAAGTCGCACTGAGCAATGGGAAAGACCATGACCAAACATATCATAAAGGAGGCTTACTGATGGGTATCTATGAGGACTTGGGTGTAAAGCCAATTATCAATTTGTGCGGAGTGGCTACTCGGCTAGGTGGTGCTTTGATGGAACAACAAGTAGTGGATGCAATGGTTGAGGCAGCTCAGGAGGCAGTACCTATGGACCAGTTGCAAGCTGCAGCTAGTCGCATCATTGCTAAAGTTACTGGAGCGGAAGCAGGTTATGTAACTGCAGGCACAGCATCAAGTCTCACCCTCGGCACTGCTGCTTGTATGACAGGCCTCGATGCAGCCCGTATGTGGCGTTTGCCTGACACCACTAATATGCCCAACGAGGTTATCATTGCCCGGGAACACCGAAATGGTTACGACCATTCCATTCGAGCCGCTGGCGCCAAGCTCGTAGAAGTAGGTATGAATGAAATCTTTGCCGGTGCTGGGGTGCGCGCTACTGAAGCTTGGGAATTCGAAGCAGCTATCACTGACCGTACTGCTGCTATCGCCTACTTTTATCGACCAGGGAGTAGTCCGCCATTGGAGGAAGTCATTAGCGTGGGCAAGAAACACCACGTCCCTGTGTTGGTAGATGCTGCTGTTGAAGTACCACCAGTGGAGAACTTAAAGAGGTTTACTTCTATGGGAGCTGACCTTGTTGGTTTTAGTGGAGGCAAGTTTATCCGAGGCCCAAATAGCACTGGTATCTTATGTGGGCGTCGTGATTTGATCGCTGCTGTAGCTCTCCAACAGCTAGACTTAGATGAACACTTCGATATCTGGGAACCGCCCCCTTCTCTCATCTCAAAGGGAGAAATCCAATGCTTGCCTCGCCATGGCATAGGCAGAGGTTTTAAAGTTGCCAAAGAAGAAATTGTAGGCCTACTTGTTGCTCTACGCCTTTTTACAGAGAATAAGTACTTAGAGGACAAAAGACGGTTCGAGGTATTACTGGAAGTAATTGCTAATCATCTTAAGGAGATTCCTTATGTGAGCGTAGAGATGCTCCACGATGATGGGCATTTCCCTATGCTGAAGGTGAAACTAGACGAGAGCAGGCTAGGTCAAACTGCCTATGAGGTGTCACGCATGCTGAAGAATGGTGACCCTAGCGTCTATGTCTTTGAGATGCAGCTATCTGAGGGTGTGCTTCTTATCTCTCCCATCAACTTGAATGAGCAGTATGCCAACATTGCGGCTCAGCGCCTGCGAGCAGTACTCACTAGAGCTTAATAGGCGGAAGGAGGTTTTCGCTATATAGAACCAAAGCTTTTTAGACAAAAAGAGAGACTAAATTTGTGGAGGTTAAAGTGGTAACTAATAAAGAAATACCGGAAATGAAAGGCATGTATGGGGAAAAACTATTTCAAGCTGCTGGTTCGAGAATAAGAGCACCGCTCTTTGACTACGACAGAGTATTGAAACTGCTGGAAGGGGCTATTGATGTTCATATCCACAGCGGCCCGGATGCCTATGCAACTCGCTCAGGAGATGAGCTTGAATTCGCCATTCAGGCCTGTCAAGCAGGGATGAAAGCGGTGGTATTTAAATGCCACTCAGAACCTAGTTCACGCTCTGTACACATTGTCCAAAAGGTCGTTAACCAGTGGGCAGATGAACACAATAGAAAGCGAATAGATGTCTTCGGTGGGGTAGTCTTAAATTACTCGGTTGGTGGTCTTAATCCTGAAGCAGTGGTGGTGAGTGCTAGGCTTGGGGGTAAATATGTCTGGACACCGAATCTTGATGCGTCACACCATCGCAAAGTAACAGGGCAATCGGGGGGTATTGATGTAATTGATGAAAGGAAGAATGTTGTCCCTGAGCTCAAGGAAATTTTTAGCCTAATTGCTGAAACTGATATGGTTTTAGGCCTTTGCCACCAGAATACCGAAGAGCGTCTTCTCATGATTGATGAAGCAAAAAGGGCAGGGATAGAGAGAATCGAGCTTGTTCACCCCCTGTTGGCAATAAACAAAATGACCATTGAGGAGATAAAGATAGCGGTCGACAAAGGAGGAGTATACGCTGGTTTATATTGCTGGAGCTTGAGGCCACCAATGTTTGAGGGGTGGGACGAGGTCAAGGAGCTTCTTAGGGTTGTCGGGCCGGAACATATAGTAGTTGGAACAGATGTTGGTATGTTCGTAGAAGTTATTCCAGTCGAAGCTATGAGGTCATTTATTGCTGAGATGCTCGTTCGTGATGTGCCAGATAAGGACATGGAGAGAATACTTAAGACTAGCCCCATAGAGCTTTTATACTAGGTTGAAGGTGTTTGGCTAATAACACGCGGGCTCTGCTAAGGGAAACGAGGGCTAAGAGTGAAGGCCCCTGGCGCGTGCTGCCCTTGGCATAATCAGGCAAATCGCATCCCCTCTTTTTTAACTATGCGTTTCACTTGCCCATTGCATGATTGTCCATTATGTGTGATAGATAACAAGAAGGCTGGATATCCCAGCGATGGAAATATCCAGCCCTATGCCGAATCCCGATACTGTTGGTATCAGGACTTAACTCTTGCCTATCCTGAACATTTTAGTCCCACATACCGAGCATACGCCCTGAGTTGCCGGTTTGCCATTCTTCATGGTTATGGCCTTGGCATCCTTCATTTCCCTTTTAGTTCGGCATTTCATGCAGTACGCTTGCATTCGGCTTACCTCCCTTTTTGATTATGAACGATATATTATTCCTCCCATAATGTCAATAGTCCAATAGCTATGTAAACCCAGTAAAGGGGTAACAGAAGCTTGAATTGTGCAACCCCATACACGAAAAAAGAGGGGCTCTCCCACTGATACTTGGGAGAGCCCCTACTTCACAACGAGAGACGCTCTGTAGTCAAAATCTGAGCGCTTTTTCAGGATGGTCAACGTTCTTCCTCCCCCCCTCCCCCCTCTTAACTATTCGGAAGGCTGAAAAAGGGTTAAAAAAAGGGGAGTGATTTTCATCACTCCCCTTGAAGTAATCTCCCTAATTTTAGGCGTACTTGCCCTTTCAAACTAGGCGTTTTATCTTCCTCTCATTACCCCTAGCTTGTTTAGGTGGCGTTGAACAGTAGCCCTGCCCCTACCTGTAATTTTAGCTACCTCAACGCTGGATAATCCTTCATCTATATACAGATGTCGCATTTGCTCTATTTCAGCATCGGTAGCCCAGTTAAACTTGGATAGCCTATGCCTTTGACGGCACAGGTATAGTTTGTCGGCGTTATTTAGCCTCTCGCCCTCCGCTCGCTTCAGACCAACCTTAACCATCCTCTTAGGTAGTGTTTTTAGCTTAGCTCTAGCGTCAAGCCTAGCCTCTATATCGGGGTCGTAGCTGACTAGCTTCCAGCCATCAGCTATCATCTCGCCTTTGTCTCCCTCGTAGAGGCGACAAAACCTCCTCCGCTCCCGGTACTTTTTGCGCCAATAAGTTCCCACAACACTCCTGGCGATAGCATACAGGAAACCCATCGTTACCTGGTCTTTTTTGTCTACCTCAGCTTTGAGCTTGAGGACTATCTCCACCTCAATATCATCCCTGTCTTCAGGCAACACTTTGGGTCTGAAGCGGTAGGCAATCTCGGCGTATAGCCTGTATCCGTCTAGCTGGTCAAGGTGCTGATACAGCCAAGACATACTTCCCCCTTTCTAGCCACAAAATAGGGG
>Ga0209991_10000587_pt1 | contig 15931 bp, 8 predicted proteins | sample ChitaG_FD_183167 | JGI IMG/M metagenome (GOLD analysis project Ga0209991, IMG submission 183167) | Deep subsurface microbial communities from South Pacific Ocean to uncover new lineages of life (NeLLi) - Chile_00310 metaG (SPAdes)... | ecosystem: Environmental > Aquatic > Marine > Oceanic >...
AGGATGGAAAAATGGCAGACAGCATTTTTGAGCAAGCGATCGAAGCTATTTTAAAAGGCGATGCCGACAAGGCCACCGAGATTGCCAAAAGGGGAATAGACGTTTGTACGGCCAACGTATGTTCAATCCGTTGACCACCTTTCCTTACAATTAGCCTTAATATCCGCTACAAACAGCCCTACCACCCTATTTCTTGCCGATATGAATTGTCCAGAATTTGTAAAAATACCAGAAAAATTTCGCATGACCCCCCTTTTTTACACTATAGCCACCTATGCAAACCCGCCCCCTTGTCGGGTGTATGGGGGCTCTGGTTTGTAACTATCCAGAATTGCAAAACCGGCTTGTACGTCGGCGTCTAAGGAACCATATTGTCGACCGAGGGGGCCTTCCCCGCCCCCACCCCCTCTATATCCAAAAATCGACTTACTTGTCGGTGCAGAGTGGATACAGCAGGCCAAGTTGACTGCCTCGGACGGGGCAGCTTGGGACCACTTTGGTGAGTTCGTTTGCATCAGCGGCGAATATGCTGTCGTGGGAGCGAAGTACGATGATGACAATGGAACTGCCTCCGGTTCTGCGTATATCTTTAAGCTGGACGGTGCAAGCTGGGTGCAGTACCAAAAGCTTACCGCGTCCGATGGTGCTGCCGGCGACTCGTTTGGTTGTTCTGTTTCAATCGGCGGGGATTATGCCATCGTAGGGGCGGTGTTAGATGCTGACAATGGAACCGACTCTGGCTCGGCATATATATTCAAGCGGCTTGGTACAAGTTGGATAGAGCAGCAGAAGCTGACTGCCTCGGACGCTGACGCCCACGACCTTTTTGGCCTTTCCGTTTCTATCAGTGGCGACTATGCCATCGCTGGGGCGTGGGGTAATGAAGACAATGGACCCGGCTCCGGCTCGGCTTATATATTCAAGCGCAGCGGTCCAAGATGGACAGAGCAGGTTAAGCTTACTGCCTCGGACGCCGCCGCCGGGGACGAGTTCGGCCGCTCCGTGGCCCTCAGCGGCTCCACCGCCCTCGTGGGAGCGCCCTTTGCCTTTGATGACGCCGCCGGCAGCGCTTCCGGCTCAGCCTACCTGTTCGACGTGGCCACCGGCAGCCAAATCGCCAAGCTGACCGCCTCCGACGCCGCGGTCTTTGACTGGTTCGGCTCCTCCGTGGCCCTCAGCGGCTCCACCGCCCTCGTGGGGGCGTTTGGTAATGACGACGCCGGCATCAATTCCGGCTCGGCATATATTTTTGCTCGCGAACCGATACCAAGAGTGTGTTTATTCGTCATTATACCTTGCATAAGAAGGGAAAATCTGTTACTGTCCGGGAAACCGTCCGTTCGGTTTCTCAATGCTGTCGATATCGATAGTTAATAGAGTCAAACAAACAAATTCGGGAGGTAGTTAAATGAAACACAATGCGAAAGTACTAGGGCTACTGGCGGAAATGATGGTGCTGACTCTGGCGCTCGCCAGCTGCCAGGCAAATCCGCCGGCCGTCGTGGGACCCCACGTCAACGTCGACGGCGTCTGGGGAATCCCCGAGCAAGGAACCGACAAACAAGGCGCCAACTTTGACCGCTGGGCTACGGGACCGGGTGGTAGCCCGAGCGCCATCAGCGACACCGACCCGGCCATTCAGAACCAGGCGACAAACGACGAAAACCAGATCCGTTATGGGGCTCAGGACTCTAACGACACTAAGAGTCGGATGAGCGTTGAGACGTTCAAAGGCCTCAAGCTGCGCAGCATCGGGCCCGCGTTCATGTCTGGACGAATCGCCGATCTGATCATTCATCCCAAGGACGAGAGCGTTTGGTATGTGGCTGTTGGTTCGGGAGGCGTATGGAAAACCGTTAACGCCGGTACAACCTGGACGCCGCTTTTCGACGACCAGGGGAGTTACTCCATCGGCTGCCTGGCCACGGATTCGAGCAATCCGCATGTGATCTGGGCCGGGACCGGCGAAGATGTGGGGGGGCGCCACGTCGGGTATGGCGATGGCGTCTACCGAACTGACGATGGAGGCAAGAGCTGGCAGAACATGGGGCTGCGGGATTCTGAGCATATCGCTCGGATCATCGTCAGCGCTGAGAATTCGGATGTCGTCTATGTGGCCGCGCAGGGACCCTTATGGAGAGAAGGCGGAGATCGAGGCTTTTTCAAGTCGATCGATGGTGGCGAGACATGGAAGAAAACCCTGGGCGATGATGAGTGGACTGGCGTGACTGACATCGTGGTGGACCCCAGGGACTCCGATCGGGTCTACGCCGCCACTTGGCAACATCATCGCAATGTAGCGGCTTACATGGGCGGTGGCCCGAAGAGCGCGATCTATCGAAGTGACGATGGTGGCCAGACCTGGAAGAAGTTGAGCGCTGGACTGCCCGAGGGATCCATGGGGAAGATCGGCCTGGCCATCTCTTTCCAGCAGCCGGACGTAGTCTACGCGGCTATCGAGCTGAATCGAAGGACAGGAGGCATCTATCGATCAACGGACCGAGGCAGCTCATGGGAGAAGCGCTCCGACACAGTCGCCGGCGGTACAGGTCCTCACTATTACCAGGAACTCTATGCCTCACCACATCAATTCGATAGGCTCTACCTGATGGACGTCTACATGCAGGTCTCGGTGGACGGAGGGAGTACCTTCAATAAGGTCAAATCCCGATACCAGCATTGTGACAGTCACGCCCTGGCTTTCAAAAGCAGCGATCCAGACTACATCATGGTGGGTGTTGACGGAGGCATCTACGAGAGCTTCGATGGGGCCGAGAATTGGCATTACATCGAGAATCTCCCGGTGACTCAGTTTTATAAGGTCGCCGTCGATGACGCCGAGCCTTTTTACAACATCTATGGCGGCACCCAGGACAACGGCACGCAGGGCGGACCATCCAGGACCGACAACTTCCACGGCATCCAAAACTCGGATTGGCGACTCGTTCTGGATTGGGATGGTCATCAGCCCACCACCGAGCCCGGGAATCCGGACATTATTTACGCCGAACGACAGGAGGGGTGGCTGGCTCGCATCGATATAACCACCGGCGAGGTGGTCAGCATCCGGCCTCAACCGGGTGCGAATGAAGACTCTGAGCGGTTCAACTGGGACGCGCCAATCCTGGTGAGCCCCCATGACCCCGCTCGGATCTACTTCGCTTCCCAGAGGTTGTGGAGATCTGACAATCGAGGAGACGAGTGGACCGCGATTTCCGGTGATCTGACCAGGAACCAGAACCGAATGACCATGCCCATCATGGGAGGTCAGCAAAGCTGGGATTCCCCTTGGGATTTCGACGCCATGTCGAACTACAACACGATCACCTCAATATCGGAGTCGCCTCAGGCGGAAGGACTCATCTATGTGGGGACGGACGATGGCCTGATGCAGATCACCGAAAACGGTGGAGGAAGCTGGCGAACCGTGGAAGTCGGCAACATGCCGGGGGTCCCTGCCACGGCTTTCGTAAACGACCTCAAAGCCGACTTGCACGACGCCGACACGGTCTATGCCGTTCTCGACAATCACAAGTTCGGCGACTATAAGCCCTATCTGCTCAAGAGCGCCGATCGGGGCGCCACCTGGACTTCTATTCGGGGCGATCTGCCCAACAGGACGCTGGTGTGGAGGGTCGTGCAGGACCACGTAAAGCCTGATTTGCTTTTCGCCGCCACCGAGTTTGGCATCTATTTCAGCGCGAGTGGCGGCGGAGCCTGGGTGAAGCTGGCGGGCGGGGTTCCTACGATCTCATTTCGAGACCTCGCCATTCAAAAACGCGAGAACGACCTGGTCGGCGCCTCGTTCGGTAGAGGTTTTTTCGTGCTCGACGACTACTCCTCTTTGAGGAGCGTTTCGGAGGAGCAGCTCGCCGAGGAGGCGACCCTTTTTCCGATCCGCAAAGCCTGGTGGTACATTCCCCGTTCTCTGCTGGCTTTCGCGGAGGATGAGAGTACTCAGGGGGCTTCTCATTACGCTGCTCCGAATCCGGATTTTGGCGCAGTGTTTACCTATCACTTGAGAGACGGATTGAAAACGAAGGAACAGATCCGCCAGGCCGGCGAGAAAGCAAAGATCGAGGCCGGCCAGGACATTCCCTTTTCGGGGTGGGACGCGGTTAGCGACGAAAAGGCCGAATCCGATCCCAAGATATGGATCATCGTCAAAGATTCCGACGGCAATACGGTGAGACGGGTCAGCGGACCCATTGAACAGGGAATAAACCGGGTGGCCTGGGATCTACGCCACCCTGCGCCCGAGGCTGTGGGGCTGAAATCCACATCTCCGTCTTCCGACCCCGAGCCCGCGGGACTCTTGGCTGCGCCAGGCAACTATTCCGCTACCCTGGCCAAAGAAGTGGGCGGCGAGATCACGACCTTGAACCCTCCCGTCCACTTCGAAGTGGTGCCGCTAAGAGAGGGCGCACTGCAGGGGAATTCGCATTCCGAATCCGCCGCTTTCTGGCGTTCATACGAAGATGCGGTCAGGACTTCATCGGCCGTCAACCGATCGCTTGGCATCGAACTGGCCCGGGTCGAAGCCATGAAGAAAGCCCTGTCGCGCGCCGCGACCGCCCCCGGAGATCTCGACGAACGCCTCAACCGCCTGAGAACGAAACTTCAGGATCTGGAAGACGAGCTCTATGGAAATCGCGCCAAGCGTCAAGTGGGCGAGAAGACAAGTCCGAACGTCGGATCTCGGCTTTCCGCTGTCAAGCTAGGCGTGGAGCACTCCACCTACGGGCCCACTCCCACGCATCGGAAGACCTTGGAGATCGCCAACGCCCAGCTCCAACAGATCAAATCCGATCTGGAAGAGGCTCGTGCCGAAGCGGCAGCCCTGGGCGAAGATCTGCTGCAAGCGGGCGCCCCTTGGGTGGAAGGCAATCGTTTGCCGAGGTAGGAGCGTTTACTATGTGTCGTCACCTCGGCAAGGTTTGGTGCCTGCATAGTTCGTAAGAATGGAGACACGAATTTTCGAAGAATTCTGACGTTTTGCAGCTCGCGAAAATGGAGGCATTTAGGACCAATTGAAGCACGAACTGCCCCAGAGCTATTTTGACTTGTCTCTTGTCTAAGCCCCTATTCCAGATCAGGAAGGCGGATAAAGGAAAAAATAGGAGTATAATCCAAGATTAGTTGTCCGGTTCAGGCGTTTGTTAGGCCGCTTTTCTTTTTTATAAGTTTTCACTGTGGGGATCATTCCTGTCAAAAATTTGATAAGGTAGCTCAACTACCATCTGCTGCTAATTGTTTTGCCTTACGGCTCAAAATGTCAAGGGTTTCGTCGATATCGTCCAAATGGGTGCGGAAACTACTTATGGCTACTCGCAAAATGAGCTTGCCATTAATGCGCGTGGAACTTATGAATATACGGCCATCGTGCTGAATAGCGCGCATCAAACGATGATTAAACGTATCTGCATCACCATGTTTTGGTATGTAGCGATAGGTAACAATCGACAAATCAGGGTATGGCCCCACCTCAAAGCCATCAATTTTCTGAATCTGTTCAAAAAAATAGCGTGCGAGTTGAATTTTTTCTGATAAGGCAGCGCGAAAGGGGGTTACCCCAATCAATTTCAAGGGCAGCCACAAGCGTAACCCTCGAAAATGCTTGGTCAGTTCTGGTGATAAATCAGCGGGTGATAGTTCACCAACCTCATCCAAAATATTTTGCATGTAGTCGGCTTCCGCATTGTGGGAAGCATACAGTTTTAGCCGATCTTTAACCAGAACGGCACCTGTACCATAGGGTAAAAACAACGTTTTGTGTGGATCCATAACAACGGAATCAGACTTGTCCATGCCTTGCAAGATTACCTTGCCTTCTGGGCACAATACAAAGAATGCGCCATAAGCCCCATCGACGTGGAACCATAGCCTGTGGGCCGTAGCGATTTCGCTTATGTCTGACAGCGGATCCACAGAACCCGTATTGGTCGTACCCGCCGAGGCCACGATTAGCCATGGTTGTAGTCCTACTTTTTTATCGGCAACAATAGCCTCATCTAAGGCCGTTGGATCCATGCGGTAACGGCCATCGACACGTACTGTTTTTTTAACGCAGTTACTTAGTCCGGCCACGTGCAACGCCTTGTCAACACAATGATGGACATGTTCTGTGACGTAAACAACAGATTTGCTGATCATTTCACCTGTTATTCCGTAAGCGTCGCGGGCGGTCACAATGGCCGTTAAGGTCGCAACGCTGCCACCCGATGATAAATTGCCTGCAGCCGTATCGGGGTACCCGACCATATCAGCCATCCAGCGTAACAGCATGTTTTCCATCCTTACCGCACCTGGGTTAGCAAAAAAGACACCGGAGTAACGGTTCGTAATTGCGGCCAAATAGTCAGCAAGCGCAGCATGAAACAATCCACCACCAGGAATGTAGCCCAAAAAACGCCCAGATGTTGGATTAAGCCCAACTGTGTTCACATTGTCTTGCAGTAGAGCGAGTACCTCACGTATATCAATGCCCTCTTCTGTAATTGGTGAATCGTAGATAGGACGGCCGTTATCAGAACGCATGATATACGCCGGCATACCGGCAATCTTTTCCATATAATCATTGGTGTAAGCGATAGCCTCATTTAATAACCGTTCCCGTTGGGTAGCATCGGGATCTAACAGACGTGCCGTCTTTTCTAATTGTCTAATTTCATGCATTATAATATACTATTTCTCCTGCATTAGAGAGTATGCCTCACTTTACCGCAAGATCATTGCAAAAAGTATAATGAACACACCCTACCTTTGTTCCGCCGTTTACATCCGTCCTAAGCCAGTTTTTCTTCAAGCAGCCTTTCAATCCTGTCCAATATCGTCTTTGCATTCTCTTGTAGTTCGGTGCACTGCTGACGCATCTCGTTGCTGAAACACTCATCCTCAATATCTTTCAGGTTTATAAGTATATTATAGATACCTCCTTTTAGGCCGGCAAAAGTGGGCCTTCCCATCTGTCAACTGTTACGGCGCCGCAAAGCCCTGCGGCTTGTATGAGAGACCGAGCCTTTTGAACATCTTGAGGATTCGGATCCAGGCCCTGAACGAGCCAATTATCAGAAGTACGTAACGCCAGCGTATTTCGGCCATCTCCGCATCCCACATGTACGATGAGTCCGCCTTTGAAGTCAGACGATTTGAGCAATTGTACGAGTCTGTCTGATATTTCCTCGGCCTGCTCTACTGCAAGGCAAAGGCGACTGGATAGAATGCTAACAATGATAATAATCGCAATACGCATAAGGTAATCCCTATTCCCAAGGCTAATGATATGGCCTGCACTCTTCTTTGAGTAAATCATTTTATACTCCTCTTTAATATTTTTAGTGGATTCTAATCAATCCGGGGATGGGTACATTGTAGTTGTATCGGAAAGTTCAATATATTCTCTTAGTCTCTATAAGGGATAACAAAAGAATACCGACCCGAGCCTATGCGATATACAACATGGCGTCGTTCGGTCCGTAGATAGTCAATGCCAGAGGACTGATCAGCGGGTTGTCCTCCTTCCGACACTCCGGCAGGAGAATCGATAGGCAGGTATATGTTCGCCGTCGCATTGACCGGTACCTGAACCGTCAGGGATACGTGGTTATCACGTCGCTGCCAGTTGCACGTAACCGGACCAAGTATTGAATCATACGTACAGCGGACCCAATCCAGGTCTTTAATCAGTTGCGGCCGGATTGAGATACGATCAAATCCCACTGCATCCGGCTCGGGTTGAATGCCTCCCAGCCAGTTGAAGAACCATTGACTGACTGATCCAAACATAGGGTGGTTATGAGAAAACGTATTGTCACTCATTTGCCAGTGTTCCCATAGTGTGGTGGCGCCGTTTGCGAGCATATATCCCCAGCCGGGAAAATCTCGACGGTTAACAACATCATACACCACCTGACCATGTCCTTCGCATGAAAGCACATCGAGTGCATATCGAGTTCCAAAAATACCGGTTGAAAGATGACCGTTACGTTTAGCTGTGATGTCCTCTACCAGATGTTGTACGGCGGCTTCTCGTTCGCTTTGGGGAGTCATATCCAAAAACAGGGCGAAAGCCTGGGCCGCTTGTGTGCCGGGCGAGAATACACCTGTACCTGGCTCCAGAAAACGTTTGAGGTAAGCAGCCTTGATCTTCTCAGCCAGATCCGTGTAGTATTGGGCTTGCTGTTCTTTTCCCAGGATTTTGGCCATTTTTGCTATCATACGAGCAGACTCACAGTACAACGGTGTAACCATCTGAGGAACCGGGGCTCGCTCGAGTGCCTCATGGTCGCTCAAGCCGCTTTTAATAATATAGTCCTCGGTTTTCGAGGCCACCAGGTCAAACCAGCGTTTGGAAGTAGCGTATTGCTGTTCTATAATGCGCTCGTCCCCGTAATATTTATATAATTGTAGCTGCGTAAGTGGATGTGCCATGGCCCAACCCACACCACAGTATTGGATTCCAACAAAAGGAGCTGTATCAGTCAGCATGCCATCATCCCGGGTGCTGTCATGCCAGTCCCACACGGCCTTGGCGTAAAAGTTCGCCATATCAAAATTCAACATAAACGCTTCGCATGTCGCGACCAGGTCACCACCGTACCCGAACCGCTCGCGGTGCGGGCAATCGGATTGGACGCTCATTATATTGCTGAGGAAAGTCTGCTTACACATTTGTTGGATTTGGTTAAATAGCTCATTTGAGCAGGAAAAAGTACCGACCTCATCAACGGCCGTGTTCAAGCGCAAAGCCTGTAGTATATCCGGAGTTGGTGTTTCAGGGTAACCGACCATTTCAACATAGCGAAAGGCATGGAATGTGAATCGTTGCGTATAAATCTCTGGACCACCGCCTTTGGCAATATAAGTGTCTGTTTGCCAGGCGATTTCTGGCGCACCTGGTCCGCCCACGCTAATTGTCTGACCGTCCTTACTCTTTCGTTTGCCTTTAATCTGCCCACATACACTGGTCATAGGATTAAGGGTGCCATCCTTATGCAGTAGTTCACCATAGCGCAGCTTGAGGGTGGTACCTCTCGGTACATCCAGGGACAAACGAATCCAGCCGGTAAAATTCTGTCCCATGTCGAAAATAAATACACCTTCGTTGGGTTTACTGATTCGGACCGGTTTAAAAGTAGTTGTGATCTTGATGGGTGGCAAAGGTTGGGCCTGGAGTGATCCTGTTGGCGCTTGTGCAACCGTGGCCTGTGTCCAAGTCGAGTCATCTAATCCAGGCTGATTCCAGCCGGGGATTTCTTTGCGTGCATCATATATCTCACCCAGGAAAATGCTATTTTGCCTAACAGGGCCTTCTGTGACCTTCCAGCTTGAATCGGTTACGATTACCGTGTTTGAGCCGTCTGTAAACTCGATGTTAAGCTGAGCGATGAATCGAGGACGTCCGACAGTCAGATGTTGGCGAAGATTCAGGTGTCCCCACATGCGCAATGGCAATGGATTGTACCAGCCATTGCCTAATGTTACATCCAGGCAGTTATCTCCCTTGATCAATTGATCGGTCAGGTCATATGTACTATAGAAGATGCGTTTGGAATATATGGTCCAGGCGGGATCCAATTGATGATCTCCTACAGATTCTCCATTTAGGCTTGCTGAATAGTATCCTAAACCACTGATATACAATCGGGCGCGATGCACTTTCTTGTCGAGGTTGAAGACCTTGCGAAACAATGGGGCCGGATCGTCTTTGTAGAAATCCTCATCTTTATCAGGATTGTCCCGGCCATCATTAATCCATTGGCCGTGCCAGTTATTGCTGGTTAACAGGGCCATCTCCCACCAGGCCGGTTTACTCCAACCGGATGATTGGCCGTCTTTGTCCCATACTTTTACCTTCCAGTAACACCTTTGACCCGATTGCAGAGCCTTGCCCTGATAAACAATATGGACACTCCGGTCGGAGTCGGTCTTGCCGGTATCCCAGAGATCCCCCTGGTCTAATTGGAGATGTTTGAGGCTGGTGGCAACCAAGACACGACATGCAGATTGTCTTTGTCCCCGCGCTTCTGATTCCAAAATCCAGTTCAGACGGGGCATGGTAGTCTCAATACCTAACGGATTCTTCTGGTACTCACATCTTAATGCAGTTACTGAAAGTTTGTTCCTCTGAATCTCATAATCAGATTCAGCAAAGAGAGCACAACTGCAAAACAGCACGATACTTATGCTTAAACATTGCCTGACCTTAGAAAGATATGACATCATTAAACACCTTTGCCTTACCATTGATCTATCTGACATTTCCCATTTAAACACTTAACAAACATAACTTTCTCCGTAAAACATAAGTTTCTCCGTACGACATCAATAATCTTACAAAAGTCAACTTGAATCATCAAGAATTTTCTTGGATATTCACTCCAGTGTTAAACGTATGTTCAATCCGTTGACCACCTTTCCTTACAATTAGCCTTAATATCCGCTACAAACAGCCCTACCACCCTATTTCTTGCCGATATGAATTGTCCAGAATTTGTAAAAATACCAGAAAAATTTCGCATGACTCCCCTTTTTTACACTATAGCCACCTATGCAAACCCGCCCCCTCGTCGGGTGTATGGGGGTTCTGGTTTGTAATTATCCAGAATTGTAAAACCGGCTTGTACGTCGGTGCGTAAGGAACCATATTGTCGATTGGGGGGTGCCTTCCCCTCCCCCACCCCCTCTATATCCAAAAATCGACTTACTTGTCGGGGCAGATTATGAGAAACAGCAGGGTGGCCCCTTGGGGGGTCATGGGGTCTATTTACCCCGTACCCCTGACTTAGCTTTTCGATGTTCAGTCATCAGCGTTTTCTATTTGCTCTCAGGCTTCTCTGTAAGCCTTAATCATTGCTTTGATTGCAGCTTTGATATGCTCCGGAAGGTCGGGCCAGACTTTGATGATTTCCTCAAGTTCGGGGTGTTTTTTGATGGTTGCTGACACGGAAACGGCCAAGCAAGAGGACAAGACATCTTTTGTAGGTTTCGTAACTTCCTGATTATTAGAGGCTTGCGGTTTTTCGGCTTTAGCTCCGGAGGCCAACGCTCTATCCAATTGAGCTACGGGGACGACCGATACTGTTTGTATTACGCCAGAATGGCCGATAAGTCAAGGAATATAAGCTGCTGTATTCAGCCTTGTGGTCGTATCGTGATTTTGTACGTGCGAATTTTGCGTAAATATGGTATAATAACAATATATCTGATGTATCAGGGGTGATGATTGAATGTTAAAAAATAAGCGCCTCTTATATCGCAAAACAGGGTTCCTTCTGCTACTCGTCGCTGTCGTGTGCTGGACTTCTGTCGTTCAGGCCAAGCGGCCCGGCTGGCAGCGCAAAGAGGTCGATTGGCGTATGACGGGCGGCTGGCGTATCAAAGCTATCAACTATCCAGATGAAAAACCCCCGCCGTTGCTAAGCAACCGGCGTGGTCGCCGACGCAAAGGCCCTCGAAAAAAGACCCTGCCGCCTGAAGCATTTTCTCGAGTCACAGTGCTGAGCCAGGAGTCAACCATCCCGCTTGTTGCCCTTGTCTTTGATTCGCCTCCTATAGATGGCTTCGTTCCATGGGTTGCCGTTTCCGTTACCGATAAACGTCATCCTGAAATGGATATGAGATTTGATGCCAACGACACGAATAATGTCGTAGGCAGCTTCCCAAGCCCCGTTAATCCGCAGACCGACTATGCCCTTGGCATCTTCGACAGCGGTGCCAGTGCTTGCGTTATGGGCAACGCTGCAGCTATTCAAGCGGGCCTATTTTACCCTGACCAAGACAATGACCTCTTGACTTCGAACACCATTGAGATTGCGGGTGTAACCGGCTCTGTCGATGCCTGGGTAAGCCAGCCGCTTGGCTTGTTCATCGACGGGCTCGGTGCCATTGATTCCAATGGATTACTCGTTGACAACTCCGGCATGGTCGGCATGTGGAACATCGCCATCGCTGTTGGTCAGGGGGGCTCACCGGATTTGATTACTGCTATCGGCATGCCCCTGGCGGTTTATTTCGCTGCAGATTTCCGAAATGACCTGCAAATCACAGTTACCTACGACAGCAACGACGTTAATTCTCCAGACATACACTTCTATTCTCTCTCAGATTCTGCCATCCCGAGCTATTCCAACCTGATTCCCCTGGAACTGCGTCCCCTGGGCGGGTTCAACGTACAGTACGTCGCCACCCTTGACCCGTTCACTCTTGAATTCATCCCGGCAAGCCCCTCCGTAATAGTGGGCAACCTGGCCCAAAGTGTCTACTTTGTCCACAGTGTGGACCTGACCGAAGGTCAGGAAATGGCCTACGATAAAGACCGCTTCATGTTTGACACCGGTGCCCAGGTCACTGTCATTGGCTCAAGGGTCGCAGCACGCCTGGCTCTGAATCCTGACAGCAATGATTTCACGGTCGAGATAAAGGGAGTCACAGGCGATAGTGTCATAGCCCCCGGCTTTTACATCGATTCTCTTGAAATCCCCGCTTTGGGTGAATGGCTCAGCTTTACCAATGTTCCCGTGATACTGTTCGATGTTTTTTCCCCGGAGGGCGGTACCGTCGATGGTATAATCGGTATGAATCTTTTTGTTGATTTAAACTTCGTGCTTCGCGGCGGCGGCCTGTTCCTACAGGATGACCCTACTGTCGAATATATACCGATTATTATTGGTGACATTGCTCCCGGAGGCGGCGATGGTGTGGTTGATTCCCTGGACTTGGCCGAATTCGCCAGTCACTGGCTCGAAACCTCAATCTCGCCAAATTGGAATCCGGAATGCGATATGGCACCGCAACCAACTCCTGACGAAAAGGCCGATTTCCTCGATTTTGCTGTCCTGGCGGAACATTGGCGCGAAGGCACCACACCTTAAATTCGCCAAAATCTTATTGAGCCTAATTTCGCTTCAGCTTTCCAAAATCAGGCAATTGTTTTGACATACCTGCAGTTTGCGAATATGATTACCCCATTATTGTTTTGCGGAAATTGCCAAATGAGGATTGTAATTGATTTTATATATTTGCTAGTAGCATTGGCCATAACTCCCTGGGTTGTGTATCGGATGGTCAGATACAGGCGCTACCTGGCCGGCTGGTCTCATCGCTTCGGCAGAATTATTCGTAAAGACCCGGCGCTAAAAAAATGTATCTGGCTCCACGCTGTAAGCGTCGGCGAGGTTAATGCAGCTAAAACCATCGTCAAAGAGCTTGAAAATCGATTCGGCAATTATGAAATTATAATCACTGCTACTACCGATACCGGCTTTGCACGTGCGACTGAGATTTTCGGAACCAATCACAAAGTGTTTTACTTTCCGCTGGACTTTTCCTGGATAATGCGCCGTGTTTTCCGAAACATCCAGCCGACAATCTGTCTGCTGATGGAACAGGAAATTTGGCCTAATTTTGTTCAAATCGCAGGCCGACTGCATATCCCTGTCGTCGTAGTCAACGGCCGAATAAGTGACAAAGGTTTTTCCAGATTCAAGAAGATAAAACCCATCGCTAAGGAAATGTTCCAAAAGATAAGCCTCATTCTTGCCCAGACGGACGAGTACGCTCAGCGTTTCAAAGAAATCGGGGTGCCAGAGAAAAAAGTGGTCGTTACCGGCTCATTAAAATATGACACCGCCCAAATCACCGACAAAGTCGAAGGTGCTAAAGCTCTTGCCGCCGACCTTAAAATTAAAAAACAAAGATTATGGGTTGCAGGTGCCACCGGAAACGATGAGGAACAAATTCTGCTCGATGTTTATCAAAATCTAAAAAAGCAGGACCAATTCAAAAATTTGCGGTTGGTAATTGTCCCGCGTAAGCCCGAAAGATTCGACGAAGTGGCACAATTAATAAAACAGGCTGGTTTTGATTTAATCCGGTACAGCGAGGTAAAAAGATTAACCGCAGAAACCACAGAGAAATCGAAAATCAAAAATCAAAAATCGAAAATTGATACTGTGATTCTCGGTGATACTATGGGTGATTTGCGAAAATTCTACTCGCTTGCAACAATAATTTTTGTTGGCCGGTCGCTGGTACCGATGGGCGGCTCTGATTTGGCCGAGGCGGCCGCTCTCGGCAAACCCACCTTATTCGGCCCACACGCCTTCAATTTCAAACAAACCGTCGATGCACTTTTAGCCGGCGAAGGTGCCGTTATGGTAAAAGACAAACAGGACCTGCTCGATACAATACAGAAATGCCTTACCGAACCGGACTTTGCTCAACAAATCGCCCAAAATGGCCAGGATGTAATCAAAAAAAACCAGGGCGCTACCGAAAAAACCATCGACCAAATCGCAAAATTTCTGAATCCCACCTAAAAACGGTTTGCTAAATCGTCACTTTTTCAGCTGTAGCTTCAATATGTACCGGGCTGGTTCCGCAGCAGCCGCCGATGATGTTCACGCCGGCTGAATGTATTTTTTCCGCTGCTTCTGCAAAATCTTCAGGCGATACGTTATAAACCACCTTGTCCTCAACCAGTTCCGGCTTTCCCGCATTGGGTTCAGCGTAAATTGGTGTATCTTGCTGCAAAGCCTTAACCGCTGAGACGAATTTTCCCGCAAGCTCTACATATTCATCAAGCGATAAAGTTCCGCAATTAAACCCTACCGCATCAACTCCCAGCGAGACTATATGAGCAACTGCCCCCTCAACATCAACGCCCATCATCGTTCGATAGTCACCCCCGGCGCTATCAAAGGCTAAAGATGCAAACACAGGCAATTTGCAGACCGATTTGACCGCTTCGATTGCAATTGTCATCTCATCGAGAGCGGTCATCGTCTCAATTATAAAGCCGTCCACCCCCCCTGCCAAAAGTCCCTTTGCCTGTTTGGCAAAAGCGTCTTTTAATTCGCCCAGCTTCAAATTCCCTAACGGCTGCAAAAAATCGCCGCTGGGGCCAATATCGCCCAGGACATACTTTTGCTCACCGGCTGCTCTGCGTGCTATCTCGGCGCCTGCGGTATTTATCTTGAGGGCCTCCCTGCCGAGCTTGTGCCAGCTCAAAACATATTTATTGGCCCCGAATGTATTGGTCAGAACCGCATCGCTGCCCGCTTCCAGATACGCTCGGTGAATGTCAAAAACAGTATCGGGCGACTCGATATTTAGATAATCATTGCCCTTGCCCACCTCAACTCCGCGGGCAATCAACTCAGTTCCCATCGCCCCATCTAATAGAAACAATCCCTCATTCATTCTCTCTCTTAAGCTTATCCTGCTCATAAGCAAACTCCGCATCTTTTATTATTTACTGCTGCTGTTCAATCATATCGCCATCGATGATTTTATAAATACGCTTAAACCTGCGCGGCCTGGGACGAGTGAAAAGGCGATTGTGTTGCTTTTCAGTAAAGTTCGCCGATTTTATAGACTTCAAGTTGAGAGTAATGCTGACCGAATTTTCGATTGCTTCGGCCGTACCTTTGGTAATATTTATGACTGCAGGGACAAAAAACCCTTCGGACACTTCTTCATATTCATCCAATTCTATAACAGCCACAGGCCGGCCTGCATCGAAATGCTCGATTCTTCCAACCAGATAATCACAGGCTTCGATATATATTTTCTTGCTTTCAGTATGTCCGTTTCGTTTTGTAAGGATGTCGAAGGCGTCTTCTTTTGAGAGCGACCAATTTTTCCCGCCGCTGACTTCGGTAATTCCGACAGCTTCGAGCACCAGTTTCGGATTAATCATCAGCTCTTCAGGATACGCTTCATCGGACCATTGGCCCCACACATAAGTGCTGGTCTTAGGCTTCATTGCCAGCCAAAACTCATCTTCGTTTGACCCAAGAACAATTCCCTTTGCGTCAAGAGCCACGTTACCCTGGAGGTAAATTTCGGCCGGCGGATTGACCCAGACTTTCACGGGAAAATTTTCATTATGCCTCTTGCCCTCAGCATCATAGTACTGCAGGCGACATTG
>Ga0209991_10000588_pt1 | contig 15928 bp, 11 predicted proteins | sample ChitaG_FD_183167 | JGI IMG/M metagenome (GOLD analysis project Ga0209991, IMG submission 183167) | Deep subsurface microbial communities from South Pacific Ocean to uncover new lineages of life (NeLLi) - Chile_00310 metaG (SPAdes)... | ecosystem: Environmental > Aquatic > Marine > Oceanic >...
TATTTTCGGATCACGGGGACGCTCTCGTCAATCTTATCCCCAGAGAGGTCGAGACTTAGCCCTGGAAATAGACGTGACATTAAAGGAAGCTGCATTTGGAGTGGAAAAAGAGATTAAACTTAACCGTACAGAACTTTGTGATGTGTGCGAAGGGTCCAGAATGGAATCCGGCACACAAAAATCTGTTTGCTCTCAGTGCGGGGGAAAGGGACAAGTGCGCTATCAGCAGGGATTCTTTGCCATCTCGAGAACATGTTCCGCGTGTAGAGGTGAAGGTGAAATTATCGCTTCCCCGTGCATTCGATGTAGAGGAACCGGTAAGTCAAAAGAAAATACGGTTTTGAATATCAAAATTCCCCAAGGTGTTGATAATGGGATGAAACTCCGGATTGAAAAAGAGGGAGAGGCCGGAGATAAAGGTGCGGCTAGGGGAGATCTGTTTGTGATTATCCATGTCAAAAAACATAAATTTTTTGAAAGAAGCGGGAATAACCTGCTCTGTCAGATTCCCATTTCTTTGACCCAGGCGGCTCTTGGAACAAAAATCGAACTCCCCACCCTCGAAGACTATGAGCTGCTGAAGATTCCAGCCGGAACTCAACCTGGAGATGTGATCAAAGTTAAAGGTAAAGGTGTTAAGGATCTTCACGGTTTTCGAAAAGGAGATCTGTTTGTTAAACTTGAGGTCAAAATTCCTGTCAATTTGAGTAAAAAGGACAAGGACCTCCTCAGACAATTCGCAAATTCAAGAGGTGAAGAATTAGACATGGTGGATAAAAGCTTTATCGAAAAATTAAAAAATAAAATTCATTAGAGAGCGAATTGACCTTGAACCGTTTTTTTATAAGAAAAGACCAACTCCATTTCCCTCGAGCTGTTCTGACAGGAGAAGAACACCATCATCTCAAGGCGGATCGATATTTTAGAGATGTCTTGATTCAATTTTCCAACAAAAAGTCAACGTGTCCACCGGATTCTGTTGTTGTTCTGATAGGCCCTGAAGGCGGCTGGACAGATGATGAAGAAATAGATATATTGGGACATGATTTTGAAGCCGTTAATCTTGGATCCAACACATTGAGATCTGAGACAGCTGCCATTGCCGCTACAGCCATGATTAATCATTTTTGGAATCAATAGAATGTTTTTACAAGGACAGAAAGTCGGAAAATATCAAATCGTCCGCTCTCTGGGAAGCGGAGGATTTGGTTCTGTCTATTTAGCCAAAGACACATGGTTGAACATCGAGGTGGCTATTAAAGTTCCCCATAAACAGTCCAACGAGCTTTTGAAACATCTCAAAGAACCCAGACTGCAAGCGGCATTGAACCATCCAAATATTGTACGCATGATTGCTGCAGAGAAGAAGAAAAAAGTTTTTTTCATGGTTATGGAGTATGTCAAAGGAGAATCTCTCGAAAATGTATTGGAGAGAGAAAAAATATTGGAGAGTCATCAAGCCATTGAATATATTCTGCAGATTGCGGGAGCCGCACAGCATGCGCATTCCAACAAAATTATTCACAGGGATCTGAGACCTTCGAACATTATCATCTCAGAACAGGGAGTCCTAAAGGTAACGGATTTCGGAACTTCTGCCTGGCTGAACTCTGTTCCTTACGCCTCAACACGGATCGGATCGCCTCCGTATATGGCTCCAGAACAGTTTTTGGGCAAGGCGTCTTACCGTTCAGATATCTATTCTATTGGCTGTATTTTTTACGAAATGATCATTGGAAGACCTCCAATATTCGACCCGGATCCTTTCAAAATATTGGAAAAGGCCAAAGATGGAAAAATCACGCCTCCGCGGTTAAAAAATAACAAAATCAGCAAAGAAATCGACAAAATTATTATGAAGTGCCTTGCCGCAGATCTCAAGCATCGATACCAGAAAGCCGCTGATATAATCTCAGATCTGACTAAATCTAAAGGACAAGAATCCAATAAGTCAGAGATTGAAGATATTATGGCCAGGATAAAAGCAAGAGAGGAAAAAATAAGTGCGTCCTGCTGGAACTGCCGCAAACCGCTACCCTACAAGGCCAAACACTGCCTCTATTGTGGGGAAGCTAACTGAGATTTGAAAATCCTCTATGGAAAAACAAACGTTTTTTCTAAAATTTATCTATCGGGAGTTTAAATTATATGAGCCCTTTTAATGAAAATGGAAAGATTTGGATGAATGGTGATATCATTCCATGGAAAGACGCCAATATTCATATCGCCTCTCATGTCATCCACTATGGCAGTTCTATTTTTGAAGGTTTCCGCGCTTATGAAAGCTCAAAAGGACCTGTGATTTTTAGACTGAGAGCTCACATCCAGAGGCTTTATAATTCTTGTAAAATGTACCGGATGGACATCCCTTACTCTCAGGAAGAATTCAAGCAGGCCATCATCGATACCATAAAATCAAACGGTCTCAATTCCTGTTATATCCGGCCGATTGTCTACCGCGGTTATGGCACGCTAGGTGTTGATCCTTTCCCTAATCCCGTCAACTGCGCCATTCTTGTCTGGGAATGGGGGTCCTATTTAGGAGAGGAAGCTCTTGAGAATGGAGTGGACGTGAAAATTTCTACTTGGCAAAGAATGGCACCTAATACACTTCCTGCCCTGTCCAAATCAGGGGCAAATTATATGAATTCTCAGTTGATCAAAATGGAAGCACTGAAGGAGGGTTATGTAGAAGGCATTGCCCTCAATACCAGTGGCCATGTGAGTGAGGGGAGCGGAGAAAATATTTTTGTCGTATTGAACGGAACCATTCGTACACCTCCCTTGTCGTCTTCTATCCTTCTGGGAATCACACGAGATTCGGTGATTCAACTTGCACGTGATGATGGATTATCGGTCGCGGAAGAGGCCATTCCCAGAGAGATGCTCTACATTGCAGATGAAGTCTTTTTTACAGGTTCTGCTGCAGAAATCACGCCTATCCGAAGCATAGACAAAATTGCTATCGGAAGCGGCAAAAGAGGACCCATAACAAAAATCCTTCAGGATGCATTTTTTTCTTATATAAAAGGGGAGAGAAAGGATAAGTTCAATTGGTTGACCTATGTTTAAAATAAAGTAGGGGATAATCATGGAAATCAATGAATTGTTAAAGATTGCGATTGAGAGTGAGGCTTCAGATCTCCATCTGAAAGTCGGTAATTTTCCGGTTCTCCGTATCCATGGAGAACTTGAGCCTTTGACAAAGTTTCCAAAACTGACTCCTAGTCTCACGCAAAAACTTGTCAACCAGATTACCAATGAGCATCAAAGAGAGAAACTTGCACAAGACCTTGATTTGGATCTCGCCTATAGTCTAGAAGGTTTCGGGAGATTCAGAGGCAGTATATTTCAACAGAGAGGCAGCTTGGCTATAGTCCTGCGTATTATCCCTTTGGAAGTAAAATCCATCAGTGAACTCCTTCTTCCTAAAGTCCTCGAGAAGATCGCTCTTGAGCAAAGAGGGCTTGTGCTGATCACAGGATCGACCGGTTCGGGAAAAACCACATCACTTGCAGCCGTAATAGACCACATCAATCGGCATCGAAGAGACAACATCATCACCATTGAAGATCCGATAGAATATCTTCACCAGGACAAAAAATGCATGATCAGCCAAAGAGAAGTTGGCTTAGATGTCCAGTCCTATTCTCGAGGACTTATTTCGTCTCTTCGAGAAGATCCTGACGTGATACTCGTGGGAGAAATGCGGGAAAAAGAAACAATCGAAACATCTCTTCTTGCCGCAGAAACCGGCCATCTTGTCTTGAGTACCCTGCATACAGTGGATGCTCCTGAAACGATCAACAGGATCATCTCTGTCTTCCCGCCACACCATCAAAGACAGCTCCGCCTGCAGCTGGGGGCCATCCTCAAAGCCGTCATATCGATGAGACTCATTCCAAGGAAAAATGGTGAGGGAAGAGTTCCTGCCGTGGAAGTGATGATCAATACGCCTTTTATAGCAGAATGCATTCAAGATAGAGAAAAAACCCAACTTATCAGAGAAGCCATCACCAAAGGATTGTCTCAATATGGAATGCAGACCTTCGATCAATCGGTCTTTCAACTCTATAAGGATGAGTATATCTCTTATGAGCAGGGTTTGAGATATTCTTCCAGCCCTGATAATTTTAAACTTAAAGTTATGGGAGTTCGATCGACGCTTGATGTCGCTTTAGATGATATGGAACGGGCAGTAGGGGACGTCGAAAGAAAAAGTGAAGGTAAGGAAGAGAGAGAAGAATGAAAGCGCAGGAAATACGGGAACATTTTATTGATTTTTTTGCCCGAAATGAACACAAAATCGTTAAAAGTTCGTCTCTTCAACCGAAGGATGATCCAACCCTGCTCTTTACTAACGCGGGGATGAACCAATTTAAAAATATCTTTCTTGGGTTGGAGAAGCGTAAATACAAAAGAGCCACATCAGTCCAGAAATGTTTGAGAGTCAGTGGAAAACACAACGATCTGGAAATAGTTGGAAAAACCAACAAACATCACACGTTTTTTGAAATGCTTGGAAATTTCTCATTTGGCGATTATTTCAAGAGAGAAGCTATTGAATTCGCATGGGAACTCATCACGGAAGTGTTCAAAATGAACAGAGACAAACTCTACGTCACAGTGTATGAGAAGGATGATGAGGCTTTCAAACTCTGGGAAAAAGGCATAGGGATTTCCGAGGAAAGGATTTTTCGATTTGGGAAAAAAGACAATTATTGGGCAATGGGGGAAACAGGCCCATGTGGGCCTTGCTCTGAGATCCACATCGATCTCGATCCTGATTTAGATGATGGAGATCCCTGCAGTCTCATTGAACAGGGCAGTGATCGGTTTCTTGAACTCTGGAACCTTGTCTTCATGCAGTTTTTTCAGGATGAAAAAGGACAGCTCCATGACCTCCCGTCTCCGTCCATCGATACGGGTATGGGTCTTGAACGTGTGGCCACAGTCCTTCAAAATAAGTCGAACAATTTTGATACCGACTTATTCTTTCCTCTGATAAATGCGATCTGTGACGTCTGTGAAAAGGAATATCCTTCAGATGAAGCCACAGATGTTCCTGTAAGAATCATTGCGGATCATATTCGAGCCGTCACGTTTCTTTTAGGAGATGGAATCATGCCTTCGAACGATGGACGGGGGTATGTCTTGAGACGTTTGATACGGAGAGCTTTCCGTCAGGGCAATATATTGGGACTTGAGGATCCGTTCCTTTTCAAATTGGTCGGACGGGTCATTGATGTTATGAAAGATGCCTATCCGGAACTTCTTTCTTCTGCAGAATATATTTCAAAAGTTTGTCTTTCAGAGGAGAGGCGCTTCGCTCTCACACTGGCCTCAGGTCTCAAGCCTTTTCATCAGTATGTCCTGGAAACGAAAGACGCTGGACAGACAACTCTAAACGGTGATAAAGTCTTCAAACTTTATGATACGTTTGGCTTTCCCCTCGATCTGTCCAAAGAATTGGCCGAAGATGAAAATTTATCTGTGGATGAACAAGGCTTTCTAAAAGAGTTGGACAAACAGCGTCAGCGTGCCCGTCTCTCTTGGAAAGGAGAATCCAAACAAAAAGAACAAAAATTGTATGAAGGCTTTACGGATTTATCTGTGCAATTTGTCGGATACGAGCAGGAGAAAGTCGAAGAATCTTTAGTCCTTGCTCTTATGAAAAGCAGGCAATCGGTTCAGGAATTAGTTGAGGGAGATGCAGGGGAGATTATTCTGGACAAGACTCCTTTTTATGCCGAAGCAGGAGGACAGATTGGTGATTCTGGAGTCCTGCAGAATCCTCATTTTTCCGCACTTGTGGAGACCACGTACTTTCCCATTCCTGAATTGATTTCTCAAAAAGTAAAAGTAATATCAGGTAAACTTCATGTCGGAGACGTCGTTGAAGCGTCAATCGATAGTGTCAAACGTCGAGCGATTTGTAAAAACCATACTGCAACACATTTGCTTCATGCGTCTTTACGACAAATTCTCGGGGATCATATTAAACAGGCCGGTTCGCTTGTTTCTCCGGCTCGTTTTAGGTTTGATTTCACACATTTTTCTGCTCTCAGTGATTCAGAATTGAGGAACATTGAAACGCTCATCAATGAGAAAATTCAACACAATATACCTGTTCAAACCCAAATGAAAACTTTAGAGGAGGGATTAAAAGCGGGCGCTACAGCGATTTTTGAAGAAAAATACGGAGAAAAAGTCAGAATGGTCACGATTGGGGATTTCAGCAAGGAACTCTGCGGGGGAGTCCATGTTCACAGAACAGGAGATATCGGATTATTCAAGATTGTTTCTGAAACAAGTATTGCTGCAGGAATGAGACGTATAGAAGCTTTAACCGGAGCAGAAGCCATTAAATACACTCAAGAGATGGAGGAAAATATTGCCGATATACAATTCCTACTCAATTCTCCCAGAAAAGACATCCTCATTCAGATAGAAAAGCTAAAGGGCGCTCTGAAGAAAAAAGAAATGGAAATACGAGAAATAAAACATAAGCTGACCAATATCCAATACGAGAAACAAAACGAGAAAATCAGGGACGTTCAGGGTATTTCCTTGCTGACACAGATTGTCAGAGGTTTGAATAACACGGAACTCAGGCAATTAGCGGATTCTTTAAAGCAGAAGATCGGATCTGGAATTGTGATTCTGGGTGCTCCATCAGAAAAAAAAGTGTTCCTTGTGATTGCGGTCACAAAAGATCTTGTCAATCGTGTACAGGCGAATGTGCTCATTAAAGACATGGCTCCTCTTGTTGGCGGAGGGGGAGGAGGTCGGCCCGATTTTGCCCAAGCAGGGGGAACAAAACCTGAAATTATTGAGAAAGTCCTTGAAGAGAGTCCGTCTTATATAGAAGATGTGTTGAGGAGAGGCAAGGGAACCAAAAATAATTCGTGAAATCACCCCAAAAGAGGATTGATTAATAATTATGAATCTATGATTATTGAGATAAGAAAAAAATGATTCAACCTCTTCTATCGAAAAGATCGATTATATCGCGGTTTTTCTTAACAGGCATTCTTTTGCTCGTCTGTTTTATTTTTCTTACTGATGAGGTTTTGGGAGAAAATGTTTCGGGACGGCAGTATGATCAGATTATCCGCATGATAGCTCAAAAATATGATGTCGATCCTGAATTGATCCACTCGATAATTAAGGCTGAGTCCAATTACGACAGCCAGGCCGTGTCTCCGAAGGGAGCCGTTGGACTGATGCAGCTCATGCCGGATACAGCAAAAGAATATGGAGTTAAAGATCGATATGATCCCGTCGAAAATATCGAAGGAGGAACGAAATTTCTTAAAGATCTTTTTCAGACTTATGATCAAAAAGATGATTTGGTCTTAGCCGCCTACAATGCAGGTCCCGAGGCTGTGAAAAAGCACAAAGGTATCCCTCCCTATCCAGAAACGGTCCAATACATTCAAAGGGTAAAATCCTACTGGAATCCGGAACAATCCTCTAACAAAAATAAAAAGATTTTCAGTTTTCGGAATAAATCCGGAAGACTCATTATCACAAATGACCGGAATTACTATTTAAGAAACAAAAAATAATGAACCTGAACTATTCATAAATTTTGTCGACACCGAGATATATTTTCATATAATCATCCTAGTCCTCAATTCATCTTGAAGCATTGTGATTGAAACATTTTCCAAAATATTTTCTAAGGATAAGTCGACAAAATTTACCTTCCAGGCGAGCCGATCTCACTGCATCGGCTTCGTTGTAGCCTGTTCGCAGTACATTAGTACAGCTTCACAGACCACTGCCTTGCCGCTACAGCAACCTCGACTCGTGAATAATCCAGGTGAATGAGCATTTCTAATAAACTTCTGGCAAGAATATTAGAGATAGCTCTTCACGAGAAGAGACGTGGGGATGATTTCAAAGGTGGCCGGGAGTGAACCGACTTGCTCGCCATCCACTTCTATGAGCACAGTTTCCTCACTGTCGGCAGGCTTGATGTCTATTTTGCTTCCCCTAATAAGCGATATTTTTGGGTGCGAGAGGTGTGTTCCTGCATAAATTTTGTAGACATTCCTGAAAAACTCAAACTTTTTCATCCCTTCTACCAGAACAAGATCGAACAATCCGTCATTGAGAGAAGCTTCGGGTGCGATCTTCATACCTTTGCCGAAGATGCGTCCATTTGCTATGGCACCGATCATGTATTCCCGCAGCGGAATGTCCACATTGTCGATTTTTATCCTCAGCCTTTTGTGCTTGTAGCATAAAAATGTCATGATAAGGCTTCTAAAATAAGACGATGCCTTTTTTTTCATCCTTTCTTGATTCATCCGGTGAACAACCTCACCTCCGATTCCAAAATCCGACACATTGAGGAAAAGGCGTTCTTCGTCGGAACCTGAATGATTTTTAAATTTTACTCTCCCGATATCAATCATATTGGACGGAGCCTGTTTGATCACTTGAAGAGCATTTTTCAATCCTAAAGGGATATTCAGGCTCCGGCAGAAATCACTGCCTGTTCCAGAGGGGACTATACTTAGAGTTGTCTCAGGGTTGATAGGCCTATCGTCTTCAAAAAAACCGTTGGCAATTTCATTCATGGTTCCATCACCACCAACGCCAACGATCAGTTCCGTTCCGTCTTTAATGGCTGCACGCGAAATTTCTACAGCTTGGAGAGGTTTCTCAGTAAATTCATACTTAAATTCTTTTATAAAAGACTTCAAGGCCTCTTTGATGTGTTCCCATCTCTTTTTTGTTCGTCCTTGATTGGATTCAGGATTGATGATGACTTGTGTTTTAAGGAACATCGTTATTCACTTGTCCGTTTGGATCAGATTTTTTCTTGAAAATTGAGACGCCGATTATTCCACCCAATAAGCTAAAAGCGGAAAAGACGACCATGCTGACGACCAAACTCAGCAGTGTCCAGGCAATGGAAAAAGTTCCGCTTAAAGGTCCGGATTCGAGCAAGCCTTCCATCCCTGCCGGTAAATCTTGAACATACTCGCTTACCCTGTCCAATATGGCTCGCATAGTTTCGCTGTTGCGCATCATAGCGTTAAAGGGAATACTGACAATCGAATTCAATACGGCTCCGATTATCCCGGCAAATACTCCCACGATGGCCCCGTCTCCGGTTGTCAGGCTATCCTGGGAATCTTTTGATAGCAAATATGCGGCAAGGAGCCCACCTCCAATGACCCATAAACAGCAAAGACAGCTGACAAAAGGGATGGCTGTCAGTACTCCTGAAAGCATCCCACCGATCAAAGCAGGCATCAGCATCCGTGGTCGTTGTGTATTCATCCAAAGACCTCCGGTTGAAAGGTTGTTTTATTCTAGTTTTTTTTTAACCGGAATTACAAGATGTTTTTTTTCTTCATTCTAATCCATGCATCACCGAGACCTGAAATAAAATAGAAGGGAAGAATCACTCCCCAAGTGAAGCCTATCGTGACACGCAACCAAGGTGTTGTTTTCCATATCGAAAAAAAGTTGCCCAATGTGTCTAAAGCTATCGGGGATGTGATGAGGACAAAAAGTCTGATTTTAGGAGTCGCGGTGTCAGCAAATCCTTGGATTATGGGATAAAGCATCATTCCCAGCAAACATCCTGCATAGATGCCTAGACAACGAGTACATACGGCAAGCGGAAATCCAAAAACGAAAAAGCTTCTTTCAGATACCTGGTGACACACGGGAGAAAAAACCGCATAAATGAATTCACCCCACGTCTGAGAATGAGATTTTAAAAAAGGAGCCAGGAATATGCCACTCATCCATAAGAGAAGGCTGCCGAATGAGAAGCCGTAGACCGTGAGAATCTTTTGTCGATTTGTCATCAATGGATACCTATCCTGAACCACAGATTTTATGGGATTTTCCTTATTTCTACAAGATAAGCGTACGCATCCCCATTTCTTCCCCTAATTCACAGAGAAAGAATTGACAGAGTAATCTTCAAGGTGTAAATTTGAGATTACATCATGGAAAAAATAATACTATCTTACAGGGAGGTCAGCTTGAGAAAACTAAAATCAGTCGCACTCATTTGTATGTTTATCCTATTCATGTTTTCTTTGGGGATGATTTTTCCTCAATCCGGAGATGCCGATTCAATTTTAGAAAACAATCAAGGCTTCGTGATTTCATTGAGTTTCTTTGGAGTCAACGACGAAGAAATCGGAATAGGGACAGGCTTTTTTATTGGAGAACGTATTTTGGTCACAAACTATCATCTTGTCAGTCAAGCCTTAGATGCTGCGGGCATTAACTTTAAAGGGAAAAAGATAAAAATTGAAGGCCTTCTGGCTGCAGATAAAAACTTCGACATCGCAATTCTAAAGACCAAAGGAAAATCAAAATTTATGGCTCTTGGAAATTCAGACGAGTTGGTTTCTGGAATGAAAATTTTTGCCATGGGGAGTAGTCCTGACGGATATCTCAGAGCTGATGAAGGGACGGTGGGGAACACTCTTGATCTTTCTTCTACACAAAAAATCTTCGACGTCACTGTTGATTCTCCGGAGAATTTTTCCGGCGGCCCGGTTTTCAATCAAAGTGGGCAGGTTCTGGGTGTGCTCACCTTTCTTGATCTCCGTACAAAAGTTATCCTTCCTGTCAATGCTTTAAAAAATCTCTCTCAATCCGGGACAGTCACTCCACTGTCCAGCTCAACCCCAGAGGATTATTTTGAAACATATGACGGGGCAAATCTGGCAGGAAGAACATTTCTTGCACTCGATAATTCCTATCAGGCTGAAAATTTCCTAAAAAAAGTTGTCAGACTTAAACCAGAGGAAATAGAAGTGCACGATCTGTTGGCCGATATTTATATGACACAGAGAAATTATTCTTCGGCTGAATCCACGTACAAGAGGATCATTGAGTTGGGACCAAATAGGGACAGTGCGTATTTTGGATTGGGAGTGGTCTATTTGAGAACACTGAAGTGGCAGGAGTCTATCGCTCCACTCCAGAAAGCGGTAGATCTCAATGCGGAGAATATGAAGGCGTATTTTTATATTGGAAATGCTCACTATGAACTTCGTGATTTTGCAAAAGCTGCTGAATTCTATCAGAAATACATCGATTTGAATCCTCAAGATATTGCTGAAGCCTATAAACAACTGGGTATTTCTCTCTTTGAAAGCGAACAATTTGCCGAGGCTGCTCCGGCTTTCCAAGAAGCCCTTAAGGCCATTCCAGAGGATATCACTCTCAATTTTAAATTGGCTCAATCCTACCAAAAATCAGAGCAGTATGATAAAGCCGAACAAGTTTTCCTCATGTTGACCGAAATTTCCCCCAAAGATCTAACCGCCTACCACAACACGATTGTCATGATGTATGATGAGGCGAAATTGTCTGACAAAGCGGCAGCAGCGGCTCTCCGTTTAGTTGAACTTGATCCGAATAACGCCGAGGCCCAATTCAATCTTGGATATATGCTGATCAAACAGAAAAATTTCGCTGAATCCACCAATGTTTTCAAAAAAGTTATCGAGATCGATCCGGGAATGGAGTATGCCTATCTGCAGCTTGGATTTTGCTATGGTCAGCTTAAACAATTTCAGAATGCGGTAGACGTGTATAAAAAACTCGTAGAAATAGTTCCTGAGAATGCAGATGCCTGGATGGGCATTGGCTATAACAACATGTATCAGAAGAAGTGGGATCCGGCTGTTAAACCCTTCCTAAAAGCTATCGAACTCAGGCCTGATAACGGGAGTGCTTACTATAACCTGGGAATATGTTACTTGAACTTGAAGGACAACTTCAGTGCACGAAAGATTTGGGAAAAATTGAGAACGATCGATCAAACCATGGCGAATAAGCTCTACGGATACATTAAATAAATATCGGCTCGTTCTTCCACCCGTACCTAGGGTGAAAATAACCCGTGTAAGGAGTCAGATGTTTTTTTACCGTTTTTGAGAGAGAGATGAGAGATAGAGAGTCGATACTTGCTGAGCTTATCAAAAGTTACCAGAGCAGACACAAAAAATCCGCTGAGGTTTTTGCGTCAGCAAGCCGCAGTCTTGTCAAAGGAGGAAGCCATAATCTTCGACTTTTTTCCCCTTATCCATTTTATGATATCCACTCCGGAGGATCAAAAGTTACAGATATAGATGGACATACATATGTCGATTTTTGGCAGGGCCATTTCGCTAATATTCTGGGACACAATCCAAAGGTTGTCCTCGATACTCTCAAAGAATACTTGTCTCGTGGCCAGGGCCTGATAACAGGATTCCCTGGTGAATTTCAACACAAGCTGGCACAACTGATCCTGGATAAGATTTCGGCCGAAAAGATCCGATTTACGACAAGCGGAACTCTGGCAACAATGTATGCCATCATGCTTTCCAAAGCGTTTACGCAAAGGGAGGTGGTGGTAAAGGTCGGCGGGGGCTGGCACGGCGCTCAACCCTATGTCCTCAAAGGTATAACACAGTATGAGGATGGATTGAATCAGATAGAGTCGGCGGGGATTTCAGCAGATGTCGATTCTACGATAGTTTTGACAAAATTCAACGATGAAGAGCACTTGGAGAAAACGTTTTATAAACACGGGGATAAGATTGCCTGTTTAATTATCGAGCCCTTCATTGGCGCTGGAGGATTTCTTTTCGGGCATACTGAGTATCTAAATAAAGTCAGAGAACTGACGTTTCGTCACAAAACTCTTCTTATTTTTGACGAAGTTATCTCGGGATTCCGATTCCATGCCGGAGCCCTTCAAACTCTGTACGGTATTGATCCCGATATTACTGTTTTTGGGAAAGCGATTGGAGGGGGAATGTCAGTCAGCGCCGTTGCCGGAAGGGCAGATATCATGGATCTTTCCGGCCCGGAAACAAGTTCATCCAATATGGTCAAATTCGAAGGAGGAACCTTTTCTGCACATCCAGCCTCTATGCTGGCAGGCTTGACGTTCCTTGAATATCTCATCCGGAATGAAAAAGACATCTACAGCAAAATTGGCCGTCTTGGAGAGAAAGTCAGATCTGGTATTGAAGAGATATTTTCTCATTATGGCATTCTCGTCAAATGCACCGGTGGAGATGGACCTCATGGCATCCGGAGTTCTCTCATTGGAGTGAATTTCCTCTATGAGGAGCTTGATAAACTGAGATTCCCAGAACAGATTTGGAACCCTAAAACAAGTGATATAGAATTGAGAGAGAAAATTTTTAAATTGGCCATGCTTGAGGAAGGATTCAACACTTTTCACGGGTATGGAGCTATTTCCATGGCCCACACAGAAGAAGAAATTCAAGCGTCTCTTGATGCGGTGGAACGTATAGCGAAAAAATGGAGCCAATATAACCTGAGAGACAGAAGTAATTAAAAATTGGAAATCAGTAATTCAGTAAAAAAACACCTTGTCAAAAATATCAAAGGAGATGTTTTTTTCGATGAATTAACAAGACGCATCTATGCTTACTCTGCGTCAATATGTTATATACTGCCCGCAGCTGTTATTTATCCTAAAGACAAAGTAGACGTGATGCAGTCTATTCGAATCGCTTCTCAGGAGAATATCCCACTCACGGCCAGGGGAGCGGGATCTGGAGTGGCTGGCCAAAATCTCGGAGAAGGAATAATTCTTGATTTTTCAAAGTATATGAAACGGATTATCCATATTGATTCCCGAAAAAAGACTGCATTGGTTGAACCAGGCCTAGTGCGTACGAATCTCCAGAAAGCAATCTTGCCTCAAGGATTGTTTTTTCCTCCTGACCCTTCCTCGTCAGATTACGCAACAATCGGGGGTATGGTTGCAAATAATTCAGGGGGTGCACACTCCCTCTGCTATGGAACAACAAAAAACTATGTCAGAAGTTTAAAGCTCATAACATCCGATGCAGAAGAGATGATTGTTACTAGTCAAGGTTATGCTCCGTCAAAATACAAGAATCAAGTTGATGAACTGCTGAAGGAAGCGTCCTTTATACTGCAAAAAAATAGACCTGAGAGTTTCAGGAATTCATGCGGATACAATCTTTTCGATACTTTGAGGAAAGATGGAGAGATTGATCTGACAAAGATCTTCTGCGGCTCTGAAGGGACTCTTGGCATCTTCACAGAAATCGAACTCGAACTTTTGGAATTGCCTCACTACAGAAAAGCCGTTCTCCTCTACTATAAAGATGACCTGTCGGCATTCTCTGAAGTCAAGAACTTTTTAGACCTGCAGCCTTCGACCGTTCAGGCTCTCGGTGATGAATTCTTACAGATTATCGCTTCCGAATACCCCGAAATATATTCCAGGTTTCCAAAAGGCACCCGTTTTATTTTTCTTTTGGAATTTGATGGGGACGATTTGGGGGATTTGAAAAAGAGAGCTAAGGAATTAACCAAGAGGGCTTCGGCCGATGAATTTTATACTGCGGAAAATGCTGCAGAGCTTGCCTGGTTTTGGGAAATCCGTCGGTCAGCTGCAGCTCATCTAGGCCGTCTTCCTGGAAAAAAGCCTACCCGCTGGATCGAGGATGCAGCTGTTCCCGTAGAAAAGTTGCCGGATTTCGTCTTGGGTTTGAATAATCTACTGAAAAAATATAACACTTCTGCTGCCCTGTTTGGCCATGCTGGACAAGGTTTACTCCATTTTTCACCCCGTTTGAACCGCATGATACCAGAATATTCAAAGACGATCGAAAATCTAGGGTGGGAACATGCCTTGCTTTCGAAAGAACTCAAGGGTGTGCCTTCGGGTGAACACGGAGATGGCCTTCTTCGCACACCGTATCTCAAACAATTTTGGGGTGATGTCTACCCTTTTTTTGTGAAGACAAAAAAAATTTTTGATCCCAATTTCAGGCTTAATCCTCTTTCTATCATTCCCGAAAGAGAGTACAGGGTTAAGGATTTCTTGAGATATTACGAGGGCTATGGTCATGTTGACTCAGGCACTCTTAATGACTTTATTGCTGAAATTGAATCCTGCAATGGGTGTGGTAAATGTTCAGGTTTTTGCCCGGTGACGCGGAGTGTTGAAGAGGAAATCGGCTCCCCAAGAGCAAGACTCAATCTATTAAGGGAAGTGGTTGCAGGACACCTGAAAGAACCATTTGATCGTTCGGATATACTTGAATATTTTTATCTGTGCCTACACTGTAAAACATGTAAACGTGAATGTCCGACTGGAATAGATTTGGCCAGAATATTGGAAGCCTATTTTGAAGAAAAGCATCTGCATAGATCCGCAAGGTTTCCTGAGAAAATCCTATCAAAATCTCGCTCAATGGGGCGCTTGGCATATAGATCAAGTCGATTCTTGAAGGCACTGCTCTATTCAAGATTCTTTGAAAGAATTACCGGCATTTTCGGATTTTCCAATTTGAAACATCTGAGTTTTGAACCTTTTAGACAAAAAGAAATATCTATAAAAAAAGGCAATCAGGACAGACAGGTCGTTATTTTTTCGGGCTGTACGGGAGACTTTTTTAATTCCTCTGAAATAAAATCGGCATTGAAGCTTCTGGAGAAATTCCAATTTGAAGCCAAGATAAAAAGCGGATACTGCTGCGGGGAGCCCGCATTCATTAGAGGGTTCAAGGCTGAAGGAGAGACAAAACTAAAGAAAGCAATTGAGGGTTTAAAATCTGACATCGAATCGGAGACGCCAGTCCTTTTTACTTCTGCTTCATGTCTTCTCCCTTTTCTCGAGTATTCCAAGACAGTGTCCGATGAAACGGTTATCAAAAAAATGCAGAGGAATTTCTTCGAAGCGACGGCATTCTTAAAGGATCAAATATTAAAGACATACGATGCGTCACTTCCCGCTAAGCAGGCGGAAACCGACCCTCAGCTTCGTGATTGGATTTCAGACAGATTTTTTAAAAAAGTTGATCTGAAAGTTGCGGTTCAAATCCCCTGCCATCTGAAGATTTTGAAACAGGAGAAATCCTTATACGAATTTATTCGA
>Ga0209991_10000589_pt1 | contig 15919 bp, 18 predicted proteins | sample ChitaG_FD_183167 | JGI IMG/M metagenome (GOLD analysis project Ga0209991, IMG submission 183167) | Deep subsurface microbial communities from South Pacific Ocean to uncover new lineages of life (NeLLi) - Chile_00310 metaG (SPAdes)... | ecosystem: Environmental > Aquatic > Marine > Oceanic >...
AAAGCTATTGAAAGTGCAAGGCTTTAATATTATAATTGTAATCCCTTGGTGGGGTCGTAGTTCAGCTGGATAGAACGCCGGCCTGTCACGCCGGAGGTCGCGAGTTCAAGTCTCGTCGGCCCCGCCAGACTTACCCTTTATTTTTCAATGGTTTTCCTCAGAGTACAGTTTAAGCCATAGTATGTTATTTTAGGTTATTTTTGCCCTTCGTGGCCAATCCCTCGCAGTATTTGTACAGCTATTAATTCATATGGATGACCAGCTGATGGAAGAAAGGAGCTGATTTAGAAAGTAATTTGTATTCTACCAGCTATGCCAAAATTTAGCTTCATCTTTTTATTATCAAAATCATATTGAAATAACAAATTTGTGAAAGGAAATGCATAGAATTTAGCGAAAGTGCTGGATGACCTAACGGCCCAATTATTTCTGTTAAAAATACTCTTTAAAATAACAGGGACATTTAGGCCGATATGAAATCCAAGGTTGCGTTGTTTATTGTCACCACCTGGTGAATAGTCGATAGTGTTATAATTAAGACCAAAAAGGAAATACTTTAGCACTGAATTCGAAATTCTTCCTCCCATTCCGGCCAATTTAACATCCAGAAAGAACGTCATGCCATTGTAATCATTAATTAATCTTATATATTTTTTCACAAAACTTGTTTCTTTTTCCGTTTCCAAATATCTGCTACTAGGAAAATAGCCCATACGAAGGCCAACGAGCGAGTCGAACTTTGGGTATTTTTCGGTAAAATAGCCTAATCCCAGACCAAAAACATTGAAAACAACATCTTCGTAAGAAAAACCGTAATGCGTAAAAGCATCAATCATTTCAATTCCTGTACTCAGTGAAAATATAGCCAGTCCTGATAATAATAAGGCATTATCATGTTTAATACCAATAAGCTCGTACAGACTTACCATTGTCCGAAATTCCACATAACTGGCGTAGAAGTGACCAGCTTTGTCTGCGCCACCAGAATATGTGTTCTTGCCAAAAAAACCTTCCCTCTTCATTTTCCACTTCCCAGTAAAACCAGATCTGTCCCACCACCAAACTGTACCCAGAGCCAGTATTGTTCCGACAGCTCCCCCCGTTATCAAAATAGCAGGAAGCAGATGATCGTCTTTATTTTCCTTTTTTGATGTTTCTTTCTTTGACTTGTGAACTGTAAGAATTTCCTCATTTAATGCCCCGCTGATATTTGAGACTAAAATTAAAAGACATAAAAAAATATAAAGGCAAAATTTAGGAAATTTCATTTGACATAGACAATAAATGTACCCTCTTCTCACCTGGTCTCCTACTTCTAATATTTCGGATAAGATTAACACATTAAAAAAGACACAGTCAATCATGAAATGAAAACTTGTATCACAGATAAGAAAGGCGTTCCTCCGAACAGTGGAAATCGAGAAAGATGGAGTGGGATTTATCTAGCCGATAAAAAGCGAGCCCAAGTTGTAGATTGCCAATCCAATGAGGAGAATCGATAATCCCACAACAATTATCCTGAATGTCTTGGGTTTAAACATCCTTTGATATTTTGATGTATACTTGGCAAGTATGAAATACCAAACTGCGCTTCCACAGCCACAGGCCAAAGCGAATAGAGCCGGTTGCCTGACGGCATGAGTCAAACCTTGATGAGCTGTGACAATACCTGCAACTGCCAGCCAAAAGGTATAAATTGTTGGATTAGAAACGTATAGCAAAAGGGCAATCATGACAGGACTAGAATGAGCCTTATAATGATTTTTGCGCGGGCTTTCTCTCTCAAAATTTTTGGACTGCTTGATGAGCTGCACGCTAATCACAATAAGCAGCACAGCGCCGATAAATTTCATTAAAGGGATTAATTCATCTATCGGTTGGGTGGCGTAGGAAATACCAATAATTGCGAAAAAACAATAAACGATATCCAGAAAAGATGCAGTCAATCCCATCGAAAATCCTCGTGAAAAACCGTGCTTGATCGATTGCGAAATGGCAAAAAAATTAAGCGGACCCAGGGGAATGGCTGCTAAAAATCCAATCAAGAAGCCTAGGAAGATTACCACCGGAATTACTCTCTTGTCTTAAACCGAAGAGAAAATAGATCATGGTTAAAAATTTCTATTACTACCGAGTAATACTTTTTATTATTTTTCAACTTTATCATGCTGGATTTTATAATAAACTAAAGGTTAGAATCAATTAGGGAAATTTTTTTAATATTGCTATACAAAATTTGATTTTAAGTATAAAATTAGCCGACCTTGTTATTTGGGGAAGATAGACCAATATCATCTGGGAATTAAGGTATGAAAGTTGCTAAGGAAGGCTTGGCCTTTATTATTCCTTTTGTTGGACTAGCTGTCCTTTTTTTAGTATTTGGCCAATGGTTCATATTTGGGGCTTGTCTTATCATAGCTTCGAGTTTTTGCTTTTTCTTCCGTGATCCTAAACGAAATGTTCCACAAAATGAGAATTCAATTCTTGCTCCTGCCGATGGGAAGGTTATAAAAATCCAGAATATTGAATCTCATCCTTCGTTTCCTTCATCAGTGAAAATCGTTAGCATTTTTTTATCTCTTTTTGATGTCCATATTACCCGAGCTTCTATTGCGGGTGTTGTTGAAGGGATCGAATATATTCCAGGGGAGTTTTTTCGTGCCTACAAAGATGAAGCTGATCTGAAAAACGAATCGAATTCCATATTCATAAAGGGGGATAAGACAAACCTCCTTATCAAGCAAATCGTAGGATTTGCGGCGCGCAGGATAAAATGCTTCGTTAAAAAAAATGAAAGAGTCGAGAAGGGACAAAAATTAGGCCTGATGTATTTTGGCTCTAGGGTCGATATATTTCTTGGGGAGGAAGTCCGATTAAAAATCCAATTGAACCAAAAAGTCAGAGCAGGTGAAACAGAAATTGGCGAGGTGAAGAATGAAAACGGATAAAAAGTATGGAGAAATCTATTTGCTGCCGAGCATCTTAACCCTCGTTAATGTCTCTTTTGGATTTCTTAGCGTTTTGGCCGTTTTTGACGGAAATTATTCTAGGGCAGCTTTCTGGATAGTCATGGCTGCTATCATCGATGGGTTTGATGGGATCATTGCTCGAGCGACGAGGACACAATCAGATTATGGCATTCACCTCGATTCACTTGCTGATGCTTTTTCCTTTTCTGCAGTTCCTACTATTCTCCTTTATTTCTGGGGTTTCAGGTCTGTTGCCCCCTCTGGCTCCAGCTTCTTTTTTAGCCTCATTTTTCTCATTGCGGCAATCTTGCGTCTAGCCCGCTACAATGTTCTCCAAAAGCAAAAACTTGATAGGAGATTTTATAAAGGGCTAACGGCTCCTTCGGCTTCCTTGTTTATTGCTGCAATCGTTTTATACCATCCGCAACCTTTGAGTATAAAATTGCACACATTTATCCTTGCTTTTATTGTTATTGCCCTTTCTTTTTGCATGATCAGCAATATTAAATACAGGAATTTTTTAAGTTTCAATTTTCGTCATCGAATCGACATTCTAAGGGCCTTTCTTCTAGCCATTCTGTTTATCTCACTATTCATCTATCCGAAGATTCTGCTTCTTTTCTATTTTTCTCTGAACGTACTATCTGGTCCATCAATGTATTTCTATGGTCTACTGAAAAATAGAAGACAAAAAATATTATTATCAAAAGCAAAAGAGGAAAGTCTATAAGAAATCAGGCTTACCTTTTTGCTGAATTCCAGCCTTTTGTGCCTAAATTATGACTGTTACTTCTGATTTACAATAATGTTCTGATTGAGTAATATCATTCTCAACAGGGTGCGCCCGTAGCTCAGCTGGATAGAGCGACGGACTCCGGATCCGTAGGTCGCAGGTTCGATTCCTGGTGGGCGCGCCAGCTTTCCTCAAGAAAAGCCTTGTTTTCCTTTAAGCATCATTAGCCAGAATTAAGCGAGTTTAAGCAGAATTTGTTCCATATTTGTCACATTTCCGAAAAAGAGAAAGCTGTAAAGTCTGTAACTCGCTCATATTTAATCAATTAAAATGAAAAAGACAAAGAGGAACGCCGGCCTGTCACGCCGGAGGTCGCGAGTTCAAGTCTCGTCGGCCCCGCCACTTTTTATCCCCATTAGGAACCATTGACCATTGACAAAGCTTTTATATCTAAACTATAATTTAAATCTTAGAGACGGGGGCGAATTGGTTTCGACGGAGATAATGAGGCAGATGTAGCATGTCGAGATTCCACCCACCTCGTAAAAAGGTGGAAAAAACTAAGCGCAGAAACTCTGCCAATTGCTGCCTAAATAGTAGGCATGCCGTTTCTCTAGTTCTTTCCTGCGGTGCTTGAGAAGCGTCGACTAGCAGGATAGCGACCCAGGTTAGTCCTGAGCCTGGCAAGTGAAGCTAGATCGGGCCTGGTTCCGTTGTGTTCTTCCTCTTCGGACACTTCAGAACGAGATTGCAGAAGAGGATAAGCATGTAGAAGCTATCTGTTGAATGTCTTCGGACGCGGGTTCGATTCCCGCCGCCTCCAAAATAAATCTATAGAAAAGATAATACTTAAATAAAAAATTGGTTAGCCGAAAGAAGAGAAGTGCATTATTAGCAGGAGTTATTCTCTTTCTTCTTCTTTCTGTTATTTCCTTTTCTCAAACTCAACCTTTCATAAAGTTATCTGTCAAGGATTACCCCACTCTCAGCCGGGTCATCATCGAATCATCCTTTCCCATATCTTTCGACATCGAGAAAAGTTCATCCTTATTAATGATTAATATAAGCACAGACGTGCCCTTTCGGATTCAGAGAGGAGCCTTTGAAAGTCGTATTATCAAGTCTTTCGGCTGGTCAAAGGGAAAAGATTTTTACATTCTGGCCATCAGGACCAAGGTCAGAAACTTCAGCTATGATTATTTTACCCTCAGCGATCCACCGAAATTGGTTATTGATTTCAGCCAGATTGATGAAGAGAAGAGTGAGACACCGGACAGTTTAAAACAAAAAGAGGCATCAAGAGGAAAAGTCCCTCAGCCATCAACAGCCTCACCTCCCTCGAGGGCACAAACAGGCTCATCCTTTCTCCAAGGAATGAAAACTATCGTTATCGATCCTGGGCACGGCGGCTTGGAGCCTGGAGCCAGAGGTAGATTTGGCACGTTAGAGAAAAATGTCGCTCTGGAAATCGGTCTCAAACTAAGAGCCGTTATTGAGCGGAATTTTCCTTCCCGAGTCGTCCTCACAAGGGATAAAGATCTGAATGTTTCCCTCGAGAATAGAGCTGCTTTAGCCAACAACAATAAGGCTGATTTTTTTATCAGCATTCACGCTAACAGTTCTTTTCGGAAAGATGCTCACGGATCAGAAACGTATTTCCTCAGCAGGGATGCTACAGATGAGGAAGCAAGAAAATTGGCTTTCCTGGAAAATAATCCTGCTGAATTTGGAGAGGGAATTACTGGAGAAAGTGAAGATGAAATACAGATGATCTTATGGGATATGGCTCAGTCAGCTTACCTTAAGCAGAGCAGCCTGCTCGCCGAAAGCATCCAGAAAGAGCTCAATCTACTGCTGAGAACATCAAATAGGGGGATCAAGCAGGCTCCTTTTACAGTATTAGCAGGAGTGGCTTGTCCTGCTGTATTGGTAGAAGTGGCTTTCATCTCCAATCCTCGGGAAGAAAGAAGTTTGACAAGGGAAGGATTTCAGCTTAATGTCGCCCAGGCAATCTATCGAGGTCTGGTGAATTATATCGAGCTTTATTCTCAAAAATGAGGTGAAGACATGGGCGTGAAAAGAATAGCGCTTCTTGTATTCCTTCTAACAATCTTGGCCATTCTCGTTGTAATTTTTTTCAGAAGCGGCGCGTTGGAAAAGATAAAGCCACCTGCCGAAGCCCCTCCTCCAGTGCTTGAACCATCACCCCCAGGACCTGTTCAAATGAGAAAGATTGTTCTTTTTTTCCTCTCAGAGGCGGATACATTACTGCATCCTGAAGAAAGAGAGATCACTGCCAGTTCATCAATCGTTCGCCAGGCTAAGCAGGCAGTCGAGGAACTCATAAAAGGCTCCGATAAAGGCTACATCTCACCTTTTCCTCCAGAGACGAAACTGAGAGAGCTTTTTTTGACAGGAGATGGAGTGGCGTATGTGGATTTTTCCGAAGAGATTGTGGAGAAACATCTCTCCGGCTCGTCGGCTGAAATTTCAACAATTTTTTCGGTAGTGAACTCCCTTGCCTATAATTTTAAAACTATTAAAAAGGTCTTCATCTTGATCGAAGGCCAGGAAAGGGAAACTTTGGGAGGCCACATAAACCTGAGCCGGCCCTTTCTGCCTCTGTATGATTTAATCGCCAATTAGTTTCGCCTCATTTGAGTCCTTAAAAGAGAGTGCTTTTCCTTATGGAAAAAATGGCAAAAGTTGCTATTGTTGGCTTTCCTAATGTGGGAAAATCTACCTTATTCAATCGTCTTCTAAAAGAGAAAAGGTCGCTTGTCCATTCTCTGCCTGGCATGACTCGGGATCAAGTCTCTGCCCACTGCAGCTTAAAGGGGAAGGAGTTTGTTCTGGTTGATACAGGTGGATTTTTTGATTTCCAGGAGGATCCCCTTTCATCCAAAATCAAAAAAAAGGCGAGGGAAGCAGCGGAGAACTCAGACATTCTTCTCTTTGTGCTGGACGGGAAAAGGGGCCTTTTGCCAGCTGAAGAGGAACTCTATTTTTCTTTGAAAAAATTGAATAAGCCGATTTTTGTGGTAGTCAATAAGATAGACTCTTCTTCAGAGGAAGTAAAGCTCGGTGATTATTATAGATTAGGTGAAGAGGAAGTTTTGGCCGTCTCAGCTGAGCACAAAAGAAACATGAAGCATCTCGAGTCATCTCTTATCGCCGCTCTCCCTGCTTTCGCGCCTGATAAAGAGGAAACAAAGGCTCTTAAAATAGCTATAATTGGCCGCATCAATGTTGGAAAATCATCCATAGTGAATCGCCTCTGCGGGGAAGAGAGATTAATCGTGAGTGAAATACCCGGAACAACCAGGGATAGCATTGACATTCTGATATTAAGGAATAAGAAGGCTTTTTGCCTGGTTGATACAGCAGGGATTCGTAAATTGAGCCGTACCCGAGATAAAAGAGAAAAAGCCAGCATCATAAAAGCGAAGAAAGATATTACCCGGGCAGATGTTATTTGTTTGATTATGGATGCACAGGAATTCCCTACGCGTCAAGATTCGGCAATCGCTCATTTATCTCATAAATCAGGAAAGCCCTTGTTGATCGCATTGAATAAATGGGATTTAATCCAGAAAAATACTAACACTTCAAAAGATTTTAAACAGAAGGTTTATGAGAAACTGGATTTTGTCAATTATGCTCCTCTACTCTTTATCTCTGCTTTATCTGGGCAGAGAGTCATAAAAATTCTCGATATTGCAGAACAGGCCTATGCTAACGGGTATAAAAGAATAGAAACACCTCGGTTGAATAATTTTTTATCCTGGATAAACGAAAATCATCCTCCTCTTTCAAAAAACAAGAGAAGAATGAAGATAAAGTATATGACTCAAAAGGGAGTTCTTCCCCCGACTTTTTTCCTCTTTACTCATTCACGAGTTCCCCTTGTCCCTGCTTATGAGAGGTTTTTCATACGTCTTATGCGGGAAAAGTTTGATTTCTGGGGAACGCCCATAAGATTGTTCCTGAGAAAGAGCTAAGAATGGGGCCAGACTTGCAAGTCTGACCCCAGCCTTCTGTTTTTTGCTTTTCTTGACTTTATTTGTCAATTCTATTATAAATTTATATGCGATAATAGAATGGACCCAAGGAGAATGGAGGTTACTATGCGACAAAGATATTTGAACACCATCCCCCTGATTTTTTTGGTTTTGGCCATAATTTTTGCTTCTTCAGGCTGCGGGAAATTCATCGGTGGCTTAAAAGCCAATTATTATTTTGCCCAGGCTAACAAGAGTTTTAGTGATGCTCACTACCGTGATGCAATTGGGCTATATGAGATAGCCTTAGTCCATAATCCTGGTCTGGTTGAAGCTTATCAATATCTTGGTGAAAGCTACAAAAATCTTTATAGGGGTCCTGCTGTGGATACTCCAGAGAATAATGAGAGGGCCGATAAAGCTTTAGAAGCTTTAAACAGGGCCTATGAAATCGATCCTTACGACAAGAATGTTATTTATTCCTTGGGCGATATGTATGACAGGTTGAGGAATTTTGAAGAGGCTGAAAAGCTCTACTTGAAAATACTAGAGTTGGAGCCGACCAACATGGAGAACTATTATGTCGTGGCTGGATTCTATAAGAAATATGTGCCAGTAAGAGCAAGTGGCGCGTCAGGCGAGCAGGAGGGCGGAGAAATAGAAGGAAAGACAGCTTTTCAGAAAGCAGAAGAAATGTATCTTCGAAGGATCGAGCTTGACGCTGAAAGTCCTGAGGGCTATGCTTATGCAGCTCAGTTTTATGAAGATTTACAACCTCCTGATTTCGATAAAGCCTATAAATTTCATGTATATCGGACAAGATTAGAGCCTAATAATAATATCCCATGGTATGCTATAGGAGTGAATCGTTTTTGGAAGGCTCATCGTCTTCAGACTCAGATGTCGAAGGAAGAGAGAATAGAGCACGCAAAAGTAGCTGAAGAGGCATTACTGAAAGCTATTGAAATGGATCCCTCTTATTCCTTCACCTATTATTATATGGGTATCCTTTACAGAAATATTTATGCAGCAGTGTATTCTGAGAGAAAAAGTAGGTATATCGAGGAAGCCGATATGTGGGAACAGAGAGCCAAAGACGCAAGAAAGAAAGAGTTAGAGAGAAAGAGGCTTGAACAAGAATTGAAGGGACTTAAATAGAGCTAGAGAAGCAGAATCCTCTTTATCTTGACAAATTTTGTACCTTCATCTCCTAATAAGCTTTATACGGAATGTTTATCCCTCTTAAAGATGAGAATCCCACTTCTCGCTTTCCCTACATCACTGTTTTTTTTATAGCTCTCAATATCCTGATTTTTGTTTACCAATTTTTTTCACCTCAGGGACTGCAGTATTATGTTTTTAAAATGGGAGCTATTCCCTATGAAATTACTCATTTTACAACGGTCTCTTTTGTTTCCTCTGAATCTCAGGAACCTGTATCCAGATTATTGCCGCCTTTAGCTCTAATAGCCTCGATGTTCCTTCATGGGGGCTTTTTCCATCTTTTTGGCAACATGCTCTATCTCTGGATATTCGGCAACAACATTGAAGACTTCCTCGGTCCCTTTCGATTCATCCTTTTCTATCTGCTTTCAGGATTGGGCGCAAGTCTAACCCATATTGTTTTCCATCCCAACTCCCAGGTCCCGATGATTGGAGCAAGCGGAGCTATTGCAGGAGTGCTTGGAGCTTATTTGATCCTCTATCCTAGAGCCAGGGTCTTGACTTTTGTCTTCCTGTTTTTTTTCATTCGAATTCTGCCTATTCCTGCTTTTTTTATTCTTGGAATATGGTTTATAGCTCAAGTGCTGAATGTGGGTTTAGGAGGTGGCGTGGCCTGGTTTGCTCACATAGGTGGGTTTTTGATCGGGATTGCGCTGGTAAAAATTTATACAAGAAAAAGAAGAAAAGTCAAAAGTTGGATTCATTGATAAAACGGACGTTATGTTTCTAAAAAATGGGGGAAAAAAGGGGACAGGCTACTTTTTTCATGGATTTAGTATTCAAGGACACAACATTCAGTTGTCAATAGGTCTTGTGTCCCCTTTAAGTTAAGAAGGATGTCACCGTTAAACTATTGATTTTACCTCAGTAAAGGTTGACAATTCCCCTAAGATTTAGTATTTTAGAGCATCGCTACAGGCTGAGAGCTTGTATCTAAGGTTTAAAGAAATGAGAACATTCGCCCCAAAAAAGGATGAGATCGAGAAGAAGTGGTGGGTGATTAATGCTGAAGGAAAGATTCTCGGGAGGCTCGCCACTGAAGTAGCAGTCTTGCTCCGGGGAAAGAGGAAGCCTGAGTTTGCCCATTTTGTTGATTGCGGGGATTTTGTGGTTGTTATCAACGCTGAAAAAGTAAATGTCACAGGGAAAAAGCTGGAGCAGAAGAAGTATTATTCTCATTCTGGTTACCCTGGGGGGTTGAAAGTCAAGACATTGAAGGAGCTTTTAGATAAAAAACCAGAAGAAGTTGTTCGAAAAGCAGTCTGGGGGATGATTCCCAAAGGCAAGCTTGGCCGAGCTGTATATAAAAAGCTTAAGGTTTATAGAGGTTCTCATCATCCTCATGAGGCTCAAAAGCCCCAAGAACACCAGTTTTAGGAGGAAACTTGAGTTTAATTCAGTATTACGGAACAGGGAAGAGAAAAACATCGGTTGCTAGGGTTTTTCTTCGACCAGGAAAAGGTGATATCACTTTATATGTGAATAAAAGACCTCGTCAATTCACCGAATATTTTTACATGGAGAGTCAAACGCACACCATCAAACAGCCTCTTCGTCTGACTGAAACAGAAAATAAATTTGATATTTTCATCCGTGTCAACGGAGGGGGGCTAACTGGACAATCAGAAGCAATTCGCCTAGGAATCGCAAGGGCTTTGATTGAGTTTAATAAGGAGTTAAGGCCCAATCTTAAGGGGGCAGGCTTATTGACGAGGGACGCCAGGATTAAAGAAAGAAAGAAATATGGATTGTTGGGGGCCCGAAAGGCACCACAGTACCATAAGAGATAAACGGAGAATATCCATTGGTATCAGTAACGATGAAAGAACTTTTAGAAGCAGGCGTCCATTTTGGCCACCAAACTAAAAGGTGGAACCCCAAGATGAAAGAGTATATTTTTGGCCAGAGGAATGGGATCTATATCATTGATTTGCAGAAGACAATAAGAGTTTTCAAGGATGCCCTCCAGTTCATAAGAGGTGTTGCCGAGAGTGGGAAGGATGTGCTCATGGTGGGAACGAAGAAGCAGGCTCAAGATATAATCCGTGAGCTTTCTTTAAAGTGTGAATCCAGTTATGTCAATCAACGTTGGCTTGGCGGATTGCTGACCAACTTCAGTGTCATCAGAGGCAGCGTGGAGAAATTGATTGAATTAGATGAGATGAAAGAGGACGGACGATGGGGATTGTTATCCAAAAAGGAACAGTCGAAACTGGAAAAGGTCTACAGGAAACTCTCTAAAAATATAGGCGGAATAAAGAATATGTTAGAACTTCCTGGGGCTTTGTTTGTAATAGATTCCACCAAAGAGGAGATTGCTATCAATGAAGCCCGAAAGCTGAATATTCCGATTGTAGCTGTGGTTGATACGAATGGAGACCCAGAGAACATAGATCATCCTATCCCTGGAAATGATGATGCGGTCAGAGCCATCGAGTTGTTCACCTCAAAAGTATCTGAAGCCATAATTGAGGGCAAAAAGGATAAAATGGAAAGAGAACTCCTGGAAGCCAAAAAAGAAGAGGAGGTTTCTCCAGAAGAAGAGGCTACCCCAGAAGAAGGGGCTACCCCAGAAGAAGAGGGAACTACTCAAGAAGAAGAGGTAGTTCCTCCAGAGGAAGGCCAGGCTAATCCCTCCGAAGAACAGGCTCCTTCTCCCTCTAAATCTTCTGAGGAAGAAAAGAAAGACGGTGGTTATACTGAGCCTGAAAAAAGTACTTAAGCAAGGAAAAAGAGATGGATATAACAGCGGAAATGGTTAAGGAGCTCCGACAGCGCACAGGAATTGGAGTGATGGAGTGCAAAAAAGCGCTCAAGGAAAGTAAGGGAGACATAGAAAAGGCGATTGTCATATTAAGGAAAAAGGGATACGCGCGCGCCAAGGATAAAATAAGTCGAGACACAGCAGAAGGAATTGTTGGTTCCTATATACATCTTAACGGAAAAATAGGAGTTCTTATAGAGGTCAATTGTGAATCGGACTTTGTGTCTCTTAACGATGAATTTAAAGAATTAGTGAAAAACATTGCCATTCATATTGCCGCTTCAGCGCCCGAGTACTTATCTTCAGAGGATATTCCCCTAGAGGTTTTAGAAGAAGAAAAAGAGATCATTCGAGAGCAATTCAAGGATTCAAAAAAGCCTCCAGAGATTATAGAGAAAATCGTCCAGGGCAAGATCGGTAAATTCAACGAGGAAGTCTGTTTATTGGATCAACCCTATATAAAGGATGATAAGATTTCGATCAAAGAGCTTGTTACTTCCCATGTTGCCAAATTTGGCGAGAACATCCGCATAAAAAGGTTTGCTCGGTTCGAACTGGGTAAACCATAACATAAAATCATGCCTCAAATTAAGCCTGCCTATAAAAGAATTCTGTTAAAGCTATCTGGAGAATCTCTTTTAGGAGATGTTCCTTACGGGATTGATCTCGATACTGCAAAATCTATCGCCCAAGAGATAAAAGAAACTCATGATTTGGGAGTTCAGGTTGCCATCATGATCGGTGGAGGGAATATCTTTCGCGGGATAAATGGAACAGAAGCAGGGATGGACCGGGCTTCAGCTGATTATATGGGTCTGCTGGCTACGATAATGAACGGAATTGCTCTTCAGGATGCTCTGGAGAAAGAGGGCGTTTTCACCCGCCACATCTCCGCTATTGAGATCAAAGCCATAGCTGAACCCTTTATAAAAAGAAGGGTAATAAGGCATCTTGAAAAAAGAAGAATTGTCATCTTCAGCGCAGGTATCGGCAGTCCTTATTTCACCACTGATACTGCGGCTGCGTTAAGAGCTTTGGAGATCAAGGCTCAGGTGATATTGAAGGCGACAAAGGTGGATGGTGTTTATACAGCCGATCCTTTGGTGGACAAAACCTCCAGAAAGTTTAGTTCTATAAAATATCTTGATGTCATCAAGAAGGGATTGAAGATTATGGATACGACAGCGATTTCCTTGTGTAAAGACAATAAGTTGCCTATCATAATTTTCAACCTTAAGAGAAGAGGAAACATAAAAAAGGTAGTTTTAGGCCAGAAAGTTGGCACGAGGATTTATTGAACTACCCATTGAAAAGGAGTTTTTGCTTATTATTCAGTCTTTTAGAAAGGAATAAGGATGGTTAAAGACATATTAAGAGAGCTTGAAAAAAAGATGAAAGTTTCTACGGAGCATTTTCGAAAAGATCTGAGTAAATTAAGAACGGGCCGGGCGAACCTTGATCTTTTTGAGGATATAAAAGCTGACTACTATGGAAGCTTAACTCCTATAAATCAAATGGCGACGCTGGGAGTTCCTGATCCTACCTTGATCACTGTCCAGCCATGGGATCCATCCTTGTTGGAAGCTCTTGATAAAGCAATAAGGAGTGCTGATCTGGGTCTAAATCCAATTAATGACGGCAAAATACTCAAAATACCGATTCCTCCTCTGGATGAAGAGAGAAGAAAGGAAATAGCCACACACATTAAAAAAATGTTTGAAGATGAGAAAACCGCTCTCCGCATCATGAGAAGAGAGAGCAAGGAAGAAATCGAAGAACTGGAAGAGAAAAAAGAGATTACTGAGGATGATAAATATTGGGGTTATGATAAGCTTCAGGAAGTAACCGATGAATACAATAAAAAAATAGAAGAGCTTGCCCAAGCCAAGGAAAAGGATATTCTTGAGTTATAAATTCAGATTGTCTGTGACTCCCTAACTGCTAAACTCTTTTGAACCATTTCTCAGTTGTCCCGAATTTTGTCCTTATAACTACTCCCCAACCTATTATGCTCATAATGAAGGTGAATAGAACGCCGACAACAGGTATAAAGGAAACGAAACTCACAAGAATCAGACCTAGAACGACAGCCAGAAGCGGAGATATTTTGCCCTTCCCGAAAGCGTTGATAAGGCTTTCTCCAAAGAAGTAGAAAAGGATAACTCGACCAAAGATTTTAATGACAAAGCCTATTATAATGAGAGCGAGGAGGATAGGAATACCTATCAAAACCAGGGAAAGTAAGGCTGAAAAAATGAGTAAACCAGAAAAAATAATAATGCTTAAAAGGCCTGTGCCAGTAATTGGCCAGAAGGATTTTCTGATTTGAGCAGAGGCATAGGAAATCTGACGAGGGAAAAAAGCTGTTATCAATAAGGCGAGGAGAAACCAGATGAAAACAGAGATCAATTTAATAATCAAAAGTAAAGGAATCAGAGAAACAGAAAGGAAACCTCTTAATCCTTCCTCAAATAACTTTGTGATGTCTTCCGAAGTCTTAAAATAAATCGTATCTCCTTCGACAATGCACCCGGGCTTTTTGATGAGGGAGCCTCCTATAGAGGCGACATCTCCCCTGATGCGAGCTGTGGGCTCCAGAGTGATGATTGAGCCGAATCCTAAAACTACATCCCCTACTTCGCCAGTTATAATAACTTCTCCTCCGAAGGCGATAACGCCTTCTTTGACTCTTCCGTTGATATGGACTACTCCCCCAAAAGTGACGATATTATCTTGGACTTCGCCTTCAGCGACAACGATGTCTTTCTTCAAGGTAAAGCTCTGCTGACTTTGGAGAGGGATAGATCCTGAGATAAGGAAAAGAAGGATAAGGACAAACAATATCTTATTTTTCATGCTTTTTCTCCAATCAATATTTTTCTTTTTATTCCATAGATAGAGAAAGCGATTAAAATAATGACGATTGTGATAATGATTATCTGGACTTGGGGATTTATGATAGTTGTCAACGAAGCGAAGGCTTTGATGATATATTCAAAGAATTGTTGAAGAGTTTTGACAAAAAGAGATGCTACCTTAAAGAGTTTCACAAAGACTGGAGAAAGATTTCTTACGAAATTCCACAGGCTATGATTAAGGCTGGTAAGAATGCTTGAGAAATTTTGACCTATAACTAGAAAGAGGATAAAGATTGCTAAGATGATTGACCCGAAACCGGCATATGCGGCTGTGAGCCATGCAGAGAGGGGAACTCTGATCGGAAAAATTCTAGCCATGACCTGCTGGGTGAAATCGGGAGGTGTTTGCCAGAGGGGGAGATTTTCTGAGGCCTGAAGCAAGTGCCTTCTTTCTTCAAGAGCATTTTTACATTTTCGGCAGGTAGCTAGGTGCTCTTCGATTTTTTTATTTTCACTAAGGGGAAGCTCTTTCTCTATACAAAGATAAATCTGTTCAATGCTGAGGCATTTCATGCTTTCTCCTCCAAGCGCTTTCGAATTAATTCTCTGGCTTGAAAGACTCTGTTTTTGATCGTTCCTACTGGCAAGCCTTTTATTTCTGCCATTTCTTCATAGCTGAATTCGTTGATATGCCTCCAGACAAACACTTCTCTTAAAGGAGCTGGAATTTTTTCTAAGGTCTGCTCAATTCTTTCCCTGAGCTCGGAGATTTCAAACTTTTTCACGATGGAAGGTTCCTTATCTGGAACTTGAAGAGGAGGAAGGTCGCTGTCTTGCTCCTGCTGGTCAAGGGAGAAGGCATCAATTTTTTTCTTTCGCCAGTAATCAATGATAAAATTGGATGCAATTTTGAAAAGCCAGGTGCTGAATTTATACTGAGGCTTATAGGAGTGAAGAGAAGAATATGTCTTTATAAATACTTCCTGGGTAAAATCTAGAGCCAGTTCACGCTCTCCAACCGTGCGGCCGATGTAGTTCAGCAGGGGTTGTTGATACTTTTGGATAATCATTTCAAAAGCCTCTTTCTCTCCTTTGATTGTCCTTTCGACGAGTTCTTTATCTTCATTCATGGAGGACATCCTGTCCTCAAAAGTTTATACGAAAATGGGCGGAGATGGTTTAGGTTTGGAGTATTTTTAGGGGCATTCATTTTTCTCGTCTGATTCATCATCGATAATTTCAACATCTGCAGGTACTTTCAACTCAAACACCTTTTTAGATAGTCGAACATCTGTCTTTATCTGGGAAAACTTAAACTCATTTTTATTTCCGGCCCAATCAAAAAAAATGGCTCTTCGGATAAGCCAGGT
>Ga0209991_10000590_pt1 | contig 15918 bp, 14 predicted proteins | sample ChitaG_FD_183167 | JGI IMG/M metagenome (GOLD analysis project Ga0209991, IMG submission 183167) | Deep subsurface microbial communities from South Pacific Ocean to uncover new lineages of life (NeLLi) - Chile_00310 metaG (SPAdes)... | ecosystem: Environmental > Aquatic > Marine > Oceanic >...
TAACCGGTGAGGTCTCGGGCGGTGTTTGTTCCGCCTGCCATTCGAATTAGCTCGTTATGGCGGGTGCCCGAGCCAGGTGTCATTAAGGGGTCATGCCAGGTAATGTAAAAAGCTCTTGGTCTTTGCGCCTCTGGTAGACTATCCGTCTTGTCAGTTACCGCCTTAATCCTGTTCCTCATCTCGGTTACTAACTGGGAAGCCTCCTCCCCTTTCCCGGTGACCTCTCCAATCAGGGTGATAGATTCCAATACCTCGTCAAGGGTTTTGGGGTCTAAAGCGAGAATAGTCAGTCCCTTTCCCTCAAGCACTGGAATGATTTTCTTCTCCTGGATTTGGGCAGCTAGTATCAGGTCTGGAGAGAGGGCGACCACTTTCTCTATATTCGTTGTAGTAAAGCCACCTATCTTAGGCTTTGCTTGAGCCTCCGCTGGGTAATTGCAATAGTCGGTGACTGCTACCACCTTGTCAGCCAAGCCCAAAGCGAACAGAATCTCGGTATTGCTTGGGGCGAGAGAAACAATCCTTTGCGGGGCTTTCTCCAGTTTGACCACTCTGCCCAGTTGGTCGGTCACTTCAATCGGATATGATATTTCCTCTTCCTTTTCAGCAGGCAAGCCACAAGCTACAAAAAGACTCAACATTACGACTGAAACCAGGCAAAAGACTACCGACCTGTATAGTTTACACTTCATCCTTCCACTCCATCATAAGAATTTTGTAAATAAAAATCCCCTCCTACAGCCGAGGGGAAATAAAGATTCAACAAAAACTCCTACCTCTCCCCGCGGAGACCTGTAGGATAATTAGGGGCTGGCGTTCTGACTTTTGATGGTTTATCCATCAATCACAGCGGCGCGGCCGTGTCGGACCCTTACCGACTTGCTTTCCAGTTAGGCCCTCGCTCACGCTTGGGCACCCCTTTATGTATTCTTTTGCCAAATTATACGGTCATCTGGGCAAAATAGCAAGTTGTTTGGTTAAGATAGCGTAATACTCTGGGGTTACTAGGTCAGTGTAATATGCGAGACAGCGCCAAAGTGATTTGAGCCTATGACCACCTTAGGCGTTGAAGCTGGCAAAAAATTCGGTAGCCAAGCGGAGAGAAACAACGAAGCGCCAAAAGGTGCAACGGGTAACAAAATGAGTTATCGTGCAACAGACCAGAGTGTTGTTTGTTGCGTACTGATACTCCAAACCTATATTCAGAGTTCTTATATCAAACTCTTTTTGTGAAACGGTGGTTTTGCCTGTGTTTAGGCACTTATAGCCTGTGCAACTTTTTGCCCCAGCTCCCTGCATCTTACAAGATCATCCGATTTCGGCTGCCACTTAGCTCGGACGCCTTCATCAACCAGTTGAATCTTGCAGCGGTTCAGGTGTTCCTCGATAATCTTAACAGCCTCCCCACTCCATCCGTAGGAACCGAATGCAGCTCCGATCTTATTCTGAAATTTGAGACCCTTTAGATCCTCGAGGATAGGAGTTATGGTCGGCAAGACGCCTTGATTGAATGTAGGCGAACCTATGATAATCGCCTTTGCTTTGAATACCTCAGTGATTACGTCATTTCTGTCGGAGACAGCCACGTGAAACGCCTTGTACGGGACACCCTTGGCCGCCAGGCCCTGGCCGATTGCTTCTGCCATCAGTCGGGTTCCGTCCCACATAGTGTCGTAAAGTATTACAGCACTTTTCTGGGGCTGTTGTGCTGCCCATTGCCGGTACTTCTTCACAATCTGGAGAGGGTCTTTACGCCAGATAACTCCATGACTCGGTGCTATCATATCTACTGCCAGATTAAGTGACAGCACCTCTTCAATCTTTTTCAACACCAACGCGCTGAATGGCGTGAGTATGTTAGCGTAATATTTAAGTGCTTCCTCGTATAGCTCTTCTTGATTTACCTGGTCATTGAAACGGAATGCTGTGGCATAGTGCTGACCGAATGCATCGTTTGGCATAAGAATATTCTTACCGGTCAAGTAGGTGAACATGCTATCGGGCCAGTGAAGCATGGGGGCCTCAACAAAGGCCAGGTTCTGCTCCCCGATGTTAATCTTATCCCCGGTTTTCACCACTCTGAAGTCCCACGGCTGGTGGAAATGCCCTTCAACACTTTCTTTGCCACGTTGCGACACGACAACCGTAGCGTTTGGCGCATGCCTCATTACAGCCGGTAAGCCACCTGAATGGTCAACTTCGGCATGGTTGGCCACCACCATATCTATCTTAGCCGGGTCGACAACCTCACGAATGTTCTCAATAAGCTGCTCCTGGAAGGGGCCCCACACTGTATCCACCAATACTGTCCTCTCATCTGTTATAAGGTATGCGTTGTATGAAGATCCCCTGTGTGTCGATAATTCCTGACCATGAAATTTCCTTATTGCCCAGTCCACGACACCGACCCAATAGACACCTTTTGTTAGTTCAGTCACCATCACAGATACCCCCTTTATAGTTATACACTGTTAACAAAAATCTCAATCACTTCGTCTATTCTATCCTTTCAAATTCATCCTTAGCCGCCCCACAAACGGGACACACCCAGTCATCAGGTATTTCTTCAAAAGGCGTACCCGGTTTTATACCACCATCGGGGTCTCCCAGTTCCGGGTCGTAGACATAACTGCAAACGGTACATTTGTATTTTACCGTTTTGGGTGTCTCCTTTTTCTCCTCAATATAACTAGGAGCAGTCTTGGGTGTGGTGCCCCGCTTGACAAGATGGTAATAGGCATAGGTCATTGGCTCACCTTCTTTAAGAACATCAGCTCCTACAAGCTCTCCTACAAAAATAGTATGCGTCCCCACGTCTACTTCCTGGGTTACCTTAGCCTCTAGATAGGCGACGGCGTTATCAATGACCACTGGGGCTTGTGTCTTACCTATTTTATAACTAATGCCCTCAAGTTTATCTATATCCCTTCCCGACTTGAAACCAAAGTGACCGATGAAAGAGAGGGGTGTATCCCGGCTAAGAATAGAAGCGGTAAAGACTTTACTTTCCTTGATAAAGTCGTGGGTTAGATTATTTTTGTTGATGCTCACGGCAATAGTTGGCGGCTCAGAAGTTATCTGAAACACGGTGTTGGCGATTTGCCCATTGAGCCTGTCTCCCTTTCGCGAGCATACAACATACAGACCGTAACCTAACTCGTATAAAGCCTTCAAATTCATTTCCCACCTCCTTATTATGGCTTGAGGTCACCCCTAATTCCGATAGTTACCTCCTTCAGGGGGATGTCTTTGCCAGCTAACTGCATTGCCTGTTTTACCATATAAGTTAATCCCGCGCAACAGGGCACCTCCATATGCACCACCGTCAGGCTCTTCACCGATGAGTGGCTCAGAATATCAGTCAACTTCTCTAGGTGGGCCTGGAAGTCATCCAGTTTGGGACAGGCTACTAACAGGCTATGGTCTTTCAAGAAGTCCCGGTGAAAACCAGCGTAGGCAAAAGGAACACAGTCCGCAGCCAGCACCAGGTCAACTCCCTGAAGAAAAGGCGCCACCGGCGGGACCAAGGTAAGCTGGACTGGCCAGTGACTTAGCATTGATGGCTGGCCTGTCACCTCTCCTATGGTAATCCCTGTCGTCTCGTGCCTTTCAAACTGAGTGACTGTAGCCGAGGGACAGCCACACGGAAGCTCTTCCATAGTATGCTGCTTCTCCTCCAGGTGGAGCCTCACTGCCTGCTCATCAAACTCCTCGGCGCCCCTCTCCTCAATGGTGATGGCTCCCTGGGGACATTCGCCGAGGCAGGCACCGAGGCCATCACAGTATTTCTCGCTAACGAGTTTTGCCTTGCCATCAATAATCTGAAGGGCACCCTCGGCACAGGCTGGCACGCAGGCACCACAGCCGTTACACTTCTCCTCATCGATTCTTATAATTTTCCTTACAGTTTTTGTGGTGGTCATTGCCTGCCTCCTTAATAGTTCTTGAGAGGATAAGCCCGGCTAGCCCTCCCCTCTCAACTCCTTCCATCTCTCCTCCCCCAAGCATTGACGGGCAGAAGCGCACCAGTCAATGCAGGAAGGTATCTTCTCCCGGTAAACCGCCTCACCACACTTTTGGCACTTTACCTTTATTTCATCGGAAAAGATTTCAACCTCAGTGCCACAATTTGGGCATTTGTATAGTGACACCCGTAGATTCCTGAAATCCTGGCCGGGGCATTTGCTGGTCATTCCTGTCACCTCCTCTAGCGATGGATGTTTGAGTTTTGACTCCTACACCAATAGTACAACTTATTGGCATCGCCTACTATGATTTGAATCATATAAAGTAGGAAGTCATCAGTAATTGTTGATGTGCGGGCGATAAACTGAGGTAGCAGGATAGTCTTGTAGTTCTATACTTGCGGTGGCCCTTCACTCAGCAGTCTGAGTTTCTCCTCATTAAGGATAATCACTTTACCGCGGACGGAACGTATAATCCCCCTATCTTTTAGGGTGCTCATAACCCGGATCGCCGTCTCGGTAGTGGTCCCCACCATGTCAGCGATTTCCTGTCGGGTAAAGGGGAGAGTGGGGCCAAGCTTTGCTGAAAGCATAAGTAGTACGCTGGCAAGGCGCTGCTCAACTCTCTCCCCAGCAAGGTCTCTAAGGCGACCCTGAGCATCCCTGAGCCGTCCCCCCAAGACACTAATAATCCTTAATGCTACTTGAGGATGATTGACTAGAAAAGATAAGAAATCTTCTTTCCTAATTCCCACGACCTTGGCTTCAGTTACAGCTTGAGCTGAAGCAGGATAAGGCTTATTCTCAAAAACAGCCACCTCCCCAAACATTTCGCCAGGGCCGAAAAAGGCGATAATGAATTCCTTCCCTAAGGAGGAATGTTTAAGAACCTTCACTTTGCCTTCGGCAACGATGTAGAACCACTCCGGGGCATCTCCATCCCAGAAAACAAACTCACCGGATGTGAGGCTACGATCGACAGCCAGACCAGCCAACTCGGTGAGTTCGTCATCATTCAAGCTGGAGAAAATAGCAGAGCTTCTTAGAATTTGAGCCTTATTACTGTGCTTCAACCGAGTAACTTTCCTTTACAGGTGGTTCTCTGTATAGAGTAAGTTCCTCTGGATGAATTATAACATAAGCGGTTTTCGGCTTGCTCTCAATTGTTTTCTATGCTGAAGAGCCGGGATAAGTTGCTTCTTATCAAAAGAAAGTTCGGGAACTGTCCAGTAAGGATCACCGTGTAGTGATGAGGTAACAATTGTCAGTTTTGTTCAATAAAAATTTGATGGAAAGACGACTAGACCTGTTACACAGAACAAGCTTATGTGCAACGGCGAGCGAACGTAATCAAAAAAGGCGGGATGCCACTTGCCCGATTACAGCTGAGGCTACCCACACGGGAGGGGGAGGTAAAATATTTAAACCAGGTGGGATAAAAGATTCAAAAACCGCTAGTACCTTAGTTTCCCCTGGCAGAGCCCGCCAGAATTAAATGTCCAATAAGCTAACAATTAAATTCTAAAGCTCTCCTTTATACCGGCATATTTTTGCCTCATCTTGGGCTTTTCTATTTTACCAGTTGGGTTTCTTGGCACTTTGTCAAATATGATGCGCTTGGGGCGCTTATATCGGGGCAAATTCTGTTCGCAGAATATGTTTACTTCCTCCTCAGTCAGAGTCACGCCAAGCTTAGGGTCGATTACGGCAGCAACTACCTCCCCCAGTCTTACATCCGGAATTCCAATTACACCCGCATCGTAAATCTTTGGATGACTTCGGAGCAGGTCTTCGATTTCTACCGGATAAACATTCTCACCGCCATATATAATTACATCCTTCCTTCTATCCACTAAATAGATAAAGCCATCGCTATCTGTCTTTGCCATATCGCCAGTATATAACCAGCCGCCTTTGATGGTTTCTGCTGTTTTTTCGGGGTTCTTGTAGTACCCCTTCATAACGCTATTACCCTTGACAATCAGTTCACCAACCTCCCCCTGAGGAACATCTTCACCCTTATCAGTAACAATGCGTGTTTCCCAATTGAAGCTGGCTTTCCCAATAGCTCCCCACTTAGCTGGATCACCTGTGGTTAAATGGACACACCCTGGACCTGAGGCTTCAGCCAGCCCATATAGAGCATCATATGCCATGTGGGGGAAGCATGTTTTCCAATGTTTAATCAGGCTCGGAGGTACAGGTTGACCACCCATAGCCAGAAGGCGACAGCATCTTAAATCATAGTCTTCCAACTTTACCTCTCCTCTATCGAGGAGCAGAAGAATATCTTGAGCCCATGGTACCACCAGGAATAATATCGTTACCCTTTCCTCTTTAACTGCATCGATGATAGCTTGGGGTCTAACTACTCCTTTCATTAGTACGGCTGGGGCGCCAACAATTAGACATCCAAACCACATCATACCGCCCCCGGCGTGGTATAATGGCTGAAGAAGCAGAAATTTATCCTCATGCTTAATATTCCAGTTATGGTTCATACTTATACCGATATGCTCCAGGTTCTTATGGGTAAGTAGTATTGGCTTTGGTGTTCCAGTGGTGCCTGAGGTAAAGTAGAGTGAGGCTCCATCATCATCATTTAACTCTACCTCTACTGGCTCGGAGGAAGCTTTGCTCATCACATCTTCAAAAGCTTCCATACCCTTGGGTGGATTCTCACCCACGAAGATATAATCTCTTATTGTATGCAGCTCAGGACGAACAGCCTCTACCCTATCTAAAAACTCCTCTCCTAAAATCATAATCTTGGCCTCTGCTACATCGGCACAGTATTTAATCTCCCGGCTATCGAATCTGAAACTGAGAGGGGCTATCCATGCGCCTGTTTTCATAATACCCAACTGAATTTCTAGAACGGTCACGGAGTTATGCATGATCTGATTAACTTTATCACCCTTCTTAATCCCTCTGTCTATCAAAGCATTAGCTACCTTATTCACTCTATCATTAAACTCTTTCCAAGTCAGTGCTCTCCTCGCCTTAGTAACTGTGTCTCTTTGAATAAGGGCTATCTCGTCAGGATACATCCGAGCATTCCTAGCTACTATCTCTACTACCGTCATTGTTCGTCGTCCTCCTTATTTAGGTGAACTATTTGTTATAGCTAGCGGCTACAAAGTACCATATTTTGTTAATCTTCTGCAAAATGCCTTAGTTCGATTACGTTTCTTCCTCCAGCTTGAATGTAACTACCCTCAACGATGCTACCATTGACAGCATCAATCTCTGTCCTATTCCCTTATATGTCTCAACCAATAAGAAGTAGAACCATGCTCCACCCGATGTAATCGGGAGACATAAGCCCTAGACTGCGGGGAAAGCCTAGGAAAACCACTATAGCAAACCACTTATTAGCTCGAGCAGTTCACCAGTCTTCTCACATTTAGCTCGCGGATTACCCAACTTCCCAGCGTGAACTTCCAGAGGCAACCGAAAAGACGTGAGTATCACTTAACGATTGATCACACGAGTCCCATAGTTAACCGATTTTAGTTGATTGTCCCACCGGCAGCAAGATGGCTGGAAGATGATTGAGATTCAAGTCTGCTGGATTGCTCAGCTTCAAATCAGCAGTTAAGCATTCCAGCTAAGAGAATAGGGCTCTTTTTACCAGGCTCTTGGCAATCTCGACCTTATAACCGTTCATGCTGAGTGGTTTTGCATTGGCAACTGCCGCTTTGGCTGCCACCTCTGCTGTTGCCTCGTCTATGGCTTTCCCCTTGATTGCCTGTTCCGCCGTCGTAGCCCTGATAGGCATTATGGCTACCGCACCAAGGGCGATCCTCGCGTCCCTGACGATACCAGCTTCGATAGCAATGAGCGAAGCAACGCTGACAATAGCAAAATCACCCGGCTTTCTTAGGGAAAATTTCAGATATTTCTGCTCGGTGCCTTCCGGGGTCTCCGGAATCTGAATCTCAGTTACTATTTCATCAATCTTTAGGTCGTACTCCAGGGGCTTGTAGAACTGACTGACGGGAACTGTCCTGTCACCACCCGGCCCTTCGATTTTAATTGTCGCATCCAGGACAGTCAGTGCTACTGCCATATCCGATGGACACACCCCAGCGCATTTCTGAATCTCTATGATGGCATGGTAGCGGTTATCACCGGTTACCGCTGCGCAGGGGCCACTATCCTTCCGCATACACATGATACGTCCACCAAGCTGGTGAGGATATCTATAGTACCAGCAACGCACATCCTGGGCTAGGTTCCCGCCAATTGTGCCCATGTTACGGATTTGGGGAGTGGCTACGGACTCGGCTGCCACAGCGAGTACTTTATACTTTTCTTTGATCACAGGGTTATTGGCAATATCTGCCAGCTTAGCAAGGGCACCTATCTTCAACCCCGTTCCATCCTCTTTAATGTAATCCAGTTCTTGGATGGTCTTTATGTTGATTATGGTCTCCGGATATTCGGGGAGAATTTGGTCCTTAAGAATTCCTAGGAGGTCAGTACCGCCGGCAATCAGCTTTGCCTTGCCTTTGTGGTCTTTAAGTAAAGTGATCGCTTCATCTACAGTTTTCGCGTTTACATGATTAAAAGATTTCATTTCACGTTGCTCCTTTTTATCCGGCCCAACGTCATGAGAACCTTTTCTGGGGTTATCGGGTAGGAATATAACCTCGTCCCAATAGCATTTGAAACCGCCATAAGCACTGCCGAAGGCCCTGGGGCAGTCGTTATTTCGCCCACCCCTATTGCTCCAAAACGATGACTCGAGAAAGGCGTCTCCAGAATCACATTTTTGATCGTCGGAAGCTCCGAGAACGTGCGCCATTTATAGTCAATCATGTTCGTACTCAACATATGTCCATTATTTATATCTAACACAGACTCTTCCAACAAAGCACTATCTATACCTGCTGCCCCAAGACACCCGTTAAGCTGATTCTTAAGACTAGGGGGGTCTATTATTTGACCAACGTCGGTACTATTAACGACACTGGCCAATTCTACCTTCCCGGTTTCAACGTCCACTTCAACTTCGACAAAGGTCATCATGAAGTTAGGCAGAGTGAAGTCAGGTTCAAAGCGCCCGTAGCCTAATACAGTACGGTTAAAACCTATGCATCGTCGCCACTGAACCCTTTCATCTGGTTTGCCCTTCACATATATCATGCCGTCTTCGGTTTCCAGGTCTTCGGGCTTGGCGTTTAGACTTTGTGCCGACAGCGCGAAGAGCTTCTGCCTGGCATCTTCAGCAGCAGCAATATAGGCGCTTCCTATAGCGTAGGTCCCTCGGGAACCTGCCGAACCAAATTCATATGGATTTACACTTGGGTCGGCAGGCGTTATGAAGATGCGTTCTAGTGGTAACTGTAATACTTCAGCTACCATCTTACACAAGCTACTTCTCTGTCCGGTGCCATGTTCGCATAAGGATGAATATACCATGGCCGTACCGTCCGGGTCTAACCGCACATATGCCTCGGCCGTATCCTCACCAGTGTCGGCATTCCCATGCAATCCGACCCCTACACCCCTCCTCTTTGTGCCGTTGACCGCGGTTGGTTTAAGCCATCCCTTCCACCTTTCTTGCCAACCGAACACCCTCGCCCCCTCCTCCATAGCCCTTGAGTAGTCTACGCTCCGGCAAACCCACCAGTTTCCGTCTCGCCAGTAATAACCGTCACCAGGCCTAACATAGTTCTTTTTGAAGAACTCTAGAGGGTCAAGGTCAATCTTTTCCATAGCCAACGTTAAAATCGGTAGGAAGGCACACTTAAGTTCTTGGCCACCATATCCCCGGACTATCCCCGAAGCACACCGATTGGTACACACGACTTTAGGTTTGAGGTTCCAGTTGGGACACCTCACTACAAGTTGTACTTCGCCACAACCGACGGCAACCTGACCCTGCGTAGCCTGGCAGTAATGGCCAGTGTTAATCAACCAGTCGCCGGATATTGCTGTTACCGTTCCATCTTTCTTCATGCCTACCTTACCGTGAATACGGGAACCCAACCGTAAGGTGAATACCGCTAAGTGTTCTTTCTTGGTGTAGCATAGTTTGACCGGTTTACCAGCCGCTTTAGCTAGAGCTGCGGCTTGCAAAAAGACGGGCAGTGACATATACTTTGTCCCATAACTGCCACCACATGGACCTCCCAAAGCTCTTATATCAACGGTTCTTCCCATCGTATAGTATATTTGAAGCTTGTCCATGGATGGTGCTTGTGATGAAGACCAGATGTTCAGAGTATTAGGCCCTTCCCATGCCGCGATTAATCCCGGAGGTTCAGGGGGCAGGGGATTGGGAATATTTTCATACGTATATGTTCCTTCAGCGATGACATCGGCCTCTTTGAACCCTTCTTCGACATCGCCCATGACAACTTCTTGCAGGTTGCGAGGCCCCCACCAGCGGAAGCCGGGTGGGAGAGTGTTACGAGGGAACTGGTCGTATAATTGGGGAGCATTAGGCTTCATGGCTTCCTCCACATCATAAACAGCTGGTAGCAGTTCGTATTCAACATCAATTAGCTCCATTGCCTCCGTAGCTATTTCCTCGGTCTCAGCGGCAATTAGCGCTACAGCGTCCCCAACGAAGCGTACTTTACTATCTAGAAGATGTCGGTGAGATGGATTCCCTAACTTCCATTCAGGAGCTTCTTTGTGGGTGATGACGGTATGGACGCCCGGTAGTTTTTTCGCCTTACTAGTATCGATGCTCTTGATGTTGGCATGGGGGTGTGGGCTCCGCAAGACCTTTCCATAGAGCATATACGGTAGCTTTATATCGCCGACGAACTTCGCCCTTCCGGTGACGATTTCTACGGCATCCTTCCGCCGTGTTGCCTTCCCTAAGAATCTATATTTCGTAGCCACTGGCATCACCTCCCTATTTTTCCTCTACCACTGCCATTACAGCCTCCAGAACGTGGTAATGACTGATGCATCGACAAAAGTGCCCAGCAAGCGCCTCCTTTACTTCCTGCTCGGTTGGAGAAGGATTCTCATGTAGCAGTGCTTTTGTCGTCATGATTATGCCTGGAGTGCAGAAACCGCATTGAAAGGCGGTATGGTCGATGAAGGACTGCTGAATAGGATCTAGTTCCCCTGTCTTTGCATCAGCCAACCCCTCAATCGTTGTTATATTTCTGCTATCGCACTCAACGGTCAGTATCATGCACGATAAAACAGGTTTTCCATCCACGAGTACGGTGCAAGCCCCACATGCTCCTTCATCGCACCCTATTTTCGTCCCGGTGAGTCCCAGCGTTTCCCTCAAGGTATGTGCCAAAGTGTCCGATGGAGAAACATCCCCAGGCCGATTGCCAACATATAGTTCATACTGCTGGCCATTAACCGTGAGGCTGATACACTGTATCTCTTTCTTCTTCATTGTATACCTCCTCGTGTCTAGTATTAGCCGGGTGGTATATGGTATCGAGGCCAACTAGGACAGATATTTTAATATTGGGGTTATCCTTTATGGCTTCATACAACTCTCTAATCCCCGAGAAAAAGAAAAAGCCAACTAGGAACTTAAGTTCTTTGCTGAAACCAATAATGCTTGAGATTCTTTCTTTCAGTATTTTGGTCTCGTTATTGGTAATAAATGTGCTTTGCGATTTCTGGTACGACATGCCTTTCGCCGACATCTCCTATTCTGATTCGCTGCAAGGCGTTACCATCAGGCTTCTTCATCCTTTGCACAATTATATACCTACTGCGGCCAAGTTGGAAGACTTTTCACTATCTCGCAGGTGAGATGAGGTGTCACACCCCTAGACAACCGGAATAAGTTTAGACTTCTTGCACAAACCGTCATTTCGTTCAGTGAGGACATCAGCGGTTGAGGCTGATCGGGATCATAACCCAAAGGTCGCTGGTTCGAATCCAGCCCGAATGTTGCAAGTACATTGCCAACTAACAAAAAGCCAGAATGTGACCCTTTGCACTTTTCATCTTTTTGCGACCCATTAAGTCAGATCGTGCAACCGTAGTTTACTCTTCAAATAGGTCCGCAACTGGCGAGTACTTAATATGTTGTTTCCGTAAATCCTGTGGTTGCGGATGTACATACTTTTGAGTGGTTTGAAAGCTTTCATGCCCCATTATTTCCTTCAATATTACAGGCGAGCCACCCTTTGCCAGAAACATGGTCGCAAAAGTATGTCTGAATATGTGAGGATGGCATTTTACATTCTTCAATCCCACTTTTTTAGCCAATCGCCTTATCATTTGTTGTATACAGTTGGCCGAAATATGTCCATCATATTTTGCCGGAAATAAATAACTCGAATCCGTATCACATAAGTCCCGTCGATAGCGGTTAATGTACTTAATCAATTCTTTCCTGGTAATCCCGGAAAATGGAACTATTCTTTCCTTTCGTCCTTTACCAGTTACCTTTACGTAACTCTGGGCTATGTCAATGTCCGTTATCTTAATACTAATCAGTTCAGATATTCTTACTCCTGTATCGATCAGGAGAAGTATAATAATATAGTTCCTGGCTCCCAAAGAAGTATGTCTGTCTATCGCTCTCAGCAACTGAAGTATCTGTCCTTTGGTTAATATTACTATTAAACTTTTGTCAACTTTCGGTAAGAGAAACCCCGCGAAGGGATTAGAATCGATACGTTCTTTTTTAAATAACCAACCCCAGAAGGCTTTTAAAGCTCTGATTTTACCTTGAATCGTATATGATGAAAGCTTACCAAAATCTTTGCTCAGATGTACCCTATTCGGCCACTTATTTGAACTCTGCAAATGCTTAATATAACTTCTTACTTCCTCTCTTCCTAATTTATCGATTGGCCTTATTATCCCCTGCGAAGGAAGGTATTTGAAGAAAAAGTTATATAGGATGTCGAGATACCACGAAATCGTTTTCTGACTTCTATTCCCGGCTTCTAAGTTCAGCTTGTACTCTTCAATCAATAATTTAATTGACTGCCGAATCGAGTCATCTTCTTTGACATTTTCTATTCGTATAGCCATGATAAAAACCCAAATAAAAAAGCGACGAAACAATACGTCCGAGATATTAAAATCTCACACGCATTGCTTCATCGCTCAGTTCTGTCTCTCTCATCGGCGATGAAGGTTAGATTCTTATTCAGTTGTCATTTACATAATATAATATTGCCCATTATTTGTCAAGCTATTTTGGCAAAAACGCTATTTTCCCGTTTGGATGATTGGTAAATTTCGACGTAAGTTAATTTTTTAAAGTATATGGCGATTCCTTTCCTCTATAACGGCCTGAAGCACTTCCGTTTTATGTTTGAGTTCCGCCATATCATAGTCGAACCGGGATACAAATTTGTCTTTTACCATTGGTGTAAGTAAGTGGGCGAACGTTCCCCTGATGCCATCGATATCTGAATCAGACACTTTGATGTTTCCGTATATCTTCGGTATCAGGCATTCGCAGATCACTTCTCCATTAGCGCCAGTAACCCGCTTAGGTTCAATACCAAGTCGCTTATGTCTTAGAGTTATCATGAAGCTAACCAATCGGTCGATGTCATAATCACTTATTGCCTTCGGATCAAATAGAAAATCTACTATCAGGTGAGATATATATAGATTCTGGGTATATTGAGAAGTAGTTTGCTTGAGTTCCTCCAATTCAACTCTCTGTGATTTCAATTCAGTATCGAGTGCTCCTAACTTTTGTTTATTTGCAGATATTGACCCTCGGAGATTCTCGTCGATATTCTTTAGCTGCTTTACACTAATGGCGCAATTTCGTTCTTTATGAGCTAGCTTGTCAAATTCAGACTGCAACTTCTCTTTTCCCTGCTCCAGTCGCTTGATTACATTGACAAGCGACCCGGTATGGCTGATCTGCTTTGAGAGGTCGTCTATTTCTCTTTTCTTCAAGCCCAATTTGCCGAGCTCTGTATCAAGTAAAGCTACCGCGGTATTGACTTTCTTCCACGATAGCCTGTTCTGGACAAGGTATTCATCCAGTCGGGACTTCAGGTCGTCCTTTTGTTTACTAAGATTATCTTGGGCCACAGCTATTGCTCTAGTAATGGAATCCAGTTCCTTAGTAGCTTGCTCCCTCTCCTCTTTATTTTTTAGCCTAATCTCGTTGAGCTGCCCATTCCTTTGCTCGACTTCCTTGTCCAGCTCCTTTGAACTATTTAGCTTCGTATTATAATCAGCGATTACGTCTCCATAGTTTAAACCGCTATCAGATGATAGTTGGGCCAATTCTAGAGCTGCGCTAACAAACTGACCGGTAGATATGGTTGGCGAAGCAATATTATCGCAAATATCAAGCCACTGCTCGGCCTCTTCGTTACTCACACCCATTTCTTTAAGCTTAGCGTTAAGCTTGAGACAGGATTTTACCTGGGCAATGCTCATATTATTCTTCCTTAAGTCAACTGCGACTTGGCGGAGCGTGTCAACATATTCGGTCATGTCTGGTGGAACAGCTAAATCCCCCTCCCTAAATTCCTCAATAATGTTTACTACCGAACCTTTGCCTACTCCTACTTGCCGGGCTATATCATCATAGGATAGCCCGGTGAGGAATAACTTGATTACTCTGATTCTCTTGTGTGTGCTTATTTCATTCATTTTAGTTCTCCTTTAGTTTAATAGAGTATTATTCATTTGACCGTCTGACTGTCTGACTGTTCATTTGACCGACGACCATTAGCCCCTCACTTGACCGCTTTCATAATGTATGCTGAGTGGGCCGGACATGCGTATATATACTCCGGATCTGGGTCAGGTTATCGACCGGAGAAAAATGTTGGTGCTGCTTCTTCAAATCCGCAGCAAAAAGGTTAATGTAAATACGAACGGAGGCTAAACTCGAATGCCCCAATATCTTTTGCAAACTAAATATATCTCCGCCGTTAAGAAGATAATATTTTGCAAAAGTATGCCGAAAAGTATGTGGTGAACATCTTACTCCGGTGACTCCGGCTGTCCTGCCAGATCGCCTGAGCATCTGCTGTATCCCACTTCTAGTCAGCGGAAGTCCATGTTCACTAAGAAACAGGGCAGTTACTTTTCGTGTTAGTGGTTGTGGTCTATACTGGTTGATATATTTCCAGAGCGACTTCTGAACTATTGAGCCTACCGGAACCAGCCTTTCCTTGTTTCCTTTGGCTCTCCTGATTTTGATATAGCCTTCGGTCAGATCTAAATCGCTAATATCAATATTCACCAACTCGTTGACTCTGATCCCTGAGTCGAGTAATAATAAGATGATGGTCAGATTACGATATCCGGAACCATTAGATGTGTGGCATAATGCTGCTAATTTATTTATGTGTTCGTGGTTGAAGGTGTTTACAACTCTGACAGGAGCCCTGGGAACTGGAATCCGGGTCATCGGGTTAGACTCGATATATTCTTCCCGCAACAACCAGGAGAAAAATACCTTTAGAGTACGTATATAACCCTGCACCGTGGAACTTGATAGAGGTTTGTCTGTATGTGGTGTTTTAGCCTGTTGCTGCAAGTAAAGGATAAATGATCTTATATGGTTTTTATCAATTTCGTTCACCCGTGTGGGATGAATATTTAGTTGGAGAAATTGGAGGAATCTTTCAAGAAAACAGGTGTACCATTCAATGGTTTTTGGACTCTTGTTTTCGGTTTGGCAAGACAGCTTGAACCCCTCAATAAGGCTTTTTAGGTCTAACACACTGTTCATATCGGCCTCCTTTTTGAATAATCAGGTTGACACTGATAAAAAAATCAGGTTGACAACTTTGCTGAGGCCAATAAAAAATCGGCCTCTTTTCAGGCCGATTCCAGCGTTTTTAGCTTCGAATTTAGATTTCTGGTAGGCCGTGCAGGTCTCGAACCTGCGACACCCTGATTAAAAGTCAGGTGCTCTACCAACTGAGCTAACGGCCCATTTATTTAAGTTAGTTTAGCAAATCCCAACTCTGAGTGCAACCTGGCTCAAATCCGGGCTAGACTCTTCACTATATCC
>Ga0209991_10000591_pt1 | contig 15914 bp, 15 predicted proteins | sample ChitaG_FD_183167 | JGI IMG/M metagenome (GOLD analysis project Ga0209991, IMG submission 183167) | Deep subsurface microbial communities from South Pacific Ocean to uncover new lineages of life (NeLLi) - Chile_00310 metaG (SPAdes)... | ecosystem: Environmental > Aquatic > Marine > Oceanic >...
TTATAGACACAAAAACCTTCTCCATAACCCGACATTGCATGATGTAATCCACCACCAATACTTACCGCCTTTTCAGTCTTCCTTTGCTGATTATAATCTATGGCTAAAAGCGAATTTTTAACTACCGCTCTAGCTCCTTCTTCTATCCCTTGAGGTAATTTTTTAGTAGAAGGGTTTACATTGTCCCCGCTTATAAATCTGAATAGATTAGATACATCTTTTCCTTGAGAGGCGTCTTTCATAATCTTAATATAATCTTTACTGTGCCAAAGCTCTAATTCTTCATCAGTAGCTAAAGTAATATTTTCTATCAATTCAAAACGTTTATCTTTACCAAGTTTTTCTTGGAATAATTCTAGAAATCTTTCAAATCTGTTACTTCTAAATGGGTGCCCTTCTCCAAAATCATAATTTTTTAGTTCATCACTATAAATTATTATTGTTTTCATTTCCACCAACCTATTACCTCTTAAACATTTGAAGTTTTTCTAATGTTTTTTCGACAACCATTGTCCCTGACACTATTCTCAAACTCTATACCCTCTTCTATTTATTTAAATAAGACAGATGAAACGTCCCCTTGTCTTACTCCGCAATTCAGCTAAATACATAAGCATAATCACCTCGCATAATATGGAGTATGATCGACGTTTAATATAAAAAATAATTATTGCTATTTATATTTTAGGAAAATAGGTGTCTGTCCCTATTATATCCTTTTTTAAAAAAATAAAATCCCTTCAGCAAAAGCCAAAGGGCTAATATTTATCTATAAATGGTGGAAGTTATTAGACGATTTTCACAACTTTTGTATAAGTAATGAAACTGAAAAAGTGTATCAAAAGTTAGAAGAAATAATTAGTATTTATTAAGAATTAAAATATATAGTAACTCTTTAAGTTTATTTTTTTAATTAACTTGCATTTATAGTTAGAATAATTAATACTTTGTAATCTTTTAGAGATAAGGCATAAGACAATTTTACTGTTGTTGTAGCCTTACAAGTTCCACCTTTAAAATTTACAATAATCTTTTACAAAATCAATAAATTTTTTATCAGACAATTTATTCAATTTATCTTTTAGTTCTTCTCTAGTCATTTAGATATCTTTCCTTTTTACTGGAAATATTTTGAATAACGGCCGAGCGTATCTGAAATAGCCAGATACGCTATGTTAATGGATGTGCTATTGTATCCACGAATTAGTTAGAATAAATCAATTTGTGAAGGGCCTTTTTTCACCTGTGCTATTGTATCTCTATTTATTAGTTGTTCTTCAGTAAGATTAAGTTTGCTTATCAGTTCGTCAATTAATACCGATTGTCTTGTATTTATCTTTTGTTTCGCATCTGAAACATTAAACCATTCCCCTTTGTCAATTTCGGGAAATTCTTGCTTTTTACCAGATCTAGGAGGCCACTCCATTTCAAAGGTATTGCTCTTAATTTGATTAGGGGCAATGTCACCTTTCAATGCCCAAGCATAAACAATTTTACCACCCTTTTGTTTTATTGGTGTGAGTGGAATAAATTCACCAGTGCAATCGATGCCTAATTCTTCTTGAAATTCTCGTTTAGCGGCATCCATAGGGTTTTCATCTTTTGTAAATTCTCCTTTGGGGATAGACCAAGCCCCTAAATCTTTTTTAGCCCAGAATGGTCCTCCAGGATGAACTAAAAAAATTTCCAAAAATTTATTTTTTAATCGATATAAAAGAATTCCAGCGCTTTCCTTTCCCATCAAACAAAATCCTCCTTTCTTATTGGTATTGAGTCTTGAATAATTCTTTGCCAAGCGATGTAATTTCGCTTGAAAAAGGAACTTTCTTTTGTTATTTGAAAACCAAAACTTTCATTTCTTGAAGTTTTATAAAGTTTTGTTTCAATTTGGATTATACCACTTGTTTCAGTTGCATCAAGCATTATAACACTACCCATTGGGAAACAATCATGGATCAATATTTTAAACCTTGATTGTTCTTGTTTTGTAAGTTGTTCGTAGCAATCAAATAACTCTTTTAGCATATCAACAATTTGTTTTCGTAAATCATTGTAAGAGATGTTAAGCGTGTCAGCTGTAATTTTAACCAACTTTTGATTGTTAGGATTAATTAATGAAACTGTAATAATGAACGCTTTATTAGAGGTTAATTTTTCTCGGAAAATATTCTTTATTCCTTCCTCCTCTTGCTTTATTTTAAGAGAAACAGAAACAATTGAAATACTTGTTTTGGCTTTATCAATAAACGTTGTTAATGTGCTTTCATAATCATCTCTAGAAAAATGGAATTTTGTAAGTCCTTCTTTAAAAAATTTACTTCCTAGTTCGAACAACATTTTATTGTGTTCATTGATTTTTTTCTTCTCAATTAATTTTTTCCTGTAATACAAAATAACAATTGCTGCAACAATACTACCTAAAATGCTAAGAACAAGATTTAGAGTAATTTGCATTTTAATATCTCCATTGTAACTTCTGGTAGGTAAATTCTTTGTTACTGTTATCATAGCATATCCGATAACTTGTTTGTATCTGAACCTGTTTAGGATATTCCTCAAGTTTTGGGGTAATATCCGAAGTACTCCAGATATACTTTATTTGATTAAAAATTCTAAGCTTTAATCATCGTTTTTAGCTTAGCTTTTACATATGGATTTTTCAACATTTGTTTGAGTCCAATACATTTGCACCATTGTAGCGTATTTGTTATTTAACTTACTACAATATTCAATAGGAGTCAAAAGATTTAGACTCCTATGGGATCGGTAGAAGTTAGAAGATCCGGGGCTTCACAACTTCACATTTTCTTCTTCTATTTTCGTTTTACATTTTTTATTGTCAGTCGAGTAGATGGGTACCTCTTAACTTTAGAAACGGCTTTGTATTCCCCGTTTCTTCCCGTTTCCTTAATGGAAGTGTCACGATATTTGTTCCTTGGCTAATTGATAGCCCGCTCCTCACAGATCCGAACGTGCCCAGTTCAGGCATTTGGCTCTTCATATTATCTTACCTATTAGGCTATTCTTATTAAATTCGTTTCCATTAATTAATCTACTACTGAGTGTAAGTTAATGTGTCCTTAATAAGAACGATAATATGTAGCCCCCTTCCCTCGCTCGGTATTACCCGAGGTCATCGGTACTATAGGGCTATCCGACTCCCAGCTCATCATTTGATATTCTCCCTTTGTATCGGTTGTTCACCATACTCTCCTATTAGAAAGAATAAGCTGGGTTTCCCAGGTTGCCGTGATATCATGGTGTAACATGCCTGGCTCTCTGACTCCGGGGAAGCCTTGCTCTCCTTACCTTGACGGAGAGTAAGATGTGGTCTTCCGACTTCTTCAGATCGTCGACCCACCCATTGTCGGACATTTCAGGGCTCAATCACAGAAATCTTATTGAGATCTCATTTTTACAGGCCTATTACCTAACTGTCTACGCTTAAATCTTATGGATTACTCCAAAGACTCCAAGATTCGCTACTGGTGATTCGGCTATAATCTTACCAGGCAGGGTTTCCACCTGCTAAATACCACGACCTAAGCCTGGCTGCACGAAGAACCGTCTCCCTGCCATTTTACACTTTCCCTGAAATTCATTCAGAATTCTTGCTCTCCAAAGGAGATATTCTTTTTATCTATTTTTACTTCAACATTTGTAAATAGAATGTCTTGTTCTATGTTATTAAATATAATTTGCTCTATTGAAAACTCCTTTTCATAATTATATATTTTATTACTTAAGTAACCGAAAAATTTATTTGCATTATAATTGGCATTTAAGAGTTCCTCTGTCTTCTTCTTCTTTATACTAATTATTACTTTATATTTTCTTTCCAATTTATTGACAGAATCTCCGCAAACTGAAAGATTAATAAGCGGTTTATTCTCCTTTGAGAAGATAATGAAGTCAATTTCTTCTGTTTCATTATCTTTTTCTACTACTATAAAATTTATATCGGCTTCCGAGATTTGGTCTTGAAATAATTCTTTTAGCTTTATACTTGCTTTAATTTTTCTCAACTTTTGATTTGTTTCTTTGAAAAACTTGAAGTTCTCTTTAAGCCTATCCAGCCCTTTTTTTCTTTTTCCCCAATAATAGTCTGCGCCAATTAAAACTTCTTTTTCAAATCGGTCTTTATACTTTTGGTTTATATCAAATCCTATTGCCCTTCTGTTCATTTGCTGGGCCATAGCTATGACGGAACCGGAACCAGCAAAAGGGTCAAAAATAATATCATTTTCATCTGAAGAAATTGAAAGAATTCTTTCAATTAACGGAAATGGAAAAGGACAAAAATGTTTCTGGTAGCCATTTCCCCAACCACGTATGGGAATAGTAAATTCCCATACATTAGAAGGAGGCTTACCCTTAGGACTATACCTTTCAGGATATGTCAGCCACCAATTTTTATAATTAGTAATTTCACGAACTCTATCTAAATAATATTTATAATTGGCAGTTTTTGAAAAAAACAAAATATATTCAAATTGATTCTTAAATCGACCCTTAGCATGCCAGGGCAGGTTCTTATATTTATTCCAAATTATTACATCTCTGAGGATCCAGGTATTACCGCTGTTCAAATCGATGAGCTTTTTGTGTATATCGAATGGCAATGGACAAGTAACACCTTTTCTTTTTATGGTATCCATCACTAACCACAGTGTTGTATGATCTTTTGAAATACTGTAACAATTTTGCAAGACGAGCGCGATATCATTCAAATATTTATCATAAGATTGCTTATAACCAATCTGCCGTTCAGCATTCTCATAATTCTTAACATCAAAATAAGGAGGTGACGTTAAAATAAGGTCAACTTTTTCAAATTTATTTTCGGTAAAAGTTTTTACTATATTTCTTGAATCTTCTACTAAATACAATATATCTTTTGTCATATTATTCCTTCATAATACTGAGGATAGTACCTGTAATAATTTAAATAGTTTTTTAATTCATCAGGATTCATTTCGAAATCCAATAATTCAATGATTTTCTCTTCATCAAGGGAATCTAGGTTCCTTTTGATGTCTGAAATATTCTTATCTAACTTCATCTTTTCACAATAGGTAAGTAAGGGAACATTTATATCTATTAGCTTATTCTCATCTGTCTCGAACAAATTATCTTTTTCAATTAATTTGTCCGAAAGGTCATTTTTGCTAAACATTCCTCCAATTGTATACATTGGGGCTGTATCCTGATAAATGAATGAAAATAGTTTTTTAAATTTTACAGGGTGGAACTTTTCGCTGTTCCTAAAAATATTAATGATAATATTTTGTATAATAAATGGATAATTCTCAAAAGTAATCTTCTTTACCTTTTGATATTGCCTTGGTAAATATTCATAAAATTCATCTATAAAAGCTTCCTTAATTTCTGGAATATCAAATATAATTTCATTAATATTCACATTAACCGTAAGAACAAATATATCCAGATCTTTACTTCTATTCGCGATAGTCTGAATATCATCAAAGATTCTTGCATTTCTATCGAACGATTTAAGCTCTTTACGATAATTGACTAATCTAGAGTCATAATCAAACCAAATAAATGATTTTTTATCTAACTCATTATTTGAAAGGAATTTAGTTGTTGATATATTTTTAAATTTTATAAAGTCAAATGGTTTATTGAATTCAAATCGTTTAGGATACTTTTTGTTATCTAATGAAACCATGTCTCGAATGTTTAAATACTTATGAAAAAGAATAAAGTCATAATAGTAAATTGATCCAAGACCGATATACCGATATTCTGATATGTTAATATTTAATTTATGTTGTATGTTCTGAAAAAACTCTATTAATATTTTTCGCTCAATTTGTTTTTTCGGTCTGAACATATAATTGATAGCTTTAAAGCTGGGTTCATTCTTCTTCATTCAAATCCTCGCTTTCCCAGAAATAGTCAAATGTCTTTTCTCCGACCTCACAATTAGTTCGAACTTTCAAAACTTTTTTCATAATGTCAACTTGTTTCATAGGTTTTTTAAATGAAATTGTTGTTTGAACTATTTTAGGTCGGGCCTCAATCTTCTGCTCAGGTGGTGTGAATTTCGACTGATATTCTATTTCAGTGTTATCAATAGAAGTTTCAATAATACCATCTTCTTTTTTGTTATCATTATCAATAGTTACTAATAATTCAACTTCTTTTTTATTAATTTTCTCTTTCTGTTCATTGTACTTATAAGACAAGAAATCAATAATCGGTCTGGCTACTTCAGCCATTCGATTCAGTAAATGATGATAAATCTTACCTTCCCTATTAAAACCATTTTTAGAAGTATTGATGGGAAGTTTTGAAGGATCATTGGTATTCAAAAGAACTACTCCTCTAAACTGATTGTAAATTGAATGAAATTTGGGAAGAAAAGGGCGCTTACCTAACCATCCGGTATCTTCTGAAGTATCATCAAAAATCACTAAACGTTCGTTCATGAAAATATTCCAGCCTTGGTGTCCGGGTTCTTTTACCATTCTTTTTTGATCTTTTTTTAAATCAATCCAACAAAAAATAGTTATTTTTACTCCATCATATACGCTAGCATCTTTTACAGGTTTTATATCATTAGAAGACTTTACTTTTATTTCAAAACCTCTTTGTTCTTCATCATTTATGTAGAAATTAATTCTATCATCTTGGATAAAGCGTGAATAATATATCTCAATTTTCTCTTTTAACTTCGTTTCAAACACTGGAGTAAAAGTTTCTTTTGTTTCATACCGTAAGTTTTTTACTTTAATATTAGTATAGGCTTTTTCCCCATTTTTTAATTTAGTTTTTGACGTTTTGGTTAATTTTAAGTTCCATTCATCCTTACCTTGTTTATCTTTTTTTTTGAGCCAGTCGTTTACGTCTATTTTAAGCTTACAATAATCTTTTCCATCGTCTGTTTCGAAAACAATTGACTCTCCAAGTTTAAAAATCGATCTTTTTAAACCTATGCCATACACTCCAATAGTAGGAACACAAATCGAAAAGTCTTTAGCTCCAAATCGAAACACTTCTTTCTTTAGTCTTTCTTTTTCGATGCCCCCACAATTATCAAAAATGCTTACTTTACTTTTATCAAAATTTAACCGAACCTCTCTCTTTTTGTCGATTCTATTTCTTGTGTAAGAATCAACTGCGTTATCTAATAAATCAAGGATACAATCGTATATGGAAATATCTCTTGTCAGAATATCGATAAATAATCTCTTTGTCGGTTGAAAACTAACTAATTCGACCATATGTATACCCTCTCTTCCTTTTATGTTGAAATTCCAAAATATTTATATAGCTAATAGGCAAAAGTAAGCCTTAGTTCTTATTTTTAACACTCTTTATTCCTTGATTCCCATCATTTTTACGTGTCACTGGATGGTTTTTTGTCACACTTTAAAATATATATTTATCTTATTGAATCGCCACCAGCGATTAAAAAAATTATTCTTTTTTATTTTTTTTTCATCTTAATATTAATACGACAAAAGATCGGAAAAATCCTGCTTTTTCGGAAAATATTTTTATTTTAAAAAAAGTGGGACATATACTCTTTTTCTTTTTCAAAATAATTTTTGATTTTAACTTTCAACAATCCATTCAACTGAATTTAATTTATAAATCTTTACTCCTTTAAAAAACCCTTTAGGTATCGGATTTTTTGTAAAAGGATTTTTCACAATAACAAAACTCTGCTCCGGACTATCAGGACAATTCAAAAGATCAACATTTGAATATATTACCGCTGAAATCTCACTATAATCAGAATTAAAAAAATAATCAAGTTTAATAGGACTTCTATTAGCCTTTTCTATAATAGGAGCAAATCTTACAAAAGAATCACCTTTAGAAGATATTTCTAAGTCCCCAGCTCCACCTGCTAAAAATTGCAAAGGAGCATCACAGGGATGATCCATTAAAGATCCATATTGATCTAAATTACAAATAGAAATCGCTATAATACATATATCATTTGCAGACACTAAGCCTTTTTTGATATATTGCTTAAATTTATTATATTTCTCACAGAAACTCGAAGTTAATCGCAATAAAAATTGCCTCTTGGGAGGATCGAATACACCACCCCATTGCATTTTAGGCAACTTATCTTTTGTCTCACCCATTTTAGGAGCAATCGCTTCAATATAGGTCTTTAGGGGTTTTTCAATGATGGTATCTGGTCCTTCCTCGGTTGATTTTTTTTGTATTTTTATTCCAATATTAAGTAACCCTATGGCAAGAATCATTTCCCACCAATGCTGTTTGAATTGATCCTTTTTTTGAATTTCGGATAAGAAATGTTGCTCAGAAACTGGGGCATACTTTCTATACTTTTCCCAGAAACATTCAATTTGCTTTTTAATCTCTTCTCTCTCTGAACAATCACGAATCTGAGAGTATAGCCAATCTTCATTTTCTGTTGTACTTAGAAAAAATGATTCCATGATAATAAAATTATCTCCTTGGAAGCTTTTAGGGTCTTCATAAATTCACATTTTTATCAATCTCCATACTCGATTTAGTTATGAACCCATTTTCCTTATATTTTTTGCTTAACACATTGGTTGCAGTTAAACTTCGATTTTAAACTTATCAATTATCTATTTACTCGTTAAACTATATACCTTTAAAATACTTAATGTGTGAAATTGTGATAGTTCCACTTTTCTTTCCCCCATTTAATCACGATGACTAGGCGCTTTGGACGTGAGTCGCACAACGCGAAGGGAATGTATGGACTACCAATCTCTCGTGCGTCATTGCCCTCCAGAACTGGGTCGTATCTGGCTGTGAGTGTCTTGTCTTCCTTGTAGGTCACTTCCCCGCAGTAATAGGAACAAGGCGCAAACTGTGGTTTGATTTGACCTCTTTTTTGCCGTGGGGGACGACAATCGGGCAACGATCATCAGCCGGCTCAAAAATCTCCACGGAAATCCATGGCGGACGAGGATCGGGGACGCGCCATTTGGGTATATACATCAATAATGGCGCGTTACCTACCATAGCTTTCCAACGATACTTATTGTCTGTATACTTATTATAGTTACAAAATATCCTTTCCATAAAAATTTATCTCCTTTTATATAATTAAAAGTCAGGCTTTTAATTATTTTCACTATATTAAGAATTGAGATTCCTTTAAATCAGTCTAGAATTTTCTCGGGGGCAAACTTTACGATTCAACAAAGCATGTCAAAGTATCGGCGCTGACTTCACCAAAACTTCCGAGCAAATAATATTTCTTGAATCTTGTGTAAATACTTTTTCTGCAACTCATTTACAGCTGCATTAAATGCATCTATTTCCCCTCCAGGAAATCCAAGATATTTCTGAATTTCCATACCCTGTCTAGCTAATTCTCTGCAAAATGCTTCTCCCACTAATTCGGCCAACAATAATCGTGCTTCTGGTTTTTCCACATTTTCAAAATTATTTTTAATAAATTTTGAAACCGAGGGAAAGTTTACATAAACGGTAATAATTCCGTTATTATAAGCTACCCTTTGAGGTGGGTCAGGCAAATTATTCGGTTTTACCTCAGAGATAAAACCCCCTTTTCTCCCGCTAAGTTTCCCTTTTTTCCTTTTTTTAAAAGGAGCTACTTTTACTTTTGCAAAAGCTGTTTCTTTGCCTAAATTTATTGTCAAGGTGCCTTCTGTTCCTTCTATTGATCCAACCACCTTAAAATATCTGTACCATAATTTTTCAGGAAATTTATTATGTTTTTCTAACTTAACCATAGATGATAATGGACGAATATTAATGTTATCAGACATAATTTGGACTTCTTGCCCTTCATTTTTTACTATTTCTGCTGGTGAATAAATCGTAAATATACGAGGAATATTCTCTGGTATATTTGCTCCGGAAGGTATTATTAATAATTTAGTAATATCTGGTTCTGGTTCAACAATAGGATAATCAAGCACATCTTCAAGCTCTTCTTTGGCTAATCCATTAAGCAAATTACATAACTTCTTAAGTATTTTTTTTGTAGATTCTTTAACCTCTTTTTTTGGGTCTTCTTCTTTCAGCTCTTCCTTTTTCTTTAGAATCAAAGGATCTAAAACTTCTTCGATAATTTTTGATAAAGATTTAGAATAATCGTGTTTCCATTCCAAACCACCTCTATTGGGATCAAGTATTCCTGTTTCTCCTTTTCTTAGTCTATCTTCTAATTCTTCACATACAGCCTCACCATAAAAATAACGAGCCTCAGGATCATTTTCGAATCTAAACAATTGATTATCTAATATGGCACCACCTGTCTTTATTAGAATACCAGCAAGCCCGGAAGGATTAAACCTTGGGGACTCTAAAGCATAAATACTTTCATAAATTGTTATTATCACTTTATCCCCGAAACCAGGCAAACTTTTTTCTATTGTAATAAATTTTTTCCTTTCGGGATTTGAAAATCTTATTTTTTTTTGATCTGTTAATTTGTTTTTTAATTCTTCAAACCTTAAAATAATATCTCTACTTTGAGAAGAATTAATATCTCTTAAGGCAAAGTGCGAGGTAAACTGTTCTGTAAATTTTCCGCAAGTAGGAATTTTTATTTTATCATTTGTTATTTTAATACTAATTGTGGTCCCATCTTCTTGATTCGTATCTTCACTGTAAAGCAATGATTCATCGTCATATTGTGCAAACTGAGTAACGCTATCAAGCCATAATCTGGTTTTAGTAAGTTTGTGTTTTTTAATAGTAGCAATTTCACCTTCACCTAAAGCAATTATGGTTTCTTTCAACCCCCTACCGAACAAGCCTCTGATACTTTTCCCAGTTTTTGTTTTACCCGCAAAAATCAATGCTTTTTCTAATTCTTCTTTTGTCATTCCTTCAGCATAATCTTTAATAATAAATTTTTTGCAACTACCCCCTTTTTCTCTGTTGACATAAATTTCTATTCTACCTGAAACATTGTTTCCGCTTTCTTCAATTCTCTTATAACTATCATCGCTATTTGTAACTAATTCTACAACCCCATCAACTAAATTTTTAATAGTTACAATTGATAATGTTTTAACTATCGAATCATCAATTTGTAATCTTTTTACCATATTATTATCACCTTCTTATAAATTGCTTTTCGCAAGATAAAAGAAAATTAAATAATTCTTCCTCCTTATATGAATTAGCCAGTTTTTTATAATATTCTAGATTTTGTTTTATCACCCTGAGGGGGGTTTCAAGCGTACATCTTAAAAGCTTTCTAAATTCCGGTTCAGATATTGAAAAATTAGATGGATTATTAGTATATTTTTTAAATAAGTCGCTATCTTTTATATAAGCAATTAACCTATCCTCAATACTTCTTTCCTGAGAATCTTTTCTTTTTTTATAAAAACCCATATTCATTTTTTTTAAAATATTTTCTGTTTCAATAGCTTTTTGTCCCCCAAATTTTGTAAGTGAAAAGGAATTTTTTATAATACCCACAATCATTCCTTTTTCTCTTAATTTTCTTAAAGGTCTGGCAAATTTTAAAGAATCAGGCCATTCTGGATAACGTTTGAATGCAAATACTTTTGGAAATCGAGAAAAGCACTCTGCGACAAGTTTTTCAAAAGTACAATTCTCTCTTCTCTCAGAAACTAAATAAATTCCGTATAAAATGAGATTTTCCAAACCTACATTCGTATATATTTTCTCATCGTAAATAATTTTATTTCTATTTTTCAATAGTAATTTCTCCTATTGCTTATTTCTATTTTTTCTAAAAATATTTTTTATTTTAAATTATTTTCTATAAACATTTCAATTATTTGTAAAATGTATGTGATCAGGTCTCAATATTTGACATATTGTAATTTCTTAAAATATGATAAAAGTGTAATAAAAAACTACAAAGGAGTGTCCTGTGTCGTATTTATTTAAAAGTCACTAAATTATTTTAGTTTAATGACCGTCATTTAAAATTTATTTGCCATTAGGCCTTTGTATATGTCCATTAATTTTAAACTTATCGTAAATATCAAATACTTTCTTACAAAATTCCACCATCTTTTCATCATTATTAGCAATTGCTTTTTCATAGATTTTAATAAAATATCTTTTCCCTGCCTCTGTTTGTGAATAATTTTTCTTCAATAAATTATGTTCCATGCAAAGAGTTTGCCCATTATCTATGTTATTTGTTCCGCCTTTATCTTTTGGCTTTATATGATCAACTACAAGTTCAATCCCATCCTTCCTTCCTCTTCCGCAAACTATACAACGGTAACTATCTCTTTTTAGTATAACTTTTTTAATTTTTGGTGGAAAGTCCTGTAATTCAATTTTATTAATATAATTAGGGTCATACTTATAAACTCCCTTTTCCTCTTTTATGAGTGTGCCTTCTTGGTGTAATTTTCTTATTCCCCTCCAAGGGTCTCTTGGAGGAGTGCTATGCTTTTTTAACCACTGTTCTGTTACCCAATCCACAACAGGACCATGAGGTAAATTCTTATTGGGATGTATTTTAAAATATTCAAGAATTAATTCACTTATAGTTTTTCCCATGTTCTATTTTCTACTTCCCTTAAAATAATTTTATTTCATCTATTAGTGCTTCCTTGATCAATCTTTTTTTAGCAAGTTCGCAATATATTTTATCAAACTCGAGTCCTATTGCTTTTCTATTATTTAGATAAGCAGCAATTAAAGTAGTTCCACTCCCCATAAAAGGGTCTAATATAGTGTCACCAATATAGCTAAATAATTTTATACATCTTCTTGGTAATTCGATAGGAAACGGAGCAGGATGACCAACTCTTTTTTTGCTTTCCCCAGAAAAAGTCCATAGACCGTTTGTCCATTCCATAAATTCTTTTTTACTTATATCAGATTTTTTACTACCGCTTGTTTTTTTCCAATATTTTTTATAAAAAATCACAATTAACTCTACCGGAGCGATAACGTAAGGAGCAGAAGCAGAGAGCCACGATCCCCATGCCGTTCTTCTTGAAATATTTCCCTCATTCCATATTATTGTTGAGTGGTATTTAAAACCTACCTTTTTGGCAAGTGCAGTTAAGTCTGCTCCCACACTCTGTTGCCCCCCCTTGTTTTTATCTAATGGAATGTTTAAACAAAATCTTCCATCATCTTTGAGCCATCTAAAACATCGAGATAACCACTTTTTGCTAAAGTTTAAATACTCTTTGTAAGAAAGTGTATCATTGTGAGAATTGTATTTAATGTCTAAATTATACGGAGGGGAAGTAATAATTAGATCTATCTCTTCGCTTGAGATTTTTCTTGTATTCAAAATATCATCGTGAATTATCTTTAGTGTTTCCCTTTTTAAAAATATCTTATTACTCATCTAACCTACCCACTTTATTTTTTTTATATATGTTAAGTTGTTGCAAACTTGATCAAAGTCTCAAATATTTGGAATACAAAAATATTTTTTAAAAATTATCAGGCTAATCTTCTTAATTTTGCATCAGTTCCATTTTTATATGGATTATATTCAATTAATATAATTTTTCCATTAATATTTTGTTTGTTTCTCTTTTTGGAAAATTCAAGAACTTCGGTGTCAAAACGCTTACCAACTAAACAACCAAAAACTATATCAGAACAAAGACTTACCAGCTCTTTTCGCTTAAATAGATCTACATAATAAAGAACCTGAGAAAGACTATCAAATCGACACCTGTCCGTTTTAACCTCACAAATTATATATTTTTTAGACTTAAGATCATTATTTTGGATACAAAGGATATCGATACTTTTTCTGGTTGTTTGAGCTATAAAGACTTCGTTCATAAAATCGTTGATAGAACCTAAAATATTGGTAATAGATACGTCATCTTTCTTTAATTTATACATCAATAACGCTTTAATAGAATTTTCATATCTGCCGATATCTTGTATATAGGCTTCAAGATATTCATAATTTCTTGTTAAACAAATGGGGCAAAACTCTATGTTTTTTTTATCATGCCTTTGTCTGAAGTCCCTATGTAATAGCCTTAAAATTTCTTTTGTTTCTTTCCCAGATTCAATTTTGCGAACACTACGAGCTTCAATATTCCTCTCGTTTTCAAGAGTAGCTAACGTCCATATTTTACGCTGTTCGATGAGTTCGTAAAAATCCACAACTTCTATATTAGCACCTTTATTGCAAAGATATTTATATTTAGGATGTGGCTCAAAGAGGAAACGGTAAGGGAATATTTCTTGAGAATGATTCCAAATCTTTGTATTATCGTAGAAAGGTTCTTCTCGAACAATATAAATACCACAAACTTTGCTTTGTCCATAATTTTTTAAAACATGGAAAAACACGTTGTCTCCCTTTTTCATTCCAACAAGATCTCTTATTATGGAGTATTTTGTAGTAGGAGAAAATTCGCGATAAGTTCCATTTTGATTAACATTGCCTTCTTTATTCCCATATATACCTTTAACTCTAGCTATTATCCAGTCTCTTTCAGATATAGAACAAATAAATGATCCCATAGCTATTCTCCGTAACTAAATAATTGAATCGGTTTTCTTCTTTGGATTCTGTTATATTGATAAATAAAATTAAGGACATCGGGGTTAAATCCCACAGCGATAATTATAGGATCTACTTCCATATAATTACCTTTAGTTTTTCGGTTTACAATATTTTCTAGTGTGTTTCGGAATTGCTTTAGTTCGTTTTCACTACAAGGACAATTAAAACATTGGATAAAGTAATATCCTGATTCAATATAAATATTAGAGTTATTTATAAATTGTCTCTCGAGTAATATTGTTTGATACTTGTCATTTTTTTCTATAATTGAAAGTAGACCATTAATAGTACTCTTAAATATTCCTATTGAGTATAAGTTGCTAAGTAGGGAGCTATATGGATTGCTAATTTTCAATTTTTCAATTATATTTTCCATATTTTTATAAACCTTTTCTGTTCTTCGTTTTTTTAATTTATTTCTTATGTTAGTTTCCGTAAAAAGGCAAGAACATTCTATTTTTCTTCTTAATTATTCACAAACATAATTTTTAAAAATTTCTATACTTAGTATACTACAATATTTTTAAAAACCCTACTTTTTTCTAATAGTTCCCAGGTATCAGTTTATGTCTTTTATTTATTAATTAATAGTAATAATTATTCCCTTTTCTTTCCATTCCTCCCACTCGAGATTGGTTATTTCAGGTAATTGGGTGAGGTCTTGCTGTTCTTTGAATCCTCCCAGTTTTTCTCTTAAGGTAATTATCTTTTGGGCAAGGGGTTCGCTTATTTGTAAGATACTGGTAAGTTCTTCTAGGGATGCGGAGTCGATATTTATAATTTTATCTTCTGGTTTTGCGGGAGTGGGAGAAGTGGGCAAGAAATCTATTTTGGCTATTTCATATAATTGTCTGGTTCCTTCCAGACTGTATTTATTGGTCCATAGGTTTATGAATTGATTTTGAAATATTTCAATTATTTCCGGGTCGTCTACGACCATTAGATTTTCGTCATTTCGATTGTTGGCTGAAAAGGTCCAGTTGTAAGAACCGGTGAGTAAGGGTAGGGCTTTTATAAGAGGAAGGGCGATTTCTCTATCGGTAAAGATGTACATGGCTATATTAATGAAGGCTTCGGCCTGATTGATATTTTTGATGATTTCTTTTTGAGGATTGTCATATAGAGAAAAGTAGACTTCGGTTTTGGCAAGAGAAATAAGAAAAAATTGGGATATAAGAATTATAGTCAGTAAAAGAATGATAGTTAGTTTGATTTGTCTTTTATTTTGTGGCATTATTAGATTTCTCTTTTTTAATTATTTTTAATAGAGCATGCCGGTGAACATCTGTCTTACTGAAAAAAGAGCTTTTGTAATCACACCACGCAAGTTTAACTACATTATAGCAGAAATTTTAGTAAAAAAGAATGTATGGGGAGGAAATTTTTGGGGAAACATGGATTCCCGCTT
>Ga0209991_10000592_pt1 | contig 15900 bp, 17 predicted proteins | sample ChitaG_FD_183167 | JGI IMG/M metagenome (GOLD analysis project Ga0209991, IMG submission 183167) | Deep subsurface microbial communities from South Pacific Ocean to uncover new lineages of life (NeLLi) - Chile_00310 metaG (SPAdes)... | ecosystem: Environmental > Aquatic > Marine > Oceanic >...
CATGAGCAGCCCAAGGTGATACGGGATACCCTCGGCAGCTGGGTATCAGTAGCCGAGCCAGCAGTTGATTTAGCAGTGATGCGTGGGGGTCTGGAATCCATACTCATACTAGCCTGTGGCTCTTCCTATCATGCGGCACTGATAGGAAAATATATTGTGGAGGAGCTACTCAGTATCCCGGTGAGGGCTGAGCCAGCCTCTGAATTCAGCTACTTTAGTCGGACCCTAGCCAAAACCGGGGCAATTGCCATTACCCAGTCCGGCGAGACTGCCGATACGCTTAAAGCCATGAGGAAGTTAAAAGAGGCGGGGTGCAGGGTGTTAGCCATCACTAATGTGGTGGGGGGCACTGCCAGCCGAATTGCCGACCAGACAATCTATACCAGGGCTGGTCCAGAGATAAGTGTAGCTGCCACCAAGAGCTTTACCGCCCAGCTCATGGTGTTATATTGGCTAGCCCTATCATACTCTAAAGTTGATGTTAGAAGATTAGCTGACCTGACTACGGGGTTAAGGCAACTGCCAAGTAAGGTTCAACAGGTATTGGATAATGAGGATATAATCTTGGACTGCGCCAAGTACCTGGCAAGGTATGATGATGTATTCTTCATTGGTAGGGGGATAAACTTTCCTGTAGCCCTGGAGGGGGCGCTTAAGCTAAAGGAGATTTCCTATATTCATGCTGAAGGCTATGCCGCTGGAGAGCTAAAGCACGGACCCTTTGCCTTACTAGGTGGTGATACACCAGTTATTGCCATTATAGCTCAGGATAATACCCGTGAGGCTATGCTGACCAACATTAAGGAGGTCAAGACTAGAGGGTCACCCCTGATGGCACTGGCTGAAGAAGGGGATGAGGCTATTGGGGAATTGGCTGATTCAGTCATTACAGTGCCCCGGGTTGATGCCTTGTTTTCACCGGTGGTTAATACAGTAGCCTTGCAGCTACTTGCCTACTATACAGCTAAGGAAAGGGGTTGCCCCATAGACTTCCCGCGGAACCTGGCCAAAAGTGTAACCGTGGAGTAGGAGAGAAAGTAGAAGGGGTAGGTTTTGAACCGACCCTTAATATATGATATAATTTAAATTAAAGCCGTGGCTATAAAAACGGTAGCTACCAACCGCAAAGCATATCACAATTATCATTTAGGCGATAGCGTAGAAGCCGGTATTGTGCTCACCGGCACCGAGATAAAGTCAATCCGAGCCGGGAGAGTGAGTTTAGGTGATGCCTATGTTAGACCTGAGGCTGGGGAATTATGGTTAGTGAATGCTCATATTGCTCGCTATGAAGCAAGTAGCTATTTAAGCCATGAGCCAACACGACCGCGAAAGCTTCTACTCCACCGTAAGCAGATTGATAGTCTCACCAGCAAGGTGTTGGAAAAGGGCTTGACTCTGGTGCCACTTAAATTATATATTAAAGATAGTATTGTCAAGGTTGAGGTGGCGTTAGCCAGGGGTAAAAAGCTATATGACAAGCGAGAGTCTATAACTCGCCGTGAGATAGAAAGAGAGATTGGGCGAGCCATAAAAAGGCAAAGGTTTTAAAGGAGGTAGTTTACATTTAAATAAGTGGGGACGCGTGGGTTCGACAGGGGGAGTATGCTGCAGGTTTGCAAGCCGAGGTGCCACTAACCTCGTAAAACAAGTGGCAAAAATTAACTGGCGAACGTGAATTCGCATTTGCAGCCTAATTAAACAGGTTGCACGCTCAACCTGACCTCACCTCAATGGGTTGGGATTGGGTGCCGAAAAATTGAGGTGCCGCTACCTGGATGTCGATAAGGGCGGTGAAAGAATTATCGACTGGCTTGGCTAAACTCGGTCAGCAGAGGCTAGCCGGGTAAGATTAAATAGCTGACTAAGCTTGTAGCATATTCTGGGCAGCTTCTTCTGGACGGGGAGTTCGACCCTCCCCCGTCTCCACCAGAAATTTCAAGAGCGCTAGCTTCACAAGGCTGGCGCTTTTTATATCTGGACCTTGTGTGGTGATGATGTAGATTGATTTCAAAGCGGTCTTCCCGTATACTTCCATTCAGATTTCCTAAAGGTGTTTCAAGCCCCGATGTTAGCCTGAGAACTCCTGCCTTTTGCTTGAAACCTGATACAACAAAGGTTACAATACTGATATGAGGGTGACCTATCTCATAGCATTAGTTATCGCTATCATCGTGGTCTCCAGTTGTGCTCAACCGCCAACTCCTACGCCTGCTCCTACTCCCACACCAAGCCCCGAGCCTACACCTCAACCAGCGCCGACCCCTGCTCAACTCACCTTCTTAGAAGACCTTGCTATCGACCCAGATTGGAGTCCAGACGGGAGTCAAATAGCTTTTTGCCTTGTGGAAGGGGAGACCAAAACATTATACTTAATCAATGTTGACGGAAGCGGTCTCACGGAAATCGGCCCAGGTTTCGATCCATCTTGGAGTCCTGTAGAAGATAAAATAGCCTACGAGCTGAACGAACAGGTTTACACTATGAATTCCAACGGAGAGGATATCACTCAATTGACAACTGAGTATAGCAGTGCCCAACCTGCTTGGAATCCCAATGGAACTAAAATTGCATATGCCCATTACGAAGCTGGGAAAGCATCGATTTGGATAATGAATGCTGATGGGAGCAGGAAAACTCAGCTTACTACTTCTGTAGATGGAGAATGCAGTTTCCCATCTTTTAGTTATGATGGCTCAAAAATTGTTTATACCAAAGGGCCCATATGGGACCCTTTTTCTGAAAAACTACCAAAAGCGCCAAATGAAATATGGGTTATGAATTCAGATGGCTCAAACAAGCACCAGATATATGCGCCAAGCGATAGCTACCAGTGGATATTCCAGCGAGCATGGAATAAGAATAATGAGATCTTATTCGCAAAATCTCCACTTCAGGAAATAAAGATTCCAGAAATTGGGGTTATAAACCCTGATGGTAGTAATCTTAGATATATACTTAGTCCTCCACAGAATTTTCTTGGTGTTCCTGAATGTTTTTATGGTGATCCTGTTTGGGATAATTCAGGCACCAAAGTAGCCGTAACCAAAGTAATATTAACACCTGAAGAAAGCTGGCAAATCGCTACTTTTTCTTGGGAAGAATAATGCTCTTTTTAGATTGGACAAGAAATAGTGAGTAGTAGGGTGGGGTAGAACTACGGAGACAGGGAGAATCCGTAAGAAGTTTTAGCAAAGGGAGAACTAAAGGTGAAAGTGGTCAAATTAGTTACTCCTGTAGCTGTTGCTATACTTCTTCTGACGATATCGTGTGCGGAACCTGCCGAGACACCGGGCATACCTACTCCGACACCTACACCGACGCCAGCCCCGGCTCCAACACCAACCTATATTCCCCCACCTATCCCTGAGGAAATTCTAGCCTCTCACTTTGGCTTTGTAGGGGCTGATGTGGATTACGAAGGCATTACCGAGTTAGGGATCAAATGGGATAGGCCTCATCCTGGCCCATTTATCTGGGGCAGGATTGAGACGGAAAAGGGGAAATATAACTGGCAAGAACCAGATTACCTCGTTCAGCAGGATCAGAGCCATGGTCTCGCCATTTTGGCTACAGTCTGGCCCTTTGCGAGCTGGGATCAGGCTAATTGGGGAGCTGCTGATACCAGTCCAAAGATATTTGACTGGGTGCCGAAAAATTGAGGTGCCGCTACCTGGACGTCGATAAGGGTGGTGAAAGAATTATCGACTGGCTTGGCTAAACTCGGTCAGCAGAGGCTAGCCGGGTAAGATTAAATAGCTGACTAAGCTTGTAGTATATTCTGGGTAGCTTCTTCTGGACGGGGAGTTCGACCCTCCCCCGTCTCCACCAGCTTAAAATCGGGCTCTAGGTTCACACCGGAGCCCGTTACCTTTTCTTCCTCACCTGGGCTAAACACCATTACCTTGTTCTCAGGTTTGCGCCTGAGGGTTCAAAAAGGGATGAGCGGTGGTTTAGGCGGAAAGTTTTCTTAGCCCCTCTCCGTCCTTTATCTTTTAGATGCTAACGGGCTCAGTGCCTTATTAATCGCCCTAATTGTGGTCTGGATGTCCTCATCACTATGAGCCAGGGAGACAAAAGCAGCCTCAAACTGGGAGGGAGGCCAGTATATTCCCTGTGACAATAGCTGTTGGAAAAATCTGCCGAATAGTCTCGTATCTGCCTGCGTTGCTGTTTCATAATCAACCACTGGTTTGCTGGTGAAAAAAGTGGTAAGCAGCGAGGCAACACGCGAAATATGTAAGGTGATACCTTTCTCGGACGCAACTGTAGCTATTCCCTTCTCCAGATTTGATGACTTGACCTCCAATTGCTCATAGACTCCGGGCTGGCTCAAAATTTTAAGTGTCTCTATTCCTGCTGTCATAACCAGAGGGTTTCCCGATAGCGTTCCTGCTTGATAAACCGCTCCCACCGGAGCCATCATCTCCATAATCTCTCGTCTACCACCATAAGCTCCTATCGGTAATCCGCCACCAATAATCTTCCCAAGGCAAGTTAGGTCTGGGGTAACACGGTAAAGGGCTTGCGCTCCCCCGTAGGCGACACGAAAGCCGGTGATGACCTCGTCAAAAATAAGGAGGGCGCCAAATTCGTTGGTTAATTTACGCAGGCTAGCCAAAAAACCGGATTGAGGTGGCACCACGCCCATGTTAGCTGCCACCGGTTCGACTATTACCGCAGCAATCTCCTTAGGGTAGCGTTGGAAAAGCTGTTCTACAGCTTCAGCATCGTTGTATGGTGCTACCAGTGTATTTTGTGCGTAGCTTAACGGCACACCCGGGGAGTCAGGTATGCCTAAGGTTGCCAGACCCGAGCCGGCTTTGGCCAGCAATCCGTCGGCATGACCATGGTAGCCACCGGCAAACTTCACAATCTTGTCTCTATCAGTGAATGCCCGCGACAGGCGCAGTGCCGTCATCGTGGCTTCCGTACCTGAATTTACAAAGCGGAGCATCTCAATAGAGGGCATGGCAGTAGAGATTACCTTGGCCAGTGCTGTCTCCAACTCAGTCGGAGCGCCAAAGCTTGTGCCGCACTCTATGGCTTGTTTCAGCGCTTCTACTACCTGAGGGTGAGAGTGTCCCAGAATGAGGGGTCCCCAGGAGCAGACATAGTCAATGAACTCATTGCTGTCCACGTCATAGATTTTTGAGCCTTTCCCCTTTACAATAAACGGGGGGATGCCACCAACTGCTTTGAAGGCGCGCACCGGGCTGTCAACGCCGCCGGGTAAATAGCGCTGGGCTTCATGAAAAAGCTTTTTAGAGTTTTCTAGATTCACTGATATGCCTTATCTTGCTGTGCTTCACCTAAATTCAACTTGCTAATACGGGCCCGAATATTTCTCTTATCCGCTCTGGGTTAGTCACATGATGAATTGTTTGTGAGTAGTTAAACGGAAATGAAATAGGTGGTAGACATTTTTTTATATAGTCCACGTTTATCATATGTTTGAGTAGGCTTCTGTGAAACCTATATATTTTACCCTGCCTCTTGACTACACGAGCATAAGCTCGGACTATTATTCCGCCGTTTCCGTCCCACTTCTTAACAGCAATCATATCGCCAGGTTTGAGACTTAAAAAGTGTTTCAGACTGCTGTATGATTTATAACCCTCTCCTTCACTTTTCAAATAATCAATAATCTCTTGATGAGGTTTGTCATATAAATCAGTCAAATCGATATCCTCTGCCCAACCTACGCTGACTACTTTTTGTGATACCATATGTCCAAACATGTCTTCTCCGGGCCTATCTGTATGATAATATGTGGACCCAACTACGTAATAATTGATACTCATTATTGTGTACCTCCAATTTTAGAACCTTATTCCTCTTTTAACCAGTTGGCAGCCTCCTTGGCGTGGTAGGTAATGATGATGTCAGCTCCAGCTCTCTTGATAGCAGTGAGAATCTCCATTACAATTCGCTTCTCGTCCAGCCAGCCTTGCTGGGCGGCGGCTTTCACCATAGCATACTCACCACTGACGTTATAAGCTGCCAGCGGGCAATCAAAAGTATCACGCACTCGCCGGATTACATCTAGATAAGCCAGGGCTGGCTTGACCATGACAATGTCTGCTCCCTCAGCAATGTCCTGTTCCACCTCTCTCAGTGCCTCCCGCAGATTGGGTGGGTCCATCTGGTAGGAGCGGCGGTCACCAAACTGGGGTGTCGATTCCGCTGCCTCGCGGAAAGGCCCGTAGAAAGCGGAAGCATATTTTGCCGCGTAAGCAAGGATGGGAATGTGCTGAAATCCTCCTTCATCTAGTGCCTCGCGAATTGCCTTCACCCTGCCGTCCATCATGTCTGACGGGGCTACTATATCAGCACCAGCTTCAGCATGCGATAGAGCTGTTCTTGCCAGCAGTGGCAGCGTTTGGTCATTGTCAACATAGCCATTCACTATGATACCGCAGTGCCCGTGACTGGTGTATTCGCAGAGGCAGATATCGGTCACCACCAATAGCTCCGGCACTGATTGCTTTATGATTCGTATTGCTTGCTGGATACCCCCTTCTGGATGATAGGCCGCTGACCCAACTTCATCCTTGTGTTCCGGTATGCCGAAGAGAAGAACCGCGGGAATGCCAAGCTTAGCTACTTCCTCAATCTCCCGGGGTAACTGGTCAGGGGAGAAGCGAAAAACGCCGGGCATTGACACTATTTCCTGCTTTATGCTGCTACCTTCTACTATGAATAAGGGGTAAACCATGTCGCCTATCTCTACTTTGGTTTCTCGGACTAACGCCCTTAGCGACTCCGTCCGGCGCAGGCGGCGTAAGCGTAACTGAGGGAAATATGCCATCTAAACCTCCTTTTTGAAATACTGTTCGATTGCTGCCACTAACCCAGGTATGGTGTGTTCACTGGCGACTATGTCTACACTCAGCCCGGCCTTAGCCGCAGTATCAGCCGTTTTGGGGCCGATACAAGCAATTTTAGCGTTATTTATTGCTGGCTGCTCTTCCTTAAATGCAGCTACTAGATTGGACACCGTTGATGAACTGGTGAAGGTGATAACATCAATTTCGCCGGATAAAAGCATCTGCTTGGCTTGAGAGATGGCGGTAGTTGCTGGAACCGTCCGATATACCGCTATCTCATGCACCCCGGCGCCAAGCTGGCTAATTCCCTCGGTTAACTCTTTATCAGCGATGTCGGCCCGGGGCAGCAGAAATCGTTGACCAGCGATGTTCCAACGGCTGAGCCCAGCAAGAAAGCCCTGGCTGGTATAAACTTCGGGGACGTAATCGGGGATTATCCCTCTTGCCTCTTGGGCTTTGGCGGTAGCCGGTCCAATAGCACCAATCTTGAGACCATTAAGGGCACGGCTATCAAGCTTTAGACTGTATAGGCGCTGAAAGAAGGCATTGACGCTATTGACACTGGTAAAGACTATCCAATGATAGTGCTTTATATTTGAAATAGCCTGGTCTAGTTCCTCGTTGTTAGCTGTAGCCTGGATATCAATCGCCGGTAGCTCAATTGGCTGAGCGCCGCGCTCGGAGAGAAGCTTGCTCAGTGCGCTGGCCTGATGCCGCGCCCTGGTGACCAAAATACGCTTGCCGAAGAGGGGACGGTTATCGAACCAGCGGAGTTTTTCCCTGAGTTTGACAACCTCCCCGACTACAATAACTGCCGGGGCGGTGAAATGTTGCTCTTTAACCTTGATTACAATGTCTCTCAGGCTACCGACTATAGTTTTTTGCTCCGGTCTGGTGCCATCTTTAATCACCGCTATCGGGGTATCAGGAGGTCTGCCATGCTCAAGTAGCTGCGCCACTATTTTCGGCAGATTTTGCATGCCCATGAGAAAGACCAGGGTGTCCACTCCTGTAGCCAACTTTTCCCAGGCAATGCTGGAACTAGCCTTGCTCGGGTCCTCGTGGCCGGTGATTACGGCAAAAGATGATGCCAGCCGGCGATGAGTGACTGGGATACCAGCGTAGGCTGGAACCGCTACTGCCGAAGATACCCCCGGCACCACCTCAAACGGGATATGGTTATGCTCCAGGGCTTGTGCCTCCTCGCCTCCCCGCCCCAAAACAAAGGGGTCGCCACCTTTAAGTCGCACCACGGTCTTACCTGCCTTCGCCTTGTCCACCAGCAACTGGTTTATCTCACTCTGCTCTCTGGCGTGTTGTCCCGCAGCCTTACCTACATATATCCTCTCTGCCTCGGGGGGTAATGGGTCCAAGAGCTGCTCATCAAGCAGACGGTCGTATATGATGACATCAGCTTGCGCCAGACACTCGAGCCCCTTCCGTGAAATCAGGCCGGGGTCACCCGGTCCAGCCCCGACTAAATAGACTTTACCCTCTCTCATCCGACCCTTGCCTCGGCGATAAATTCAGATGCTCCCATCGCCAGCATCTTTTGTGCCAGTCGCACTCCTACCTGCTCTGGAGACATGGCGTTGCCTTCCGCTGAGGCATGCAGTAGCTTCTTTCCACTGACATCGGCTACCATTCCTTCGAGCTTCAAGGTAGTGCCGTTGACAGTCCCCAGAGCAGCAATCGGGGCGCGGCAGCCACCACCTAGGGCACTTAGAAAAGCGCGCTCGGCAGTTATACTCTGCCAGGTGGGCAGGTGATTTATGGGGGAGATGAGCCCGGCTATCTCTTCATCGCCAAGTCGTGTCTCTATCACCAGCGCTCCCTGCCCCACCGCTGGCAAGAAATGCTTCAGAGGCAGGTATTCACTTATCTTGTTCTCCCACCCGAGGCGCAACATAGCGACTGCCGCCAGTATCACCCCATCAACTTCTCCACCGGAAACCTTACGGAGGCGGGTATCAACATTCCCCCGTATGCTGCATACCTCCAAATCAGGGCGATAGCTGGCAAGCTGAACGGCGCGCCGAAAACTGCCGGTGCCTATTCTGGAACCGGGAGCAAGCTCATCAAGGCTCTTTGCTCTGGACACCAGAACATCTCTAGGGTCAAGCCTCTCGGTTACTGCCGCCAGATATAGTCCTTGGTTAATCTGGGTAGGCATATCTTTAAGGCTGTGCACCGCCAGGTCAATCCTGCCATCAAGCAAGGCTTCCTCCAGTTCTTTGACAAATACTCCGACCCCTGCCAGCCGGTCAAGCTGGGTATGGCGATTACGGTCGCCTCTAGTTGCTATTTTGCTGAGGCTAACTTCAAGGTAGGGATTTACCTCTTTGATTCTAGCCACCACTGACTCAGCCTGAATCAGGGCAAGTTTGCTACCGCGGGAACCAACAACGATTTTTGTTCTCACTCTTGCTTCTCCCTGTTCAACTGGAAAAGCTCGCTTACCATTTCAGCATAATCCCGGTTATTGCTTGCGTTTGCTTTGACACAATATATGGGGTCTTTGAGTATTTTAGTTACAATTGACTTAGTCATCGCTTCCAGGCTATCTCGCTCTGCATCAGACAGTGGGCGCAACTTCTTTAGGGTCTTGTTTAGTTGGGTGCGGCGTATATCTTCGGCCTTTCTCACCAGAGCACTGACTATGGGTCTAACCTCAAGGGCTCGCCACCAGGAGACAAATTTACCTAACTCAGCCGCTATAATTTCCATAGCTTTCTGAATCTCACCCTCTCGTTGCTTGCGGTTTAAGTCGGAAATCTCGGTAAAGTCATCGATATTGTACAGGAAAACATTGTTTATTTGACCCACTGCCGGCTCCACATCCCGGGGAACAGCAATATCAATTATCACCAAGGGGAGCTCAGGACGAGTCCTTATTGCCTCCTGAACACGGCGGAAGTCCAGTATACAATGGGGTGCTCCAGTGCAGGTGACAACTATGTTGGCAGTGCTCAATTCATCTATTAGGTTGTTTAAGCCGATTGGTATACCGCCCAGTGTTGCCGCTAGAGCTGAAGCCCTTTCCTGGGTTCGGCTGGCAACGACTATTCGGGAGGCTCCTCTTTCCTTAGCCATTTTAACCACCAGCCTGCCCGCCTCACCGGCACCAATGACAAGCATTTTGCAGTTTTTGAGGTCGCTGACAACCCTTGCTGCCAGGTCCACTGCCACTGAGCTGACAGAAAGCGCATTTTTGCTGATTCCGGTTTCCCCGCGAACCTTTCTGCCGGTTCGAATTGCGCTTTGGAAAACATGACGTAGTGGTAGATTCACCATCCTTGCCTTTTCGGCAAGCTGCAACGCTTGCCCTACCTGTCCCAGAACCTCAAATTCACCAACTATCATCGAGTCAAGACCACAGGCGACACGGAACAGGTGTTCGACTGCAGCCTCATCCTTATGGACGTAAGTATGTCGGCGCAACTTGGCATCAGGGATATTTGACCGACTCTCTAGGAAGTTGATGCTTGCCTCCTCAGCGTGGAGGGCATCGCTATCAGTAGTATAAACTTCAGTGCGGTTACATGTGGACAGGATTATGCCATAGGACACATAGTGGCGAAGTAGTGATAGGGAATCGTGAAGCTGCTCTACGCTGATAGCCACCTTCTCACGGATAGTAACCGGTGTCGTGCTGTGATTTAAGCCTACTAAGCTAATGTGCATATAAGCCAGCCTACCTCAATAGTTACTTTTGTCGTGCCTTCAGATTGCTGAGCAGGATAGCCTTGGCTTTTTCATTATCGCCTCTTCTCAGCAGGTCACCCAGTAAATCTAGGTCTAGGGCTTCCTGCCAGGCATCACCATTAACCTTAATTCCCTGCCCCTTTACTTCGGCACGTACCTCATCAATCAGAAGAGCCAGAGAAGCATACTCATCCCCGAAATCCTTTTCTAATCTGTTTCGGATTTTCCGGGCTAGGGCAGGGCTCCTGCCCCCAGTAGAGATGGCAATAGTAACATCACCCCGGCGCATATAGGAGGGGACAATGAAATCAGAACTCTCCGCATCATCTACCACGTTGACCAGAACTGCTTTTCTTCGGGCTTCCTTCACCACCTCTAGGTTGGTATTGCTATCATTAGTTGCGGCGATAGCAATAACCGCATCCTGTAAGTCCCCTGCCCGGTAGCTCCTTCGAAGCACACCTATTTCTCCGCTCTCGGCTAGTTGACTTAGCTCGGAGCAGAGGTCAGGGCTAATTACCTCGACACTAGCCCCATGCTCAAGAAGTGTCGTTACCTTGCGTAGAGCCACCTGCCCACCACCGACCACCACACATTTCTTGCCGCTAATGTTCAAGAAAATTGGATAGTAGGTAGGTAGTTCGTCTCCCTTTTTCATACTAGATATTTAGTCCTCGTCTTTTTGAATTCTTTGGTGCTGAATAGCAGTACGTAGTCAGCAACCCCGACTTCCCGGGATACCTGATTTACTATCTCCTGACAGGTCTGTCTGGTGTGACCATGTATCATAGCAAAGAGGTTATATTGCCAGAGTGGATTGGTCTTTCTTTCGTAGCAATGACTCACCTCTGGCAGTAACGCTAGCTTTCGACCGACAATCTCCACCGTATCTGGTGGAGCTACCCAGCAGGCCATAGCATTTGCCTTGAAACCAGCCCTAATATGGTTAATGGAAGCCCCAAAACGCCGCATGATACCACGCCACAAAAGTGATTGACACCGAGCTAAAAAGTGTTCCACATCCATACTTAACCGTGCTGACATGGCAGTAAACGGCGTCGCATCCAGAGGCAGGTCTTGTTGTAGCTCGTTGATTACCAACCTATCTGTCGGGGAAAGCTTAACTCCTCGAGGAAGAATTCTACTGCGCTGTGCCACAGCACCCGCTGTTACCTGACCGTCCCCAGCCATATCAAAGTAGGCGCCTATCTTGAATACCTTTACTGCCGGCAGGGCTAAAGTAGCTTCAGCCCCAATGGGACTGGTCAATTGTTCAAGCTCACTCTCTATGTCAACTCCAGCGGGGATGGCTAGGGTGAACCAGAGATTGAAGTAGTGGTCTCGTTCATAGCCGTGACTAACTCCTGGGTGTTTGCTAATAAGTCGCTCTGCTCTATCCAGTTGATTCTCCCCTACTCTCATTGCCACCAGCGTGGTCTGGTAGCCAAGACTTCTGGCATCTAATACTGGGCTTATCTGGCGAATGACCCCCTTTGCCTTTAATTGCTCAATGCGGTGAATGACCTCATCTCTATCAATACCTAGCTGCAGCCCTAGGTCAGCATATGGTTCCCTGGTTAACGGGAATTCCGCCTGCACCAGATTAAGAAGTTTTCTATCAATGCTGTCGAGATGCATTCTAATCTTCCACTCTAATTAAATCCCTTCGCTGCGCTACCGGTTCATATACACAGTAGGGCTCGGCTTCAAGATAATCCCCGGTAGCCTCATATGCCCGAGCCCGGCAGCCACCACATATCCTTTTATATTCACAGATGCCGCATTTTCCCTTGATATTGGCGAGGTCTCTCAAGTTGCGAAATAAAGGTGAATCAGCCCAAACTTGGCTAAAGCTTGCCTCCCTTATGTTACCAGCTTCTACATTAAGATACCCGCAGCCTTGCACCCTGCCTCGGTGGGAAATAAAACAAAAGCCAATGCCGGCAAGACAGCCCCGGGTGATAGACTGCATGGGGTGGTGACCAGCAGTAGACTCTGATTTCTTTCTAACTGGTATTTCGCCGCTTTGTTTCTGTCTTTGCTTGACTACTCGTAAGTAGTGCGGGGCATCGGTGGGCTTGAAGAACATCTTGTCCCCCAGCTCCGCTTGCTTATCATATATCCAGTTCAAGGTTTCCTCATACTGCTGCGGTGAGAGTTCCACTGATTCCAGACCTTTACCTCGGCCAGTAGGCACCAATAGAAAGGGGTGAAAGGCGATAGCTCCTACCTTGAGTGCCAGAGACAGGAGCTCATCCAGGTAGGACACATTTAGCTTAGTGATGGTGCTATTAATCTGGAGTTCAATGCCGGCTCGGCGGGTGTTAACTATGCCAGCCATTGCCGCTTCAAAGGCACCTGCTTTACCCCGAAAATTATCCTGAAGCTTAGCCACCGGGAAGTCCAGACTTATCCCAAGGCGTGATATCGGCACATCCTTCAGTTTGGTCGCCATTTCTTTAGTAATAAGGGTGCCGTTTGAGCCCATAACCACCCTGAGTCCTTTGGTTACGGCATATTTGGCGATTGGTAAGACATCCTGGCGGATGAGTGGCTCGCCACCGCTCAGGATAATAATTGGCTTACCCACTTCCAGTATCTCATCAATGAGATGGAAACATTCCTCAGTTGATAGTTCGCCCTCATAACGGCCATAGGCTGCCGAAGCACGACAATGGGCGCAAAACAGGTTACAGCTTCGGGTTATCTCCCAGGCTACCAATTGCAACCTGGGTCTGATGACACTGCCTTCACTGAACATTCCTGTGGTCACTTTATCAGTCCAATCTCCTCGTCACTAAGATAACACGCTGGGTCTTCTGCCCAGACATCGCCGTATACTGCTTCGGCACGCACCCTAAGGTTGCCGTTACAGAGGTTAAGAAACCGGCATCGGGCGCAGCGCCCCTTGAGCAGCCCCTTGCGATTCTTCAGTCCCTGCATTAGCGGCTCTGAGGTGTCTGTCCATATGTCGCCAAATTTTCTCTGGCAAACGTTACCCAATGAGTAGTGCCACCAGAATTGGTCAGGATGGACATTTCCCAAGTCATCAACCGCTCCTATTCTGATACCTGAGTTGTTGCCGCCATTTATGCTGAGTAAGTCCAGGACTTTGTTGGCGCGTTGTGGGTCTTGTTCCCTCAATTTAAGATAGAGGTAGACACCATCGGCGTGATTGCCTACAGTGAGGACTTCTTTCCGCAAGCCACGTCGGTGCAAGTCTAGAGTACGCTCACAAATCATATCTACCACTGACCTGGTCTGAGAATGATTGATGTCCTCCCTCTGGAGGCTACCGCCTCGACCAGAATAGGCAAGGTGGTAGAAACAGACGCGGTCTATATCTTCCGCCTCTATCAGCCGGAAGATGGCAGGGATTTCCTGATAGTTGAAGCGAGTTATCGTTAACCGTAGGGACACTCTTAACCCCAGGGCAACACAGTTCCTAATGCCTTTAAGGGCTGCCTCATAAGCGCCCTCTTGACCACGAAAGTGGTCGTTGGTCACACCGATACCGTCCAGGCTTATCCCTACCTCGGCAAACTCAACGCGGCTAATTTTCTCAGCTACTGCCTTAGTAATAGGAGTGCCATTGGTGGAAAGAGCAACCCTTATTTCTTGTTCCTTGGCCAGGCTTGCCAGCTCAAATAGGTCTTCCCGAAGCAAAGGCTCACCTCCTGAAAACAAGATAACAGGCACGCCGAAATCGGCGAGGTCACGAATAAATGCTTTCCCAGCCGCGGTATTCATTTCTCCCAGGGATTTCCGGTTGCCGGCATTGGCATAACAGTGGATGCAACGTAGATTGCATTGTCTGGTGCAGTTCCAGACCACAACCGGTCGTGGGATGTCCTTTCTCCTATAACGGAGATTGTCACCCGGGCCAATAGTATCACAGAGCAGGCGTGAGATTGATATCACGTGGCAGCGCCTCCTTTGGACTCACTCTGAAACATATCCCGATACTGCTGATGTGCTGCCACCAGGGAAACCAGAGCTTCATCCATAACATGGGCTACCAGCGGTATCGACTCCACGACACGCCGATTAAACGCCTCCCTTTTCCTCATCAGGTGAGTAGTCGCCTTCATAATGGGGTCGCGGTGCAGGATGAAAGCCTCCACAGAATCAGTAAGCGTAAGCCCCAGCTTAGCCAGTGTCTCACCATGGCTATGACCGACATCGCGAGTCAGTTTGAGGGTCTCTTCTCGTTTGGAAGGCTCGGTTACGTATCTGATAATTAGGTCGAGAAAACGCCGACCCAAATCAGCCAAATGCTCCTGCGATTCTTTAGTTAGCTTGTTGTACCACGAAGTGGTATTAAGATGTGCTCTGGCAATCTCCCGATGTAGCTGGACAGTATCCTCTAGCTCGGCAACCAGGTCTTTGATGCCGAGCACCTTTTGATGTGAGGTCATAAATTTCTTTAACTCTGCCCTTGAGTAACGTCGGTGACCGCCCGGAGTTATGAAAGCCCTTATCTTCCCTTCGTCCGTCCACTGACGTAGAGTGGACTCACTAACTCCGAGAGTGTGACTAGCCTCACTTATACTAACCAAAATTTGTTGAGTCAAAGCTCATACCCTATGTGTATTCCCGTCAGGGAGAATCAACAAGCTCCTGTTTGCCTAAGCAAAATTATAAGAATCTCCATAAATCTACAAGATTCTACAAAATAGTGCAAATACCTTGATAGTATACTATATTAGACCCGGTCATGCAACTACCAATTACCTGGATTTCACCCCAGCGATTGACTTGGTAACCAGGAAGACTAGCCAACCTATTGACAGGGCTAGGTAGAATGTCCTATTATACAAAATGTCCTATTATACAATAGGTATAAAGGTTATGGTTCTGTATCTAGGAAGGGACCTGGTATGTAAAACCAGGTCGTTTTATAGGGTTTTGAGTTATAGGGTAGGTAATATAAAAACAGTCTATTGTTTCATTCTGAATTCTCTAGCGGGGAAGGACATAGGTTTGAGCAAACCTCAAAGACAGGTAACGGCTGCAGAATGAAAAGATTGTTTCTTACCCTAGCTATTGGTCTTATAGTAGTCGGTTTGTTCTTGGTTAGTAACTCTATTATGACTTATGCCCTTGATGAGAATAACTGTCTATCGTGCCATGGCAACCCAGAGCTGACTAAGACCGGCGCCGGCGGTGAAAAAATATCTCTGTATGTTAGTGAAAAGGCGGTAAATACCGAAGCTCACCGGTATATAGATTGCACTACCTGCCATACCTCTGAGCCGCATAAGGTTGCCACACCACTAACCAAGTTATCTTTAGCTGAGAAGTGCGGCAGTTGCCACCAGTATCAACATAAATTGCACCTGGAGAGTATCCATGGGGAGCAGTT
>Ga0209991_10000593_pt1 | contig 15892 bp, 18 predicted proteins | sample ChitaG_FD_183167 | JGI IMG/M metagenome (GOLD analysis project Ga0209991, IMG submission 183167) | Deep subsurface microbial communities from South Pacific Ocean to uncover new lineages of life (NeLLi) - Chile_00310 metaG (SPAdes)... | ecosystem: Environmental > Aquatic > Marine > Oceanic >...
ACTCGTACGCTTGCGATTACATTCATTAGTGCCTTAACCCCCCGCCACCGGGGATCATCATGCCCCCGAAGCCACGCAGTTCCTCCTGCACGGGTTGGTACTCTACTATCACGCGATCGCCTTCGATCAATCCCGACATTATCTCTACGTACATGCCATCACTCAACCCCACCTCCACCCGAGTTGCCATTCTCGGCCCCTGTGGCGAGTCCTGCACCATCACCACATTGCCCTCTTCTCCCTGCTGCACGGCCATGGCCGGCACCAGCAGTGCGTTCTCGCGCCGTCCCACAACAATCGTGAGGTTGGCCGTCATGCCCGGCTTGAGGGCCACGTCCTCTGCCCCTTCCAGGCTGACGGGCACCTCGTAGATCAGGACGTTCTGCATGAGCCGTCCTTGCAACGGCACCTCCAGCACCTGGCCCCAGAAGCGGTGGCCGGGAAAGGCGTCAAATGTGGCCTCCACCTGCTGGCCGATCTCCACCCGGCTGATGTCGGTCTCGTCCACGATGGCTTGTACCTGCAGGTTCGAGAGGTCGGCCAGGGTGACCACGGTGGTGTTTGATGAAACCAGGTCATCCACCTCAGCCCCCACCGAGATGACTGTGCTGTCAAAGGGAGCAAGCATCGTCGCCGCCTCTAACGCGGCCTGGGCCTCCTCCAGGGTCGCCTGGGCGCTGATGAGCTTGGCCTGGGCCACCTCGAGATCCTTAGGGTCGGGGCCGGCCTCGATCTCGGCGAGGGTTTCCCGGGCCTTGGCCACGTTGTACTCGGCCTGGGTCACCTGGGTCTCGGCCCGGGTCAGGTCCAAAGGGTCGGGACCAGCTTCGATCTCGGCCAGTGTTTGCTGGGCCCTGGCCAGGTTGTACTCGGCCTGGGTCACCCGGGTCTCGGCCTCGGTAAGGTCCGAAGGGTCCGGGCCGCTTTGCAGCTCAGCCAGATTCTCCTGGGCGTCGCGCAGCGCCTCCTCAGCCTGGGTGACCTTGTTCTGAGCATTGCTGAGGGATGATTCGGCCTGGGCGCGGGCGGCTGTCAGTCTCTCCTCGGCGGCCAGCATATTGCTGTATTCCCAGTTGAGCTTTCCTTGGTCAATCTTCCCCTGCTCAAACTTCTGCTCGGCCTCCCAGTAATTGTTCCGGTACCAGTTCGCTTCGGCCTCAAGGGTTCGGAGTTTCGCCGCATTGTCGGGGTCGTTTTCGACCACGATCAATTGATTCCTGGCAATTTCCAAGGCTGCCTCCGCATCTCGGACAGCAGCCTGGGCCGCCTCGATGTCCGGGTCGAGCAAGGTTTCCAGGTCCTCCTTGGCATCCGCCAGCTCTGTCTCAGCCTGGGCCACGGCCAGCCTGGCCTGGGTCAGATCAAGGTCGGTGTAAGGGTCCCGCGCCTTCTCCAGGTTCTCCTTGGCATCTTCCAGGCCTATTTCGGCCTGGGCCACGGCCAGCTTAGCCTGGGTCAGATCAAGCTCGGTGTAAGGATTCTGAGCCTTCTCCAGGTTGTCCTGAGTTACCGTGAGGTCTGCCTCGGCCTGGATCACCGCTCGCTCCAAAGCGGTGGCGTCGATGCGGGCCAGCACGTCTCCGGCCTGCACTTTCTGGCCTGGGGTGACGTTCAGCTCGATCAACTGGATCTTGTTGACGTCAAAGCTCAGATCCACCTGGCGAGGGGCGTAGACCTCCCCGGTGGGAGAAATGGCTGCTACCAGATTCCCACGTTGCGCCGTAAACACCTGGGTCAAGTCGGGCGCCTCGCTTGCACGGGTCGAGAGCCACCTGGGTACTACCCTCACCCCAACTGCGACAAGGATCAGAACTACGAGGGCAGGCCACCATCTCAACACACGTTTTAGTCGCTGCATTCTACTCTCCTCCTGATGGCTGGCCGAGCCGGAACGCCCGTAGAGACAGGACGGAGCGGGCGGTGATGCTGCCATCCTCGTTCCGTGGGCCCGATACGACCACCATCTCGCCGACTTCTAGATCGCCCACACCCACCGCCATGTTCTTTTCGATGAGCGTGGTGTCGGTGGTCTGCACCCTAATGAGGCCCTCATTGGAGTTGATGATCAGTGTCTCGCCCTCGACGCCCTCGATGGTGCCCATCATACCGCCACCGAATTGTGGGGCGTCACCCCGTCCTGCCTGACGGGGCATCATCGCGCCGGGGTGTTGATCACTCTGTCCCCCAAACCGCTCCTGCATGAAGCTTGCTAGATCCTGGTTGACCTGAGACTTGCCATAGGACATCCCCGCCCAAAAGGCGACGGCCCCTACGGCCACAACTATCAATAGTGCTGCTGCGCCGATCCAGATTTTCTTCATTCTTTCCTCCTGTTAATTTGCTTGTTTCCAGTCCGTTGAAAGGTGTCAACACAGACCAGAATGATGCTCATTCGTCTTCTTCCTCGCCTTCCGCCAACGCCAGCGTCGCCTGCGCGTCCCGGGGGTTCTCCACCGGCTCGTCGGCCACGATCTTGCCATCGTGCAACTGCACAATGCGCCGCGTGTGGGCGGCGATCTCCGGATCATGGGTGACGACGACCAGGGTGATGCCTCCCTCACGGTTGAGACGTTCAAAGACGGCCATGATCTCCTCGCCTGCCTTGGAATCCACGTTGCCTGTAGGCTCATCGGCCAGGATGATGGACGGCTCGTTCACCAGAGCCCGAGCGATGGCCACCCGCTGCTGTTCGCCGCCCGAAAGTTCGTTGGGCCGGTGGTGGGCACGGTCGGCTAAGCCCACTGCCTCCAAAGCCGCCAGGGCCCGTTTGCTTCGCTGGCGGGCGCCGCCGTAGATCAGCGGCAACTCCACGTTGTCCAGAGCCGAGGTGCGTGGTAGCAGGTTAAAGGTCTGGAACACGAAGCCGATCTTGCGGTTGCGGATCTCGGCCAACTGGTTGTCGTTGAGCTGACCCACGTCAATCCCGTCCAGGTGACAGGAGCCCGAAGTAGGCTTGTCCAGGCAGCCGATGATGTTCATCAGGGTGGATTTGCCCGAGCCAGAGGGGCCCATGATGGACAGCATCTCGCCCTCGTCCACCTGCAAGGAGACCCCGCGCAGAGCATGAACTGCTACATCATCGCCCATGCGGTAAGTTTTTGTGATGTCACGTATCTCGATCAGCGACCTGTCAGACATTGCTCTTTTCCTACCTCCTCACCCCACGTCTGGGAGTACCTGGTTGTTTCCGCCACAGCTCTATTATAGCAGATTCTCATAAAGATTCAATAAAGAAGTTGTGAAGGTTCGGTAAAGATTGAGCCTGCTCAGAGACTTTGTTCTCGTTCAGCCACGGCTCGGGCAGATAAAGGGCTGCAACGGGAGATGTCACAGTCGCACTAGCCAATTCGGGAGCGGAGCAGCCGTTGCCCAGGGCCGCCTCTTCAGCAGCCAGTGGGCCTAACAGAAAGCGGGAGGCGCTTTCGCGTCCTCCCGCTTTTGCTTTCCGGGCTGGGCATCGTACTGTGCGTACGGATTGCCATCCCTTTCCTCGCGAATGGAGTAGTGTTTCTGGCGGATGACTTCGCGCGCCTGGTCGAGGAGCTTCCTGGGCCGTTTGCTCATTTCCTCTTCTCCACTGTTAGGTGGTATGAACGTGTTCTGACGGAATGCTGACCGTTTTCTCTGGCCGCGCTTTTACAGGGCGATGAGGGAAGCACGTGCGATTGCGTTTTCTGGCTGGATATGGTACAATGGATTTGTTTGGCGTCGAGGGTTTTGTACTTAATCTTAGCACAAATCTCCAAACATTTCAAGCGTGTTATGCGGAAGTTATTCTGCATATACACAACTATGCGGCAAGATTTCCACATAGTAATTGTTGGGCAGCGCAAAGGCGAAAGGTGATTTCAACGATGTCCAAAGTGGTCTTTCTTGATACTAACGTCTACTTGCATTATCAACTCTTTGACCAGATTAACTGGCTTGAAGTCCTGAAAGCATCCGCGATTGTGATTGTCATTCCCCCGGTGACGGTTCGCGAACTGAACAAGCACAAGGAACTTCATCCCCGACCACGAGTGAAGAAGCGTGCTGGCACAGTACTCAGGAAATTTTTCTCGTTGTTCGAGTCAGGCTCACAAGCACGTCTCCGCGATGGTATTGACGTATGGCTTGAAGATCGTGATCCGGTGATTGATTTTGCAGCGCTCCAACTCAGCTACGAGATACAGGATGACAATTTGATTGCCAGCATCATTATGTTCCAGAACGAGAAACTGGAAGCGGAAGTCTCACTGGTCACTTCTGATGCAGGTTTGACTCTCATGGCGAAAGCTGGCCGACAAGGAATTTCTACAATCAAGCTACCAGACAATTTGAAACTTGCTGACGAACCTGATCCATATCAGAAACGTATCAGAGAGCTTGAACAGGAATTGCGCGAGTTAAAGTTAAAAGTACCTCAACTCTCACTTACGTTCGAAGATGGTGAACAGCATACCACATTTCTATTGCCTAATCCGGTTGATCTGACGCAAGAAAAACTGGAGAGCAACTTAGAGAGAATCAAGCAACACCACCCCAAGATGAAGCAACGGTCTGAACAAGCACGCGAACTACCTGAACACCTGGCTTTTATGGCGGAAGCGGTCGCTGGCTTAACTGCTTCATTGGGAAGCGCTGTACTACTACCTGAAGACATAGACGAGTACAACGCCAAGCTTGACGAGTTCTATCAGGCATATGCCGAGTATTTGCAAGAAAACGTACAGTATCAGAACCTAAAACGCAGAACAGTGAAACTAGTTGTTTTTGTCGCAAATGATGGGACAGCTCCAGCCGAAGACATAGATATGTTTATGCACTTCCCTGATGGCTTTAAGTTGATAGGTGAACGAGGTTTCCCGAAGTCACCAGAGCCACCTAAGCCACCAGCGAAGCCAAGAACACAAATGCAGAAGATGTTAGAATCCATTAGTGGGCCACTTGTGACCTTGCCATCATTGGCCCACTATATCCCGGAGCCAATCCTTCCACTCCCCAATGTATCTGCACCAAACATCAAGCAGATGAACAGCTACAATGTAGATTTCCACATTCAGAGAATAAAGCATAAACTGCAAGAATCGGCTGAGCCATTATATGTTGTGTTCGATTCCTTTGAGAGTGCTCAATCTTTCCAAATTGACTACCGAATACTGGCAGCTAATGTGCCAAATGAGGTGATTGGCAAGTTGCACGTTATTATAGAGAAGGATTAGGGGGCGCTGCCCAACCAGCGCATGCACGCGACTGGGCTATCGCCCGCGGAAATCGAGGCTCCACGCGCTTTGTAGTTGGTTTTGTGGCGGGGGCTCTTTCCGGCAGCCGCCCGGCGGGTGAAGCTAACCGTTAGGCGGCCACGTCAGAGAACAAGCAACTCGATAGTTGAGGGTGAGAGGACAGAAGACATAATCAGAGGCAGAGACTGTTGTCAGCCGTCATTCAGAAGGAGATGAGATTATGGTTGTCGCAGAAAGAATCCGTGAGCACGTCCAGAAGCTGTCGGAGCCGCTTCAAGCTGAGGTGCTTGATTTCGTAGAGTTCCTCCTGTTGAAAGTGGAACGTGAATCTGCTCAGCAAGATGAACTCGGCTGGACGAACTTCTCTCTGACGATGGCGATGCGTGGGATGGAAGATGAAGACACCCCCACCTACACCACCGCTGATTTGAAAGTGGTGTTCTCGTGAAGCGTGCAGGCCAAATCGTGCTGTTCAGATTCCCACAGACTGATCTGGCACAAGGGAGGTTGCGTCCTGCCTTGCTGCTTGGCCAACTGCCAGGCCCATATGAGGATTGGCTTATATGTATGATCTCGTCCCAGACGCGCCGCTACATCCCAGGGTTTGACGAGATCATCCAAGCAGACGACCCAGACTTTGCCACTTCGGGCCTGAAAGTTCCCAGTGTTATTCGTGTCGGGCGCCTTGCAGTAGTTGAGGGCAGGATACTGTTGGGCACGATAGGTGAAATTGACTCCGCACGGTTGCGACGCATCAAGACACATATAGCAGACTGGCTTATGCAATCGTGAAAAAGGGTAACCCATCTCAACTCTGTCTACACAGATGGGAGAGGCGGCCTAACATGCGTTGGAGCTGACCGTTGTCCGTGGCGGCTTTCAACAAGGTTGATTAGGTTAACAACGGCGCCGGCCATTGGAAGTCATGAGACCAAAGCCGCACGGCAGCTCAGCTTCGCCGGTATGTCGCTTGACATTCCTGATCTTCTCAGCTCCAATTTGGACCTCGCTGAAACGGGGGCCAAAAGCCAAGCGGGAGGTGTACAGCGCCTCCTGCTTTTGCTATAGGGCCGATAACGACAGGGCAACCCTCAATCCAATTCCAAACGCTTCTTACAAAACTTGAACATCCCCTATTCCTCGCCAGGCTTCGACATCCATCTAGGACGCCGGCCGCTCCCCCAACCGAACCTGAATGCGCTGCCGGCGGCCGTTGCGCAGCACGGTCAACGTCACCCTCTGACCAACTGACTTTTCGGCCACGTAGACGATGAGGTCGTCCATATCCTGCACTGCTGCATCATCTATGGCCACGATGATATCGCCATCGGTGGTCAGGAGCCTGCCTTCGAACCTTGCCTGCCGGTCGCCGCCCCGCAGTCCCGCTTTGGCCGCCGACCCACCCTGGACCACCGTCTGTACCAGCACCCCCTGCTCCACCGGCAGATCTAGCGCTTTGGCGAGGAGAGGGGTGATGCTAAGCCCCTGTATGCCCAGCCACGGGTCGGCGTAGCGCCCGGTGGCGATGAGGGGCGGCACTACTCGCTTGACGGTGTCCACCGGCACGGCAAAGCCCACGCCGGCGTTGGCGCCGCTGTTGGAGAAGATCAGGGTCGTCACGCCGATGACCCGACCGTGGGAATCCAGCAGTGGGCCACCGGAGTTGCCGGGATTGATGGCCGCGTCGGTCTGAACGAGTTGCGGCAGCGAGAAGCCGCTCTGCTGGCGCACCATTCGTCCCAGGGCACTGACGATGCCCGTGGTCATGGTCTGCTCGAAACCAAAGGGATTGCCAATGGCGATGGCCCTCTGGCCCACCCGCAGCGCGTCTGAGTCGCCCAGTTCCACCGGATGCAAGCGACGGGCGGGCACATCCACTTTTATCACCGCCAGGTCGCTGTCAGCGTCAGCGCCCACCAGTTCGGCCTCGGCGGTGGAGTCGTCGGCAAAGCTCACTACGATACGCCTCGCGCCCTCGACGACGTGGTTGTTGGTCACGATGTGCCCCTCGGTGTCCCACACAAAGCCGGAGCCACTGCCGCTGCCGTTGGAGCGGGTGGTGACGGCGATGTGCACCACCGAGGGGCTGACCCGCTCGTAGAGCTCGATGAACAATTGCTCCTCTACGTCGGCCAACGTTTGGGGTGTGGGTGCCACTTCTGCAGCGGTATCGGGCAACAGTTGAGGTGTGGGCGCCACTGCTATGCCAGCATCGGCCGGCAAGCTGACGGGCAGCATAGTTGGCGCGGATGTCTCCTCGACCGGGAACGATGAGATGGCCTCGCTGGGTTGCACGACAGGCGTGGTGACTGCCAGCGTCCAGACCAGCAGGGCCAGCAAGCCAAAGATAGCCAAAACCCTGAAAGACGCAAATCGTGTCATTGACCTCTCCTCAAATGAAACGAGGGGAACGAGACCAGAGACTCGCTCCCCTCACTAGCGCGGCCAGCCCTCCTCAGCCGACCGCAGGGTGGATAAGCTACAGCGCCTTTAGAGCGAGGAAAAACTCGGCGCCACTGACGGGGCCGAACGCGGGGCGAAGCTGCCAAAGTGACCCCTCATCCCGCGCCCGAAACCACCCATCATGCCATGCCCAAACCTGAAGCTCCGGCCCATGGGGAAGAATCCCTGTTCTAGCCCCTCCAGCAACCAGGCGGCCTGCTCTTGGGTTATGCGTCCATTCTCTACGGCTTGCTCGATGGCATCCCGCATGGCCTCGCCTCGGGCAGCATTTATGGCGTCGTGCACATCTTCGATCTCGACGCCCTGCTTCTCGGCGATCTCTTCCAGGGTCTTGCCCACGTGCAACTCGGAGAAGAACTCCTCAGGGGTCAGTTCCAGGGCCTCAGCCACGGTGTCGAACATCGTCCACGAACCGCGCCATAAGCCAAAGCCTCTACCCTGACAACTAAAGGGCGCTTCAGGTGTCGGCTCGTCAGCGAAAGCAGGCATCGCCACAGCCGCTCCCAGCAGGACCACTGCCAGTGCTGCACCAGCCAGGATCATAAACCTCTTTTTCATTTTGTCACCTCCTCTCGTTTGGTACTTGGGTCAGCTCTTTCCTAACCTGCCTCTATTGTACCAAACTAAGATAAAGAGGTGATGAAGAAGTTGTTAGGGTTTGATGTAGATTCTCAGTGGAGTGTGTCAGTCTAGCTTCACTTGTTCCTCACCGCTGTAGACATGCATGTGCCCGCCACGGGCATACCCGATGAGGGTGATGCCCCAGGCTTTGGCCATCTCCACGGCCAGATCAGTGGGTGAAGTGCGCGAGACCAACACGGGCACCTGCATTCTGGCCGCCTTGTTCAACATCTCCACGGAGAGACGCCCCGTGGTCAAGAGTATTCGATCCCTGGTGTCAATTCCCTCCAGCAAACACTGACCCTGAATCTTGTCCAGACTATTATGCCTGCCCACGTCCGAGGACACGACCAGCAACTGCTGGCCGTCGCTAAGAGCCGACGTATGCACACCGCCCGTGCTACGGTAGAGCTCGGCCTCGCGATAAAGCCGGCGCAGCAGGCCAAGAATTTGGGCCGGTGTCACCTTCAGAGTTGAATCAACCTTGCTTGTCTGCATAGTTAGGTCGGCAAAGGTAGTGCCACCCCCACAACCGGAGGTGAGAACGCGCCTGGTTGGCAGCTCAACATCGTGGGTCAAACGCACCTCGATCATCTCCTCCTCGTCGCAGACCCGCAGCAGCGCCACCTCATCCAGGCTAGCGATGATCCCCTCCAAGTAGAGGAAACCCAACACCAGGTATCTCAGATTGTGCGGAGTGCAGAGGAAGGTAATCAACTCCCTTCCGTTGACGTACACTGTGACGGGGGCCTCCCGCACCACCTCCCTCTCCATAGTTTTCATGCCATTGGCAGTATAACGGCTATAGATCAAGCTCCTACTCGCTACAACCATCACTTCCTCCTCGCCAAGCTCCTGGCTTTCTCCAAATCGGCAGGCGTGTTGACGTTAAAAAACGAAAGGCACTGGGGATCAAATAATTTTATCTCCTGCTCCTCGACATAGCGCACTCGCACCTCAGGGAAGAAGTCAATGATTTTGAGGCTGCCGGCTGCCAATAGGCGCTCGATAGGCTGGAGGCATTGCTTTGAGTAGATGGCGTGCAATGGTTCTGGCAGCCCCCCGACCCTGGGGATGACCACGTCCTGACTGGGGGACAAGAGGATCATATAGCGCAGGAGCCTGAGGTCCAGAAAAGGCATGTCGCAGGCCACCACCAGGCTGTAAGGGTTGCGTGCTGCCTTGAGCCCGGAATAGATCCCCCCCAGAGTTCCTTTGCCAGGATACATATCGCTCACTAACCTTGCCTCCAGATAACCATACTTCTGGGGGGAATTAGTGACGATGATTACCTCATCACCTATTCGCGCCATTTTCTTTACGATTCCCTCGATGAGGACCCGGCCGCCTATCCTGAGGAAGGCCTTGTCGGCGCCCAGCCGCTTGCCCACTCCCCCAGCCAACACAATACAACTGATAGGACATCGAACCTCTCTTTTTCCCTCACCCATCTCGTCAAGTAGTATATAACAAAAGCCAACCCCTGTCTAATTTTTGCATCCAGTGTCCTCTCCAAACAAAGAGAGCGGGAGAAAAACAATCTCTCCCGCCTCTCCTTAGGCTTCTTCAGGGTACAAGCAAGTCTATCTCTAGACAGGAAAATAGCACACCCTCGCTGTGCCAGGACCGGTGTGGACGCCCAAGGCCGGCGAAAGCTCCGCCCTCAGCACCTCCACACAGGTCAACCGCTCCTCTACCATGGCCCGCAGCTTCTTCGCCTCCTCCAGGGCAGCAGCGCGCACAAAGGCCACCTTGACCTTGCCCAGGTAACCAACGGCCTCTTCATCATATTAACTATCTTGCGATAGGCCCCTGGCCAGCTACGAGCCTGCCCCAAGGGGACAATGACCCCATCCTCCATACCGATTAGAGGCTTGATGTTCAAAAGGGAGCCCACCAGGTGTTGGGCCTTGCCGATGCGTCCGCCCATGTAGAGATAGCGCGGTGTGTCGCCCGTTTGGATCATCCTGGTGATGGGTATCGTGTCCTTCACCAAGGCCACGATGCAAATGTCGGAGGGTAATACTATACCACATCCCTGCCTTTGGTCAACGATAACTTGACAGCACTGCCTTGTTGGCTAATGAAAGGCAAGCCCCTCTCAGGCTGTCCTAAGAGGGGGCTTACTGAACTTCGAATCCCACCCCCGATTCACGTGGTCCTGAATCTGAGCCTGGGGCAATCAGTAAAGGAGAGAGGGGGCGTGACCGAGCGTCCCCCTCTCCCTTTTGCCCCTCTACGGATAGTTCTTCAGGACGATGGGCAGGTAGATCCTGTATCCTGGCGGTGGAGCTGGCGCCGCCACCCCATACCAGTAGCCAGAGCCTAGTTTGTAGTTACTGCTAGTCTTGAACCCAATGGCTGCCTGGCCCGCGGTGCTGTTCACGGCGTAGCTTGCCGAGCTTATAGGCCCTCCGCCACCACCGATGACGTCCCAGTTGATAGCGTAGCTGGCCGAGGACATGGCCCAAGCCACGCCTGTCAACAGCAGGCAGCAGAGGAGGGCGGCAAACAGCACGAATGCTTCTCGCTTGTTCATTCTTGTCCTCCTCGCTCCCTACTGGAGCATCACCAGCATCAATATGACGCCCGTGCTCTCATCTAACCCTTCCAAGGCCTTGCCGAGGATGGCGCCCCCCACGAAGTGGTCGGCCCGCATAGCGTAGCCAGGGGTACTGGAAGTAGTAAGCAGGTCACCTGGCGCAATGGGGCCGTTCTCAGCGCTGGCCTTGACGGGGACAACACCTATCACGGCCAGGGGTACCTTACCGGGGTTGGTGCCGTCTTCGTCGCTGCCACCCACGAAGCCGGGGTTGGTGGAGTACACTCCAACGACGTTGCTCGCATAGGGGGCTATGGAGCGAGCGAGCTTGCCATCGGGGCCGATGACCAGGACATCTCCTGGTTGCAGGCCCTCCATAGCGGGCAGCATCTCGGCCAGGTCAGCGCCTCCGGGATTGAAGGTGCCATCGGCGTAGACGTTGCCAGCGTTGGAGACGTAGAACCTGCGGTTGGAGGGCGAGGTATCATAGGCCTCGAGGGGGTTGCCGGTCTTGCTCCTGGCTATTACTCCCGCGCCGCTGTCAGCATCGCCGAGCACGCCGGATCCGCTGCCGGTGTTCTTCCCATAGACACCAGGCGAAGTAAGAGTTGGGTCAGTGTGCTCTCCCAACACGCCAATGCCCTCTGTGCTATTTCCATAGACGGCAGCGTGATTGTGGCTGGTGCTGAAACCTTGCACGGCGTGGTTGTTGGTGCTGCGGCCGGTGACCCCGAAGCCGTCGGTGCTGTGGCCGTAGACACCACTCTTGTTCGATGCAATGGCCTCGCCATGCACGCCGTCGCCGCCCCCGCTGTACCCGTACACGCCACGCGAGCCTCCTAAGCCTGCAATCGCAGTGCCACTGAAGCTTCTAGCGCCAATGGCCTGGCCACCATCAGCAGCGAGGAGGTTGGCCACGTTCAAGGTGGAGGAATAGGTCTCGGTAGCAGCGATGTAGCCCTTTATCACCGCCCCGGGCACCAAGCTGAAGGCATAGGCAGCCGCCAAGAGTTTTTGCCGAGGCAACAAGGTCTCGCCACCTACCTCGACCTCCAGATACAACGGTTGGTGGAAATTGGCCTCGTCTAAGGCCGTGGTCCCGCCCAGGACGACGTTGAAGAGCCCATCGGTCACCTGCACGCCGGAATGCGCTTCCTCCCAGATGGAAGTCCCGCCCGTGTCAACGGTATACAGGCGGAAGGTCATGTTTCTGGTGCCGTTAATGGGGTTGCCGGCAGCATCGGTGAGCCAGCCTTGGTAGCTCATCTCGCTCTGCAAGGCCGGGGTGCCGCAGCCGCTGGCCAGTACCAGCACCGCTAGCGCCATCAGCAGCGCTCCTAAGACGATTGTTCTTCTCCTTTTCATGTTTGCTTCTCCTTTCTTGTAACACGGAAATAGGGATGAACGCCCTTCACTCCACCCTAAAGCATGACCCACATGAACCTTTCCCCCGCATCACCTCCTTCATAGGCCAGAGGGAATAAACAAAACCCCTTAGGACAGCAGCATCACCCTCGCTGCTCCAAAGTCCTCTAAAATCCTCCTGGGAGAAAAGCCAAAAACACGGCCAAAGCCCGGCACAGCCTAGGGAGCAATGGCCAGTACCCCTTGCAGGCTCTCGGAGGCTCCAAACAACCCCGCCTCAAATTGGGATTGCATCATGATTATAGCACAAATTGCGCCAAAAAGCAACCTCCCGCGGTATTTGCCCCAAGACATCGTTACCAGGTGACTGGACAAATCTTGGACAAAACTGGTGCTCCTCAAGTAGAATGGTTATGGAACCAAATACATCGAAAGGGGCACCACCTATGGCAGATATGGCCTACAGGGAAGTATACGCTATGAGCCCCATAGAGGCAAGGAAGCTCCTTATCAGAACCTACCAGGAGACGGGCAACATAACCGAGACTGCCCGCCGGGAGTGCTAACTTCTGTGTGAGCACCGTGCCAAGAAGACCTTGCGTGCTTTGTAGTCGTAGTCCGCGCGCACGGCGAAGTCCCCCAAGTTACGAGGATTGGTACAACAGAAAGCATGGGGATGGAAATCCCCATGCTACAAGCCCAAGTACGCCAAGGCGCACTCCAAGGTGGGGCAAACCGACGTTTACTCCCACTCAGCCGACTTCGGCTCTTAGCCTGCTGAACCGCCAAAACTAGTTTTGGCGGTTCAGCAGGCCCGCTATTAGACCATGCGCTTCTCGATGTAGGCCACCGCCTCCCCGACCGTGGTGATCTGCTGAGCATCCTCGTCGGAAATCTCGCCTCCGAACTTGTCCTCGAAGGCCATGATCAACTCCACCAGGTCAAGGGAATCAGCCTCAAGATCGTCGCGGAAGCTGGCCTCAAGAGTGACCTTCTCTGAGTCAACCCCCAGCACTTCAACGATGGCAGCCTTTACACCCTCGAATACCGACATTCTTTCACCTCCTCTAATCAGAATCTCAGTGATAGGCAATAATTGGCCCTTATTTTACCAGCCTTGGCCAACATAGTCAAAAACCCAATCGGCTTCGGCTGCAGGCCCGGATTGGCCACAACTCTCCTCGCCGAAACCCGCGTTTGACAAGAACCGATACCGCTGGTAATATTGCCTAGGACGGCCTATCCATTCATTTGAACACCGCCGGCGTCAAAAAGTTACGGAGGTCCCAGCCCATGCACGACCAACGGAAATCGGAGCACCTGCGCATCCTCCTAGAAGAAAATGTGCGCTTCCGCAATTTGACCACGGGCCTGGAAAGATACCGCTTCGTTCATCAGGCCCTGCCAGAGATAAACCGTGACGAGGTCGATCTTTCCACCACCTTGCTAGGCAAGGAACTGAGCGCACCTTTGATCATCTCCTCCATGACTGGCGGCACTGAGGAGGCCGAGACAATCAACAAGAACCTGGCCCTGGCGGCGCAAATTCATGGCCTGGGCATGGGCGTCGGTTCGCAGCGAGCGGCTCTGGAAGAGCCAAATTTGTCCGACACCTACCAGGTGCGAGCCGTGGCTCCTGATATCCTGCTCTTTGCTAACCTGGGCGCTGTGCAGTTGAACTACGGCTACAGTATCGAGCATTGCCAGCGAGCTGTGGAGATGATTGAAGCCGATGGCCTGATTCTACACTTGAATCCGCTGCAGGAGGCTCTCCAGCCGGAGGGCAATACCGACTTCTCGGGGCTGCTGGCCAGGATCGAGAAGGTCTGCCATGGGCTATCTGTGCCTGTTATCGCCAAAGAGGTGGGCTGGGGTATCTCCGAGGAGGCAGCCCGGCGGCTGGCGGACTCCGGCGTGGCCGCTATAGACGTGGCTGGAGCTGGGGGTACCTCCTGGAGCGAGGTGGAGATGCACCGGGCCGATAACGAGATCTCTCGCTGCATCGCCGCCTCCTTCGCCGATTGGGGCATCCCCACCGCTGAATCCATCCAGATGGTTCGGCGAGGCGCTCCTGGGGTAACCTTGATCGCCAGCGGGGGCATCCGAACCGGAGTGGAGGCCGCCAAAGCCATCGCCTTAGGCGCCGACGCCGTAGCCCTAGCCGCACCCTTCCTGCAACCAGCTACCGTCTCACCCGAAGCGGTAGGTGAAAAGGTTCGAGAACTGCTGGAGGAACTGCGCACGGCCATGTTCTGCGTCGGCGCCAAAAACCTCCAGGAACTCAAGAGTGTCCCCCTGTTGAAGCGTTTTAGTATCCTACCAGCCAGATTCTTGCACACATCGCAAGAAATTAACCACAAAGAGACAAAGACACAAAGAAGAACTTGAAAAACTTAGTGTCCTGGTGTCTTGGTGGTTTCCATGAGATTTGAATCCTGTTTGGTTCCGGCTTGCCTGGGTTAGGAACAACACCGCCATGAGCTTGAAAAGCGCTTTTGAGAGATACCTGCCTTTGATCGAAGCGGACCTGCGGAAAGCCCTCGCTCTCCCCCATCCTCAACTGGCGTCCTTCTATGGCATGATGCAATATCACCTGGGCTGGATTGATGAGGGCTTTGTTCCCACCAAGGATGGCGCAGGTAAGCGCCTGCGGCCCATCCTCTGCCTCTTGACCTGCCAGGCGACCGGCGGCGATCCTGAGCAAGCCTTGCCGGCCGCTGCAGCCATCGAACTGGTGCACAACTTCTCACTTATCCACGACGATATCGAGGATAAGAGTCCTCTACGGCGGGGCCGCCTCACCGTCTGGAAAGTCTGGGGCCCGCCCCAGGCCATTAACGCGGGCGACGGCCTTTTCGCCCTGGCCCACCTGGCCATGCGACGCCTGGCCGATAGCGGGGTGCCCCCTCGGCGAGTGCTCACAGCTTTTGAGATCCTCGACGAGGCTTGCCTGGCCCTCACCGAGGGCCAATACCTGGACCTGAGCTTCGAGGCCCGTCTAGATGTTGACGTGGATCAATACCTCTCGATGATCCAGGGCAAGACGGCCGCACTCTTCAGCGCTGCTGCGCAACTGGGGGCCCTCGTCGCTGGGAGCGACCCCGAATCCATCGCCCGCTACCGTCGCTTCGGCGAAAACATTGGCCTGGCCTTCCAGATCGTGGACGACATCCTGGGCATCTGGGGCGATCCACAGGTGACGGGCAAACCGGCGGCCAGCGACATCCAGCAGCGCAAGAAGACGTTGCCCATCGTCCAGGCCCTTGAGGAAGAAGGGAGAACTGAGGAAAAAGGTCTGCCTGTACTGAGCTCTGTCGAAGTAAGGGAGATCTATCAGCGGGAGGCCATTGACGAGGAGGCCGTCGAGGTGGCGCTCAAGATCCTGGAGGACCTGGGGGCGCGCCACTACGCGGAGGAAATGGCCAACGATTACTACCAGCAAGCCTTGGCTGAACTCGATGCCATGGCTGTGGAAAACGAGGCCCAAGACGATTTGAGGGAACTAGCCGCCTTTCTTGTCGAGAGGACGTACTAATGTCATTGCGAGCGGAGCGAAGCAATCCCCAAGGTGCAATTGCTGTCAACGGTCGAGATTGCTTCGTCGCTCCACTCCTCGCAATGACACTTGGCCTGGAATCTATCATTGTCTAGCTATTGACCAGTTGCTTGCTGTGAGGGT